>Ga0066376_10004033_pt1 | contig 12903 bp, 13 predicted proteins | sample Knorr_S15_td_Bot_FD_77009 | JGI IMG/M metagenome (GOLD analysis project Ga0066376, IMG submission 77009) | Marine microbial communities from Southern Atlantic Ocean transect - Knorr_S15_td_Bottom_ad_5009_LV_A | ecosystem: Environmental > Aquatic > Marine > Oceanic | place: Southern Atlantic... | reverse complement strand
TTCCAGGCACCTACTAATCATGGCTTCCAACGCGTCAGGGACGTTCGGATTCAGTCTGATCGGGGGAGTGGGTGCCTTGTTCAGAATTTCATTAAAAATAGCAACCGAGTTGTCGCCCTGGAAAGGCAACTGTCCCGTTGCCATCTCATAAAGCATGACTCCCAGCGAGAAAAAGTCTGAACGGAAATCGATCCGCTTGTCCAGAGCTTGCTCCGGGGACATGTAGGCCACCGTTCCCACGGTTGTCGCCGTCTTAGTCGTGAGATAGGCGGTCGCCGGCAACGTCGGCATTTCTGAGTCGGCCTCGGGTGCCTGGATCAACTTAGCCACACCGAAATCCAGGACTTTGGCATGACCTCTTTTATTAATAAAGATATTGGAGGGTTTGATGTCTCGATGGATGATGCCTTCAGCGTGGGTGGCATCCAGAGCATCCGTAATCTGTACTCCTAACTCCAGCAGTTCATCCATCCCAATGGGACCACCTGCCATTCGATCCCTAAGGGTCTGGCCTTCCAGGTACTGCATGACGATGAAGGGTTGTCCTGCATGCTCACCAACGTCGTAGATGGTGCAGATATTGGGATGATCGAGTGCCGATGCCGTACGAGCTTCTGCCTGGAAGCGCTCCAATGCCTCGCGATTTCGGGAAAACTTCTCAGGCAGAAATTTCAGGGCGACATTTCTACCCAGGCGAGTGTCCTGGGCCTTGTAAACCACACCCATCCCTCCGGTACCGAGCTCCTCCAGGATTTTGTAGTGCGATACGGTTTGGCCAATCATTTTCCTTGCCCCTCACTCCCCATCTTAAGAGGAAGTTCAAGAAGACGGGAGATCTACCAAGTGAATGCGTTTGGGCCGGGAACCCGTTTTGATGAACTTCAAGACCTTGCGAGAAGCAATGTCGATCACGGCAACGGAACCCTGTTTTTTACTGGGTTCCTGACTGGTAGCATAAAGAATCTTGCCGTCATTGCTAAACGCCATCCAGTTGGGCAGGACTCCCACATCCACAACCGCAAGCTTTTCCAACCCGGGAACCGAGTACACATAAAGCTGAGAGGTGAAGGAGCTTGCTGCCCAGACTTCATTTCCATCTTGAGTCAGACCTATCCCATGGCTGGGAGTCCATTCGGGCACGCCTTCGGGCAGTTCACCCTGGAAAGGCCATTCGATCCGCTTGAGCTCGTTACCCGTGCTCAGATCCACGGCAATAAAACCATTCAAGTCAGATAACTGTACGAAAACGGTGGACATGTCTTGCATAATGACCGCGGGTCGGGGCTGCCCATTGATCCGATAGATGCGCACGATGTCCCGGGCGTGCATATTCACCTTCACCATCGCTTCCCCACGAATCGACATCGACAACATATGGAGTCCATCGGCCATTTCGTAGGTGTTGTGAAGGGCATCAAAGTTCTCGCCCGTTTCCGGATCGATCATCTTGACTTCATCCACCAGTTTCCCCAAACGGGTATCCACGATGGCCAGTCGGCCACCTCTGAAATCAGGCGCAAATACAAAACGATCGTCGTGGGTAATGCTCGGTTCATGAAGGGTTGCACCCGCCTTAACTTTCCACAAAATCTCATGGTTAAGGGTGTTGATAGCGATCACCTCGCCGCTATCCTCGGTCGTCAGGTAAATGCGATCCCCAGCATGGGAAGGAACACTTCCGTGATGTTTGGCCCCGATATCTATGGTCTTGATCACTTCCCGCGAATCGTGATCAATGACCGAAACCGTTGTGTCTCCACTATTGCCGACATAGATTCGTGTGATTCGAGCACTATCTGCACCTGCTGGTTGGGGACCAGCCTCCACACTGCCCCCGTTCATCATCAAAGCCAAGAAAGCGCAGAACAGGACACGGTCAAGGAGTCGGACTCCCAGGGACTGACGTCGATTTGTCATCGGTTCTCTCCTTACCTTTTTCCAAGACTGTGCAGTGGCTGATGGTCTGGCCGACCCATGTGTTCCCCCTGGCCCGGATGATGCATCGCCCAGGCTACTCGACATAACGAAACTTTCCGTAGATAGTAGACCTTCAGAGGGTGAGAAGGCAATGGAAATCAATTGGGAATGAGAAAGACAGGGAAAGCCTGTCCCTGGCAGTCAGACGCTATTCAGCCGGCACTTGCGGAGCTTGCTCTCCCGCACCGGCCTTCTCGAGCAACTCTGCGATTTCGATGTAGCCGTTTCTTTCCGTCATCACCAGGGCAGTGACCCCACGATCGGCCATGGCATCCACGTTCGCACCCGCCTCCAGGAGGGCTCGAACAATTTCCGTGTTGCCCGTTGCCACCGCCACCATCAGAGGGGTCACCCCACGTTGGGTCCTCGCATTTACGTCCGCTCCTGCATCCAGGAGGGCTCGGGCAATTTCCGTGTTGCCTTTGGCCACAACCATAAGAGCCGTCATCCCGTCGTTAGCCTGGGCATCCACGTCGGCACCTGCATCGAGCAACGCTTCAACCGACGCTGAATGACCCTCGGATGAGGCATACAGCAAGGCGGTTACGCCCTTCTCATCTTTCGCATCCACCTCAGCTCCGGCCGCAAGCAGCCCTTCAATGTTCCTGGCATCACCTTGTCTCCCAGCTTCGATCAGCTGTGAATTAACGTCCTGCATACAGGCTGATATGAGCAGTGCCACCGTCAGGGCAATCAATGCTTTGCTGGGCATAACGGCTAGTCTTCCACAGCAACAAGCCACCAACCTGTGATCGCTGTCACCTGGGCCAGAGCTTGAATTTTACCGATGAACTCATTAAGAATGGAGAGAAATCATGAAATCGTTTATCCGCTTCAACAGAGGGATGATGCGAATGCCCTTTTACTGGCAGCCCTGGCTGCTTCTCCTGGTAACGGTTAACGTAGCCATTCCCCTCTTTTTCGTGAGCCGGTTCGAGGCCCAGATGGTCCTGGGAGCCATGGTCGTCAACATAATCCTGATGACCCTTTTGACCGGCCTCACAGGCTTCAGCCGCCTGGTGGGCCTGGGTCACTATCCCTGGTTCCCGCTACTGTTCTTTTTGTGGACCCGACTGGATCGGATTCCAGCCGACGATTTCTTCGGCATCTGGATCAGGGTTCTGATGGTATTGAACGCTCTCTCACTGGTCATCGACACGGTGGACGCTGCTCGCTATGTGGCCGGTGAACGGGAAGAGACCTTCTAACCCGGCTTATGCATAAATTCTCTACTGCATCGACGAAAATCATCCACCCTGCCCGCGTTGCACTCGGTCGGTCTCCTCAACGTACTCAAGAGTACGTTTGCGGGGGCCTCCGACCCGCAAGCGGGTGCCCCCGCCCTTGACAGGTCGGCGCTTTCGTCGCTTCGTGACGAGAACCTATGCAGAAGCCGGGCTCAGGGACTTTGAAGATTCTGGAAGATTCTGAAGGAAGGAGACTTCAGGTGAGAAATGAAATGACCCGCAGGGAGATTCTAAGAGCGGGACTCGTGGCGACCAGCTTGTTAGCGATAGGGGTACCTGAATGGGCGATACCCGCTCTGGCCCAGGGAGAGACGCTCGTTCCCTTCACCGACATCCCGGAGAACTTCAACCCCGGCAATCCGACCTCGCCGGTCCGTATCTACGACATCAGGAAAATCACGACTGAAAACCCGTTGACCCCGAGAGACGAATTCTTCTCTATCGGGCACTACGGCCAGCCTGAAATCGATGCCTCGACCTACCGGCTGCAGGTGACGGGCTTGATTGATTCTCCTCTGGAGCTTTCTCTCGCCGACATTCAGGCACGCCCCTCTGTCGAACTGGCGGCGGGTTACGAATGCTCGGGTAATAGCGGACGCCGGGTCCACGGATTGGCTTCGAACGGCCTGTGGACCGGGACCCTGTTGAGCGACCTGCTCGCGGACGTCGGAGTCCGGCAGGAAGCCCGCGAAGTCGTGTTCTTCGGCACCGATCATGGAGAGCAAGAAGTGACGTTCCGGAATCAGAGCTTCAAGCTCGACCAACAGTTTGCCCGGAGCATTTCGCTCGAAAACGCCATAAAGCCCGAACCGCTGCTCGCCTACGCTCTGAACGGAGAGCCCTTACCCCGTCGTCAAGGCTTTCCTGTGCGGCTGGTCATGCCGGGATGGTACGGGGTCGCCAACGTAAAATGGCTTTCCGGGATTCACGTTCAGGAAGACCGCTTTGTCGGCCACTACCAGGCCCGGTGGTACCGGACGGTCATGGGCGAGACAATCGGTGGTGACCTGAAGTTTACTGAAAACGAAGTGACTCGGATGCAGCTGAAATCGGTCATTGCTCGAGTATCGCGACGAGGCGGCGGTTACTAGATTTTGGGGTTCGTTTTAAACGATGGGACGCCACTCCGGTCCGTCGAGGTCAAGGTGGACGACGGTCCCTGGCAACCCGCGAGGCTTGAGGCATCCAACTCGCAATTTTCCTGGAAGCTGTTTACTCACTCATGGCAGGGAGCGACAGTTGGAGAACACACCCTGGTTTCGCGCGCGACCGACGTTACTGGAAAAGTGCAATCAACCGAAGCTGACCTGGCAGCCAAGCGGACATTTCTGGAGCACAGTGCACAGTTTCCCCGGACGGTCATGATTTCTTAGGGGTCAGCCAGTGGCTGACCCGAACCGCATGGGTGGCAAATACTTGACCTGCATAAATCCTCTAGGGAGGAATCACTCGATGTAGGTTTCGCCGTTCTGATTGTCCACGATCACCGGGCTTTCAAAGTAAGAGAGGACAGGTTCGGAGCCATATTTCTCTTCGAGCATTTGTTTCCACTCATGGGTGTACAGTGCTTCTGCATCCGCTCGAGACTTCCACAGATACACCCCTCCTGCCGTCTCACCGTCGTCGGAGAGAAGGTAGTACTTGCGAACCAAACCGGGTACCTGTTGAAATTTGGGCACTGAAGCCGCAAAGGCTTCCTTCAATGCCTCGACCTTGGCATCACCCACCTTGAACTGCACAATCACAGTAACCATATTCTTTCTCCCAATAGATTCCTTTCACCCTTCACGAGCGCGCAGACTCTCATCCTCTTCCGGATCAACAATGACGATGAGCTGTTTGATCTTGCCACCTTTCACGAGAAGAACTCTGACATGATGCTCCATCCCCACCCGAGTATGGTTGGTGTCTCGACGCTCCATACGGCAGACAACCAAGTCTCCCCATATTTCGATACCCTTGACTTCAACCACCTGCTGTAGTCTCTGCGCTCGCTGAATGTAGCTTTGGCGAATCGCCTCTTTGCCAACCTGAGTTGCACGCCCCACGAAGGTCCTGACCGCATCATCGGCAAAGAAGTCCATCAATTCGTCGATATTGGCGCAACCGGTTCTGGTGCAGGTATCCAGGACGTCGTTATACCCCAGGGCAAGCTTGTACATTGCACTGGAGGATGCGGGTCCGATCTCGTCCTGAGCAAGGATGCCCAGCGGCAGGGACAACAAAAGAAACAGCGGAAAGAGGAAATGTTTCATGAATTTTTCCTTTTTGGTGATGGCCCGTGGGCAAAGCAGGAATCAATAGAGTGGAAATCTGCGCTCCAGTTCCTTCACCGGATAGGGGATCGTTTTTCGTTTGACGATCTCTTCAGCTCTGGCGAATTCAAATGCGCGGATGACCTCTTTAAATATCGGAGCACGGCCCTCTCTGGAACCGTAGCCCAAGGGTCGCTCACCCGGACCGCCCGGACTTCCCACAACGATCCGCCCGACCATACCAATGACCTCATGTCGCCGGCTGTAGTAGTCATAGGTGCCCTCCACCTCGAAGGTATATTCCATGGTCTCTCTGACCGACATGATGCCGGAGTCAAAGGGCTTCGCCCCCTCCGGAATGCGCAACTCACGATTGTCATGGTCAGGATGATAAGCGGTAACGGAAAATCCTTCACTTCTGGCGAACCACTGAACGGTCTCGCCACGAGCAACATACAGCCCTAGCGGATCATAGTAGTATCGCCCTGCAGCATAATTTCTTTGAAGGTTGATCTTCTTAATGGTGGATTGGCCACCAGCAATCCTGACCAGGGAAGAGAGTCCAAACGTTCCCACCCCAGCTATCCTCAAGAAGTCACGACGCATCATTCGGGCTTTATGGTGGACCATTTTCTGACTCTTTCCGAGCCGGGACTATGCATAGTCCCGGCTAATCACCATCAATGCTGAAAGCGTACATGGAGTAGCGGCCCCTTTTGGCAATTTCTTCTGTAGCCCCTGAGGGTTCACCACTGCCTGCGTACAAAGTTCCATTGGCAATCGCTATACCCCCTCGGTGGGCCGTCGGCAGCTTGTAGTTCCACAGCACACGACCGCTCTCTGCATCAAGAGCTTCCAGCGTACCGTCCATCAGTCCCTGGTAAAACACACCGTTGGCCACAGCAACCGGTGCGTGATTTGCCGAGGAGTTGGGAACCCACCAGACGATGTCACCGGTGTAGGCATCCAGGGCTGCCGTTACCGACATTGTTCCTTTGGGAGTGACTGCAGTCGATACCGCAAAAATCCGATTGTAGGCAACTGCCGTGCTGTCCTGCTGCAAACCGCCACTGGCCGAGGCGTTGGTGAGCATCACTTTCCAATAAAGTTCACCTGTGTAACGGTCCCAGGTGAAAAAGCCCCCCTTGCTCCCGGCCGCCACGGAGTTTCGCACCAAGTTGCCACGGTATCCCGCCGGAGCCTTGGCGTCGAAAATCATGGGATGGCACCCAAAATCCAGGTCATGGGGAGAACGCGGCCGGGCCTGCGAATACCAGAGAAGCTCCCCGCTCTCCAGGTCATGAGCGACGATGCTCTCGGTGTACAACATGGGACCTGGAGGCATAAAGGCCTTGGCGCTGCCCGTGACGTTGTAGACGATGTGCTCTTCTTCATCAATGGCCGGTGAACCCCAAACGGAACCACCGGCACCCTCGGGAGCGGTTTTGAACCGCCAGGAGACTGCACCGGTGTCGGCGTCCAGGCAAACGATTTCCGCATTACCGCGGGTGGAAGAATACCCCAGAACGACTCTACCGTTATACACAGCAGGTGAGGAACGGGTCTGTGCAGTAGGATCGTCGGTTAACTGTGTCTGCCAGATCTCTGCACCCGTGGCCGCGTCAAGACAGCGTACCTTCGTCGTGCCGTCCCCGAAGTAGACACGACCATCCGAGTAATAGGAAGAAGAGCGAACCCCCTGCCTCATATAGCGAAGCGCCTCCTGTTTTTCAACACTGAACCTCCACCTGGGTTCACCCGTTCGCGTCTCCAGTGCGAATTCCTGACCCGACTGGCTCCCGAAAAAGAGAGTGTCTCCGATCACGGTGGGGGTGGTTTGGATCACTCCATCGGCCTGAAAACTCCACTTCAATTTCAGCCGACTGACGTTGTCACGACCCAGCCTGCTCTCCCGAACATTAAAGCGGGTGTTCTGCAGGTCATAGCCGAAGCTAGGCCAATCGGCCGGACCAGGCACAGGCAAACTCTGCCCATAGGCCTGACTCATCTTGCCCCCGACGGGCCCCATCATCATCAGGGTACCGGCTGCTCCCACGCCTCTTAAGAACTTCCTGCGCGTCAAACCACCAGGACCGACCCTCTCACTCAGATTCATGGAGTCCTCCAGACTTTCCGTAGATAGTAGACCTCAGAAGAAGAGAAGGCAACGGAAATCCATTTCCCGCGTAGGGGTCAACCGATAGCTGGCTCCGACGAACGATTCATTCGAAAACACCGTCAGCAACAGGCTTCAAGCCTACCCAATTGGGATGATGAAAAAGAAGTGGGCCTGCCGCCGGACACAGCCAGCAGGCCCTAGCCATCTACTACCCAACAGAGGTGAGAGGTACATAAACGACCAGGGAAAGTGTACTAAACGCCTGTGGCCTTGCGCGCTTCGCTAGTTGGCAGAATCTGCTGCGGGGACCAGATCGTGTTCCATCAGGTCGTAGAGGGTTCGCTGATGCTGCCGTCGTCCCTGCCCGGGTGACGGCAACGAGGTGGCAACCACGACCATATTGAGATCCGGCACGACGAAGATGAACTGCCCGCCATAGCCCCAGGCGTAGTAGACCTGGTGCTCGGCCATGGTCCGGATCCACCACCCATAACCGTATTGGCGACCACTCCTGCGGCTCTGGGTACGGGGCTCAAGGGAAGCCTGGATCCAGGACTCGGACACCACCTGCCTGCTACCCACTCGACCACGTCTGAGATAGAGCTCACCGAACTCCAACATGGCCCGGGGGGTCATGCGCATCTCGTTGCCCCCGAAGTAAATCCCCTGCGGGTCGCGCATCCAGGAATGGATCCGGATGCCGAGCGGTTGACCCAGGTAGAGACGAGCGAAAGCCAAGGTGCTCATTCCGGTTGCCTTGGTCAGTACCGCCGACAGCAGGTGCGAGCTTCCCGTGCTGTAAATCATGCGGCCGCCCGGTTCGCCAACCACCCGACGAGTGAGCACGTGACGCACCCAGTTGCTGCTTTGCACCCACCTTCCATAGTTTCGGTTGCTGGTAGTCTCCAGTCCCGAGCGCATCGTCAACAAGTCTTCGAGGGTAATCTTTGCTTTGGTAGCATCGGCCACGTCCAGGTACTCGGGCAAGAATTCCCAGATCGTATCCTGAAGACTTTCCAGATAGCCTTGATCGAGTGCGATCCCCACCAGGGTGGAGAGGACACTCTTTGAAGCCGACTTCAGGTTGGCCCAGTCCGAGGAGCGAGCCCCTCGGAAATACTGCTCTTCAACCAGCCTTCCATCAATCGAGATGAGCAGGCTTCGCAACCGGGGTAAGCGGGCGGCCCGATCCATGGCCCGGGCATGCAGAGTGGGCTCAAGGGCTGGGGATCGAGCCTCCGAAGCCACCACTTGTCCAACCCCCAGGGTGCTGCACACCAGTAAGAGCAGGAGCCCGGCCGTCTGGACCCTGCTCACCCGTCGGATTGTGTTGTGAAAAAGAGTCGTTCCAATCATGCCCGCTGGTGGTTTTATCCGCCCCTGAACAACAGTCGAGGCATTGTACTATGGAGACAGGACAAACTCCGGGCAGGTTTACTGGGCAAACCAAAAATCCAACTCCACCAACATCTCTGGATTTCCCAGCCCCTGAACGATCCGAAAGGTGCCGGCAGTTGGTTTGACTTCCACATCGGAAAGAAAAGCCGAGGTCGCCGCACGGATCCCGCTGAACTGACTCCGCGGAACATCTTTGGTCACGGTGGTCACAAAACGGATGATGTCGTTCTCGGTGGACGCCGTATTATTAAAAAAAGACTCGATCCGACCCACGATAAACTCCGCCTGAGCGGCGGCATCCCCCGGAAATTGAACCGTCCCCTCGGCATCGGTGGCGCCATATCCGGAGAGCAGGAACAGTTCACTAAAATTCCTGACCTTCAACCCCCAATTGATCGAATCTACTTTAACCTTGTTGTCATCGTGAACCCCTACCTTGACTCCGCCGGCCGGTTCGGCCTGAGGTGGCGGATCTTCTTCAACGACACGGGTACACGCCAAGGGAATGGTCAGGGCGCACAGTACACCGAGACCGAAGATCAGAAAATCTCTCTTTACTTTCTTGTTCATGACACCTCCTAAAAGCTGGCTAACGCATAGTAAAGCTCACCCATCATCCCTAAGAAATCACAATTCCAAAATTCCAAATCCCAAACAAATCACAAATTTCAAGTTCCAAATCCTAAACAAACGCATTATAGAACAGTCCGTGAACCCACATTCTCAGAGGTTTTGAACCTGGAATTTAGGATTTGGAATTTGTTTAGGATTTAGGATTTGGAATTTTGAATTTCCGCTGACGGCTGTCAGGCCGTCAGCGGTTAGGCAGTCTGCACGCTCGATGTGTGCATGGCGAAGGCAGCTCCTTGCGGATCCATACACTGAGCGATGCGACCTCCACCAGGCACCTCCATAGGACCGTTCAGGACTTTTCCGCCCAGTTCCTGAACTCTCTCAGCGGCCTGATCTACATCTTCGACCTCGATATAGAGAAGCCAGGCGGGTGGCCCGGGCATGTCTTCGGACTTGTTGAACATCCCACCCAGAGTCATGTCCTTTCGCCCATACATCTGGTATATCCCCGCTGGACCCATGTCAAAACTTTCGGTTTTCTTCCAACCAAACAGCCCTTCATAGAACTCAAAAGCGGCCTCGTGGTCTGTGGTTGCCAATTCATGCCATGAGAACTCCATCAGCTGAGCAGGACCTTCATGTCCCGGTGCCTGTTCAGCAGGTGCAAAGACTGCAAATACGGCTCCCTGCGGATCCGAAAGGACCGCGAACCGTCCCACCGTCGGAATCTCGGTGAGGGCCACAAGCACCTTCCCCCCCAGCTTCTGGGCTTCGGAGACCGTCGCCTCGATGTCTGAAGATCCCACATAAGGCAACCAGTGAGGCGGAGCACCTGCCTTCCTGGCCTCCTCGGGCAAAGGGATGACGCCACCCATGGAACCTTCAGGAGTTCCATCCGTGGTCCACATCACATAAGGGTTCTCCCCTTCCCCCCATTCCGCCGTGCCCCAACCGATCAGTTCGGTGTAAAAGCCGGTGGCTGCGTCGGGATCTGAAGTCAGGAGTTCGTACCAGATAAAGCGTCCCTGCAAGGTGTCGTCAGGCATTTAAATACACCTCCTTAAGAGGGCAGGGTTGGGTAGAAAGAGCCTCAACCCTGGAAGTCAGCGCGAGTCAATCCGAAAAAACCAGACCCGGGCCTCCCGAGCCAGATCTTCTGGCGTTCTGTCCTCTGGGTCGGGATTCCTGGCATTCCTCATTCTATGAAACTCACTCAACAGCTCCGGATCTTCCACCCGTGTGGCACGTACCCTGTAGAGTTTGTCCCCCACTCTAATCCTCATGTTCGGATCCTGGAGCAGGAACTGGGCCCAACGGCTTTCGCCTCCTCTTCCGGAAATCACGTAAACGACCCCATCATGAAAAATGTATCCGGTATTGACCGAATAGGGATCCGAGGGCCGCACCTCATTGGTGACCGTGCGATACTGCTGCACGAAGCTCCAGTCATCAATCGGCCCGGCGACTTCCTCTCCTATGAGCTGTTTGCCCGGAATTATAGCGTAAGGATCACTGCGGTTGAGGTAGAGAAAGAGGAGGGTCGCCACCGACAGGGCCAACCCAGCCGCCACCCACTTCAGCACTTTCTTAATCATCGTTTCTCCATGTTCCCGGGTAAAAGAAAATACAAATCACCGCTTATCTTGGCTGGAGTGAATGGGAGAGCTCCTACTCTCATTCTGTCTGGGACTTGCTTGCGTTAAGGGCAGTCACAAATTCATCCCAACTTACCAAACGACCATGTCCAGGAACAATCTGATTCACTCTCCAACCTTCCTGGGTCACAACATCATAGAGAACCTTTGCATCGGGTCCAACTCTCGGTGGCCCTGTCTGACCTTGAAGAATGCTGAACAGGTCGCTTTCAAAAATCAATTGCTCCCGGGGAAGGTACACGACTAAAAAACTTTCTGCGTGAGTGGAGGGAACGTGCAGAAGTTCCACGGTGCGGCTCCCGTCTTTAATGGTCCTGCGGTCCTCGACCAGCTCGACTTTAGGCTCCACCCCGGATTGGGTGAGTCGATCCGGTTTTAAGGTGAAAGGATAATTCAACATGTCCCAGATCCAGGTTTCGTTCATGGCCTGAGTGATAATGGTTACCCCATTGGCAGCATAGGTGCGGATTCCCCCGTTGTGATCTTCGTGATGGTGGGTGGTCACCAGATATCGGATGGGCTTGTCTCCGACAGTTTTTCGGATCTGGCGAATGGTTTCCAAGGACTGCACCTCGTCGTTGGGTGCCTCCACGACCAGAATAAACTCCTCAAAATCCACCCACAGGCTGTTCATCCCCTTGCCTTCTCCGAAGTACACTCCCTCGGCAAGTTCGGTTGGCTCCACAGGCATCGTGTCGGATTGAGTTAGGAAGGAGACTCTTTCCTGAATGCGCTCAGGAATCTGGAAAAGATCCTCCTGAAGTTCATTGTTGATCGTTACCTCAGACCATTCCAACACCTGGGTGGTCAGGCCCATTTGCGCACGCATCTCCAAGAAAGGAAGCTTGACGCCGTCCACTCCTCGATAGTCTGAAAAGATCAGCTCTTTGGGCAAATCACCAAACCGATAGTGAGGCTCCGTGAACTCCAGCTTCGAGACGAGATGACCAGAGTCCTCGACGTAGACCTTGTACAGGACGTTACCCATACCTACGCTGACCACACGATGGGGTCGTCCCTCCAGAACGCCGTCGCTCACCCCTTCGACACTGCTCTCTTCCCCAAGAGCAGCAATCAGAAACTTAGCAATATCCTTCTCCCATTTGGTGCGATATCTTACCAGGCGAGCAGCCTCCATAGGTGCGAACGCCCCCCTGCCTGCGTTTCTGTAACCCCCTTTAACCGAGTCCACCATCTGAGCAACGGCGCCTGTATCACTCAACACCAGTTCTCGAGGAACTGTGAAATCGACAGTGTGATTGTAGGGACGAGCCAGCTGCACATATAACGCCTCCGAAGTGAGCCCGCCGTGGCCAAATGAGGATATCTGGCGTGTCCCAATACGGGTAATGTTATCAATCGCCCCCAGTGCTTCAAGTCCGCCCATGGCTAGTGCTGCTTCTTGAAGGACTTACCGACCTTCCTCAGCTGGAGTTTGTGGCGTGCAGCTGAACTGAGTGATTACAGTCAGTAGAATAAGCACGAAAAGCCAATACCGAGATTTCAAGTCAGCATATTTCATACCTCTCCTCCCGTCATCAAAATCTGGTATGGCGCTCCCGCAGGCTCTGGTAGGTAGCCACGACCGCTGTTTCGGGCTTCAACTGCAATTCGGCGGCAAAGCCAGGATCAAGGTAAACGGCTGTTCCTCCCAGCAGTGTCATCAAAGCCTGAATCTC
>Ga0066376_10004029_pt1 | contig 12916 bp, 9 predicted proteins | sample Knorr_S15_td_Bot_FD_77009 | JGI IMG/M metagenome (GOLD analysis project Ga0066376, IMG submission 77009) | Marine microbial communities from Southern Atlantic Ocean transect - Knorr_S15_td_Bottom_ad_5009_LV_A | ecosystem: Environmental > Aquatic > Marine > Oceanic | place: Southern Atlantic... | reverse complement strand
TTTTTTTGTTTTAAAAAGCGGGTCAGGATTCTTCTCTTCAGCCTTTCACAGCCGCCCGTTCGGCGACCTTCACCGCCGCCATCTCTTCCAGTTTCAAGAGGTCGTCCAACCGTAGAGGATCGTCCTGGTCCTGGTCATCAACTTCGCCGGCGAAGGGATCCTTCACTTCGATGTTGCGGTAGTATTCCATTCCGGTGCCTGCCGGAATCAGGCGACCCATAATGACGTTTTCCTTCAATCCCTGCAGATAGTCCACTTTTCCGCTGATGGCAGCTTCGGTCAAAACTCGGGTGGTCTCCTGGAATGAGGCGGCTGAGATAAAGGAGTCGGTGCTCAAAGAGGCCTTGGTAATCCCCAGCAGCAGCGGACGCCCCGTTGCAGGTTGTCCACCTTCTTCTTGAATCCGCTCGTTTTCCTCCTGGAACAGGAACTTGTCGATCTGCTGGTCCAACAGAAATCCCGTATCGCCAACATCCTCAACCTTAATCCAACGCATCATCTGACGGACAATCACCTCGATGTGCTTGTCATTGATGTTGACACCCTGGAGACGATAGACCTCCTGGATCTCATTGACCAGGTAGCGCTGAAGCTCCTTCTCTCCCAACACGAGCAGGATGTCGTGTGGATTGCGGGGCCCATCCATCAAGGCCTCACCGGCCTTCAGGTATTCCCCTTCCTGGACGTTGATGTGCACGCCACGAGGCAAAAGGTACTCCGCCTTGGTCCCAGTCTCTTCATTTTCCACAACGATCTTTCGCGAGCCCCGGCTGATCCCTCCATAGTGAACCGTACCATCGATCTCGGTAATGACGGCCGTCTCTTTGGGTTTGCGTGCTTCAAAAAGCTCAACGACACGAGGCAGACCACCGGTGATGTCCTTCGTCTTGGTGGTCTCTCTGGGAATCTTGGCAAGAGTATCTCCGGGAAACAGCTCATCTCCTGAATCAATCATGATGTGAGCTCTGGAAGGAATCAGGTAAGACTTGATGACTTTACCCTTGGGGTCTTTGATCTGGATCTGGGGCTGGCGCTTCTCGTCAGAAGACTCGACAATCACGTTCCGAGCCAAACCCGTCACTTCATCCAGCTCCTCCTTCATGGTGAGGCCTTCCACAATGTCCTTGGTGACCGCGATTCCCCCAACTTCGGTGAGGATGGCGAAGGTATAAGGATCCCATTCCACGAGTTTCTGTCCCGGTTTGATCTTCTTGCCCTCTTTGACCATCAGCTTGGCCCCATAGATCACCGAGTATCGTTCCTTCTCCCGGCCTTTCTCATCGTGGATAATGAGACTCCCTGTTCTGTTCATGACCACCTGGTGGCCTTCCTTATCGGTGACCGTCTGAACATTCAAGTAATGAACGATCCCCTCATTCCTTGATTCAACCGTGGAATCGTCCTCGATCCGGCTGGCAGTACCCCCAATGTGAAAGGTTCTCATGGTGAGCTGAGTGCCGGGCTCTCCGATGGACTGGGCGGCTAGAACTCCCACCGCCTCACCCATCTCCACCATCTTGCCGGAGGCCAGGTTGCGGCCATAGCACATTCGGCACAGACCCCGCTTGGTCTTACAGGTTAAAACGGAGCGAATCAGGACCCCCTCAATACCGGCGGCCTGAATCGCTACCGAGATATCGTCATCAATCTCCTGATCGACATCCACCAGTGTGTCTCCTGTGAAAGGATCGATCACTTTTTCCAGCGCCACACGACCGACGATTCGATCCCGCAGGCTCTCGATGATTTCACCACCTTCCACCAAGGCTGTGACCTCAACACCGTCCAGGGTTTCACAGTTCTCCATGGTCATAATGACATCTTGAGCTACATCGACAAGACGACGGGTGAGATAACCTGAATCAGCCGTTTTGAGAGCTGTGTCGGCCAGACCTTTTCGGGCTCCGTGGGTGGAAATGAAGTATTGTAAAACGGCCAGACCCTCTCGGAAATTAGCCGTAATGGGCGTCTCAATAATCTCACCGGAGGGTTTGGCCATGAGGCCCCGCATACCTGCCAGCTGGCGGATCTGTTGCTTGCTGCCTCGGGCACCCGAGTCGGCCATGACGTAGACGGAGTTGAACTCCTCTCCGGGTCCCGTGTTGAGGGCCATGGCCTCGAACATCTCGTCGGCAATCTTTTCGGTGACCTCGGACCAAATGGCGACCACTTTGTTGTAACGCTCACCATTGGTGATTGCACCGTCCAGATACTGTTGTTCCACTTCAATCACGTCCTGTCGAGCTGCCTCAACCAATTCACCCTTATTCCCGGGGATGATAAGGTCGTCGATGCTAATGGTGAAACCGGCTTTCGTAGCATAGAGAAAGCCCAGGTCCTTCAGCTCGTCCAACATTGCAACGGTGGTCTCGAGTCCGAAGTGGAGGTAGCAATAATTGACGATCTGCTGAAGCCCCTGCTTCTTGAGCAAACCGTTGATGTAGGGCATTTCCTCAGGAAGATGGTCGTTGAAAATAGCTCTGCCTACGGAGGTCTCAATCAACTGATTTCGAACTTCCTGCAAATCAGAGTGCAGCACAGCCTGGTTATCGTACTGTTTGGAAAGATCAATCAGGGATCCCGAGTGGCGCAAGAAGATGGGCGTGAGGAGCTGCACTTCTCCCGCCTCCATGGCGTGGTAAATTTCCTCCACGCTTGCAAAGCTACGTCCCTCTCCTTTGGCCCCAGGGCGGGCCATGGTCAAGTAGTAACAACCCAGGACGATGTCTTGGGTGGGAACGGCCACGGGCTGCCCATTGGCGGGTGAGAGAACATTTTGAGAAGACAGCATCAAAACCGATGCTTCAATCTGTGATTCCTGAGACAGGGGAACGTGAACGGCCATCTGATCCCCGTCGAAGTCCGCATTAAAGGCGGTACACACCAGGGGATGAATCCTGATCGCTTTTCCCTCCACCAGAACGGGTTCGAAGGCCTGGACCCCCAATCGATGCAGCGTGGGAGCACGGTTGAGAAGGATGGGATGCTCCTTGACCACCTCTTCCAGGATATCCCACACCATGGGCTCGTGGTTCTCCACCATCTCCTTGGCACCCTTGATGGTCGTTACATGTCCTTCCTTTTCCAGGCGATTGTAGATAAAGGGCTTGAACAGCTCGAGTGCCATGATCTTGGGCAGACCGCACTGATGGAGTTTCAGCTCCGGTCCTACTACGATGACGGAACGACCCGAATAATCCACGCGCTTGCCCAACAGATTCTGGCGAAACCGACCCTGCTTTCCTTTCAGAGTATCGGAGAGTGACTTCAGAGGTCGATTTTTAACACCTCGCAAAACCCGTCCTCGCCGTCCGTTATCAAACAGTGCGTCTACTGCTTCCTGGAGCATCCGCTTCTCATTGCGAATGATCACTTCAGGTGCCCGCAGGTCCATGAGCTTCTTCAAGCGATTGTTCCGGTTGATCACTCTCCGGTACAGGTCGTTAAGATCGGAAGTGGCGAAGCGCCCCCCATCCAGGGGCACCAGCGGCCGCAGTTCGGGGGGAATCACGGGAATGACGTCCAGGATCATCCACTCGGCCTTGTTTCCGGATTTCCGAAAAGCATCCATCACTTTCAGACGTTTCGCATACTTGACACGCTTGAGCTGGGAGGTCTCATTCTTCATGCGAAAACGCAGGTCGACGGAGAGGGCCTCCACATCGACGTTCCGCACCAGTTCCTTGATCGTTTCAGCCCCCATTCCCGCCTCGAACTGTCCCGGGAACTCTGCCTGCAGAGCGCGATACTTCTCCTCTGTCAACAACTCCTTCTCTTTGACCGGTGCCTCCCCGGGATCGACAACCACATAGGCTTCAAAATAGAGTATTCGCTCCAGATTGCGCAGGGACAAATCCAGCAAATGCCCAATGCGGCTGGGAAGTCCTTTAAAAAACCACACATGGGAGCAGGGGGTGGCCAATTCGACATGACCCAAACGCTCCCGACGAACTTTGGAAAGGGTGACCTCCACTCCGCACTTGTCACAAATCACCCCCCGGTGTTTCATGCGTTTGTACTTTCCGCAAAGACATTCCCAATCCGTCACCGGACCGAAAATGCGAGCGCAGAAAAGCCCACCTCGCTCGGGTTTAAAGGTACGATAATTGATGGTCTCCGGCTTGGTCACTTCTCCGCTTGACCAGGAGCGAATCTTCTCTGGAGAAGCCAAACCAATCCGGATCGCTTCAAAGTTCTTCAAGAGCTGACTTCTGTCAAGATCACGAAACATTCTCAAGATTCACCCTCCGTCATTTACTCGGGTTTTCCGCCGTTGCACCACTGAGCACCTTCTCTGCTTCCAGGAGCACTTCGGTACGGCGGAGAAGTTGTTTCTTGGGTCTTTCGATTAATTCCACGTCCAGAGCCAGGGCCTGGAGTTCCCGGATCAAAACGTTAAAGGACTCCGGGATTCCGGGATTGTAGGTCGATTCTCCCTTGACGATGGCCTCATATATCTTGGCTCGGCCCTGCACGTCATCCGATTTTGCGGTCAACAATTCCTGAAGGATATTGGCAGCACCGTAAGCTTCCAGAGCCCAAACTTCCATTTCTCCGAAACGCTGCCCGCCGAACTGGGCCTTACCTCCCAGCGGCTGCTGGGTAATCAGGCTGTAGGGTCCGATGGAGCGAGCGTGGATCTTATCGTCCACCAGATGGCTCAGTTTAAGCATGTAGATATAGCCCACCGTGACTTTCTGATCGAAAGATTCTCCCGTCATCCCGTCATGAAGGGTGGTCTTGCCATTGCTGGGCAAGTTGGCCTTCCGCAATTCATCCTTGATGTCCGTTTCTCGAGCACCGTCAAAGACGGGCGTCGCATACTGTAATCCGAGAACCTTCGCGGCCCATCCCAGATGGGTTTCCAGGACCTGTCCCACGTTCATACGAGAGGGAACTCCCAGAGGATTCAGCACGATTTCCACGGGGGTTCCATCGGGAAGGTAGGGCATGTCCTCTTCCGGCACTATCCGGGCGATGACTCCCTTATTGCCATGGCGTCCGGCCATCTTATCGCCCACGGAAAGCTTCCGTTTCATGGCCACATAAACTTTAACCATCTTGATGACGCCCGGCAGGAGTTCATCCCCTTTTTCCATTCGGGTCAATCGCTCCTTGTGCAGGGAGCGAAGAATCTCGACTTGACGGTCTGTTCTGGCTTCGACTTCAGAGAGCTCCTTTTCCGCCTGCTTCCCCTTGACGCTAATCTTTCTGAGCTCCTGATGGCTCAGCGTGAGCAAATCCTTACGGTTCAGCTTTTTGCCTTTTGCGGCAATCACATTCCCGGCCTCATCGGTCACCTTTTTAACGGTGATCTTCCCGGCCAAGACATCGACAATGCGCTTGCTGTTCTCTTCCTGAAGAATCCGAATTTCGTCTTCCAGGTCCTTCCCCAGACGCTCGATTTCCTGCTCCTCGATCTCCAGGGTCCGGGCATCCTTGTCTACACCCTTACGAGCGAAGATCTTGACATCGACCACCGTGCCCTCAATGCCGGGGGGTGTATAGAGCGAGGCATCCTTCACCTCTCCCGCTTTCTCGCCGAAGATGGCCCGCAGCAACTTTTCTTCAGGGGTCAGCTGTGTTTCACCCTTGGGCATGACCTTTCCAACCAGAAGACTGCTCGGACCGATCTTGGCACCGATGCGAATGACTCCACTTTCATCCAGATCGGTCAGGATCGACTCACTGACGTTGGGAATATCGCGTGTGATCTCTTCAGGGCCAAGCTTGGTATCCCGAGCCTCGATGTCCAGCTCTTCAATATGGATCGAAGTGTACAGGTCATCCTTGACCAGACGTTCACTGACCAGAATGGCGTCCTCGAAGTTGTAGCCTCGCCAGGACATAAAGGCCACCAGGACATTCCTTCCCAGTGCCAACTCTCCCTTTTCGGTACAAGGGCCATCGGCAAGCACCTGGCCTTTTTGAACCGGGTCACCTTTGTGAACCAGGGGCTTCTGATTGATACAGGTGTTTTGATTGGAGCGTTTGAACTTCGTCAGCTTGTAAATATCCACACCCGCGTCCTGGTTCTTGGTTCCCTCTTCAGCCAGGACACGAACGATGATCCGTTCTGCGTCGACGCTATCCACGACTCCTGATCGCCGGCACAGCAGGACTGCTCCTGAGTTGCGGGCAGCAACGTATTCCATACCGGTGCCCACAAAAGGCGCTTCTGCCTGAACCAGGGGCACGGCCTGCCGCTGCATGTTGGACCCCATCAAGGCTCGGTTGGCGTCGTCATTTTCCAGAAAGGGGATCAAACTGGCCGCTACACTCACCAGCTGTTTGGGACTCACGTCAACGTACTCAACTTCCTCTCTGGGAACAAAAACAAAGTTTCCCTGATGGCGAGCGTTGACTCGCTCTCGTACGATCCGCTGTTTCTTGTCCACCTCGACATTGGCCTGAGCAATGACGTGTTTATCCTCTTCCCAGGCGGTCAGGTAAAAGACATGGGTCTCGTATTCGGCAGGCTTCTTCCTTCCCGTCATCTTCTTATTCACGGAAATCACTTGGGCCTGCTTGTAGACTTCCCCGATCTTGAAGTTGGTACTTCCCCCATTGATGATCTTCACGTAGTCCACGATATTGCCGTCTATAATCCTGCGGTAGGGCGATTCGATAAATCCAAAGTCGTCGATCTTCGCATAGCAGCTCAAGGAGGAGATCAGGCCGATATTGGGCCCTTCCGGGGTCTCAATGGGGCAGATGCGTCCATAGTGGGTGGGATGAACATCCCGCACTTCAAATCCGGCTCTCTCTCGGCTCAATCCCCCGGGTCCCAGTGCTGAGAGGCGCCGTTTATGGGTGATTTCCGAAAGCGGATTGGTCTGATCCATAAACTGGGAGAGTTGACTGCTGCCGAAGAACTCGCGGATGGCCGCCATAACCGGCTTGGCGTTGATCAAGTCGTGAGGCATGGCGGTTTCCATCTCCTGATGAACCGACATTTTTTCCTTGATCGCCCGTTCCATCCTCACCAGACCGATTCGGAACTGATTTTCCAACAACTCCCCAACGGCGCGAACGCGACGGTTTCCCAGATGGTCAATATCGTCCACGCTCCCGATACTCTTCTTGAGCTTCAGCAGATAACCAATGACTTGATAGAAGTCCTGGGGAGAAAGTGTCCGTTCATCCAGAGAGGTGTCCATACCCAATTTGATGTTGAACTTCAGCCGGCCCACTCGTGAAAAGTCGTATTTCCGGGGATCAAAAAACATTCCATGAAAAAGGGCCGTCGCCGTCTCGATGGTGGGAGGGTCACCCGGACGCTGCTTTCGATAGATCTCAATGAGCGCATCGTTGGTATTTTTCACCGGGTCGCGCTTCAAGGTTGCCGAAAGCACATCGCCGACATCATCGCGCTCGGCGAAAAACACCGGTAACTCTTTAATACCGGCTTCGATCAATGAGTTGACCACGGCTCCCGTCACCTCGGTATTGGTTTCCAGGAGGATCTCTCCTGATTTGGAATCCACCACTTCAGTCCCGGAAAGGGCTCCTTCCAAATCCTCGATACCAATCTCCACCTGTTTTATTTTTGCCTTTTTGAGTTGAGCGAAAGCCGTCTGAGTGACTTTTCGGCCCGCAGCAACCAGAACGGATCGCGGTTTGCCGGGAGTAGGAATCTTCTTGCTCAACTTGGTTCCAACCAGATTCTCATCGAGCTTCCAGAACAGCTTTTCACCTTTGATGGTAATGGTGGAGAAGTTGTAGAAAGTCCTCAGGAGTTCTTCGTCTGAGCCCAAACCCAGTGCACGCAAGAAGGCACTGGCCAGAAACTTCCGCTTCCGATCGATGCGAACATAAAGCAGATTCTTGCTGTCGTATTCAAACTCCACCCAGGAACCCCGGTAGGGAATGATCTTGGCCAGGAAGTAACTCTTTAAGGCTCCTGACTCAAAGAAAACGCCCGGTGAACGGTGCAACTGACTGACGATCACCCGTTCCGTGCCATTAATGATGAATATCCCGTTGTCGGTCATCAAGGGGAGATCCCCGAAGTAGACCTCCTGCTCTTTGATGTCGCGAATGGTCTTGACTTCCGTATCGCGGTCCTTGTCCCAAACCACCAGACGAATCGTCACCTTCAAGGCAGCGGAATAAGTCATGCCCCGCTCCTTGCATTCGCTGATGTTGTATTTGAGGGTCAGCTGAACGGGATCGCCGCAATCGTCACAGCGCTCGACCTCGTTGGGGTTTCTGGACCCGCAGTGCCGGCAAGTCACATCTTCAATGGGATAGGGACTCAAGCCCAACGTGCCACCGCAATGTCCGCATGTCCCCCGAAGGTGCTCAAGCCCCTCCAACTTGCCACACTTGCACTTCCAATCGCCAATGGAATAATCCACAAACTCCAGGGAGGAGGTCCCACGAAAATCGCTTATAGGGAAAACGGAACTCAACACCGATTGCAACCCGAAATCATCCCGCTCAGCGGGCAACAGATCCATCTGCAGAAATCGTCGGTAGGACGTTTTCTGAACCTCGAGCAAGTTGGGTATGGGGAAAATGGACGGTCTCCTGGCAAAGTCCTTTCTTTCCCGATAGACGTTTTTCAGATCATCTAACATGCTGGCAAGCTCCCCTTGATGTGGTCGTTTTGCTCAATTACGTTTGGATGCCACGCAGAAAGAGACACAGAGTGCCTCAGACACGGGCAGGTATAGAGGAATACACGGATAAAAAGAGAGCAGAGAAAACTCCCAACCGCTGTGTTATTTAAGCTTTACCGTCCCAGACCAGATAAAGGACAAAAAACTAAAAAGGGGACACCAATCCCCTTTTATCCATCCTGATTAATTTCACTCTTCTCAACGCCAAACAGTCTATCATACTCCATGGGGGCTGACAAGAGGTGAATTGAAGCCGATTCTACTTGATCTCGACCGTCGCTCCGGCTTCCTCAAACTTCTTTTTGATCATTTCAGCTTCTTCCTTGCTGACGCCCTCCTTGATGGCTTTAGGAGCAGCTTCAACCAGGTCTTTCGCTTCCTTGAGACCCAGGCTGGTGACCTCGCGCACAGCCTTGATGACGTTGATCTTCTTGTCTCCGACCGCGGTCAAAACAGCTTCAAATTCCGTCTTTTCCTCAGCGGCTGCCTCGCCTGCACCCCCGGCCGCTGCTCCCGCCACAGCGACGGGCGCTGCCATGGCAGTAATCCCGAACTTGTCTTCCAGTTCCTGCACCAGGTCATTAATGTCTACAATCGATGCCTTTTCAATCCAACCGAACACATCTTCACGAGTGGTCGCCATATCGAATCCTCCTTCTAACTAAATTTAGATTTCTTTCTTATTTTCGAAAAGCTGACCACCCGACCCAAGGGGGTGAAGGTCAGCTATCCTTTGTCTCTTCGTTCTTTTTCTCTTTGTCCGTTGTTTCTTCGTCCGCTTCCTCTTCTGAGGCTGCCTCCGGGGCTGCTGCCTCTTCAACCGCTTTCTCCTCGGCTACGGGCTCTTCTGTCGTAGGCTCCTCGGCTGCTGGCTCCGGAGCTGCTTCCTCTTGAGCTTCTGGCTCCTGAGAGGCGGTCTCCTGTTCCTTGGCCTCCGGTTTCTTGGCCTCCGGTTTCTTGGCCTCCGGTTTCTCTGGCTCTGAAGCTGCTTCTTGCTCCTTTGCCTCTTGATCGGCTATCTCTGGAGCTGGTGTCTCCTCCTCTGCCTGTTGTTCCTTTGGCTCCGGAGCTGCGGCCTCCTGCTCGGCCGGCTCTTGTTTCTCTGGTTCTGGAGCCGCTTCTTGCTCCTTTGCCTCCTGTTTTGCCTGCCCGCTGTCTGCTGTCTGTTGTCCGTCGTCTGTCGGACTGTCGTTTGTTGAGCCTTCTCCGCTGGCCTGCTTTTGTTCTCCCAGTTGCTTCAGGACCGAAGCCAGCCCCCGCAGCGGTGACTGCAGAGCAGTGGCCAATCGAACCAACGGAGCATTCAAGATGTAAACGAGCTTGGACATCAGCTCAGGCCGGGAGGGCATCTTGGCCAGACGTTCCACATCACTGGCCGAGAAAGTCTTACCGTCAACAACCCCGGCCTTGAAGGCCACACTGGGATGATCGCGGATGAAGTCATTGAGCACTTTGGCCAGGGCCACCGGATCACCACCGGTGTAGGCAATGGCGGTTGGCCCTTGAAAATGCTCCCGCAGAACCTCCAGCGAGGTATCCTCGACGGCCCTCAAAGCGAGCCTGTTCTTGATCACCTTGTAGCTACTATCCACTTTGGAGATCTCGCGCCGAAGCTCACTCTGAGCCAACACATCGACCCCCTCGAAATTGATCAGTAGGACGCTCGTGCTGGCCTTGAACGTCTTGTTCAGGTCCTCAACGAAGGTCTGCTTCTCGGTTCTGTTCATGTCCTCTATCTGTTGTCCGTTATCCTTCCACTTCTTGGGTCTGTGGTCTGTGGTCTGTGGTCTGAGCTGACCCTCATTTCCCTTCGACTTGGGCCACATTGACCTTGATGCTCGGTCCCATGGTTGATGAGACAAAGAGACTCCGCAGGTATCGGCCTTTTGAAGCTGCCGGTTTGGCCCGAAGCACAGCCTCAAGAAGACTGCTAGCATTTTGGAACAGCTGGTCCCCTGTGAAGGACACTTTTCCAAAGGGAGCATGGATAATACCATTTTTATCCACTCGGAACTCAACTTTTCCAGCCTTGATGTCGGCCACTGCTCTTCCCACTTCAAAGGTGACCGTTCCCGCCTTGGGATTCGGCATCAATCCTCTGGGGCCCAGCACGCGACCTAACTTTCCAACCAATTTCATCATGTCGGGTGTCGCCACCATGGCGTCAAATTCCATCCAGCCGTCTTGAATCTTGGCCACCAGGTCTTCACCCCCCACAATCTCGGCACCCGCTTCCTCGGCCTCTTTCACCTTCTCCCCGGATGCAATCACGCAGACGGTAACCTCTTTCCCCAGTCCATTGGGCAGTACCACCGATCCCCGCACCATCTGATCCGCATGTCTGGGATCCACGCCCAGTCGGAAGGCCAGTTCGGCGGTTTCGTCAAATTGAGCGAATTTGACCTCCTGCATCAGGCTGACAGCTTCCTCCAGCGTACCCTCTTGTTTCGACTCTACCTTAGCCTTAGCCTCTTGGTATTTCTTCCCTGACATAGGTTTCCTTTACTCTGACTCTTTGACTTCTGCTCCTACTACCTCTTTGACTTCCACTCCCATGCTGCGGGCAGTGCCCAGAATAATCTTTGAAGCCGCCGCCAGGTCATTGGCACTCAAGTCAGGCATTTTAGTCTTGGCGATCTCTTCCACCTGTTTCATGCTCACCTGGGCCACTTTCTCCTTGTTGGGCTCCGGGGAACCTTTGGCGATTCCCGCTGCCCGCTTCAAAAGCACCGCCGCGGGTGGCGTCTTGGTCACGAAAGAATAGCTTCGATCCTGGTAAACCGTGATCACCACCGGAATGATCAATCCCTCTTGGTTCTGGGTCTTGGCATTGAAGGCCTTACAGAAGTCCATGATATTGACACCATGTTGACCCAGGGCGGGACCGACCGGAGGAGCGGGTGTCGCCTTTCCAGCCGGAATCTGCAACTTAATCATACCGAGTTCTTTCTTGGCCATAGACGCTTACAACTTCTCCACTTGAAGGAATTCGAGCTCTACCGGAGTGGCTCGACCAAAAATTGTTACCATTACCTTGACCGTGTTGCGTTCCAGATTCACATCCTCAACCAGACCGGTAAAATTAGAGAACGGTCCGTCAATGATTTTCACCGTTTCTCCCGCGTCGAACATGAACTTCGGCTTGGGCTTCTCGTCAGCCGAAGAGACACGGTGCACGACCTGATTGACCTCTTCCTCCGTGAGCGGGGTAGGCGTGTTCCCCTGACTCACGAACCCAGTGACCTTGGGTGTATTCCTCACCACGTGCCAGGTCTCTTCCGACATCGCCATTTCCACCAGGATATACCCCGGGAAAAAAAGCTTTGAGGTCACCACCTTCTTCCCGCCCTTCATCTCCACCACGTCCTCGGTGGGAATGAGGATCTGCCCGATTTTATCCTGCAGCTCATGCACCTGGACCCGGCTCATCAGGCTTTCGGCCACCTTCCGTTCAAACCCGGAATAGGTATGGATGATGTACCACTGTTTTCCCTCGACCTGGGATGTAGTCGTCTCCTCACCGGATGTAGTAATCTTTTTCACCTCCACGCTGTGCGTCAAGCCCCTAAAAGAAGTCGAAGACTTGGCTCACCAGATTCTTCAATATGATATCGACCAAAAACAAGTATATCCCGAAAAAGAAAACGGTAATGATGACGACCAATGTCGTCCCGTAAACTTCCTTTTTACTGGGCCAGGTCACCTTCTTGAGCTCCGTTTTCACGTCGCCGTAGAAAGTAATCAAATTCCTTGGAGCGTCTCGAACCTTTTCCAACATAAAAATAAATGGCAGGCCAGGAGGGATTCGAACCCACAACATCCGGTTTTGGAGACCGGCGCTCTGCCAATTGGAGCTACTGGCCTAAGAACAACCTCTGACAACTGACAAGTGGCACTGAATCCTCATCATCAGTTCTTAATGGTCAGTTCTCAGCTGTCAGCTGTCAGTTCCCCCTTACTTAATCTCTTTGTGCAGGGTGTGATGTCGACACCACTTACAGTATTTCTTGAGCTCCAGACGGTCCGTCACGTTCCTCTTGTTCTTCGTGGAAGTGTAATTCCTGCGGTCGCACTCTGTACATTGGAACGTGATGTTTTCCTGCATTGTCGTGCTTTCCTGCCGTCGTGCTTCCGTGCTTTCGTTTTTCTAGGAAAACACACACTCACCGACGACTCCTCCTGTCTCCTGTCTGTCTTCTCCTATTCCACAATCTCTGAAATGGTTCCGGCTCCCACCGTGTGACCGCCTTCACGAATGGCAAAGCGCAGTCCCTTCTCCATGGCGATGGGGG
>Ga0066376_10004027_pt1 | contig 12917 bp, 10 predicted proteins | sample Knorr_S15_td_Bot_FD_77009 | JGI IMG/M metagenome (GOLD analysis project Ga0066376, IMG submission 77009) | Marine microbial communities from Southern Atlantic Ocean transect - Knorr_S15_td_Bottom_ad_5009_LV_A | ecosystem: Environmental > Aquatic > Marine > Oceanic | place: Southern Atlantic... | reverse complement strand
TACACGGAACGTCGAACACGAGCGCATCAACCATGCCCGTGGTGTTGATACCGACCGCCGCCACGGCATGATGCAAAGCGTCCCGGAAATCGTGCAAACCCGCGGTGGTGTCCGGTAACCCGGCTGCTCGCGGCCACACGGCCACTCCGGCTCGGTCCAGACGCCGCACCGCGTTGAGGTTCGCCGGGTGCGGTCTGAAGACCAGTTGTGTCGTGCGGGTCTGGTGGTCCTGACTGCAGCGCAGCGCGGTCAACACCCCCAGGACCACGCGCGACTCATTTTGGGCGATGTTACTGGATGACCCGACGTAGAGGAGATATGGCCGCTGCGGGTCTAACCCCATACGCGTACAGGTCTCAAATCGCGACCGTATCGGGGTGGAATCGAACCATCTGTCAAACAACGGCGACCCGGCCACCACGACGTTCTCCGGGGGGATGCCGTGGTAGTGTCGAGCATCCTTCGCGTGTCCGTCGTGCCACGTCAACAGAAGGTCCGGCGGGACGTGCAGCAACCCCTTCGTCGTCAGATTGTCCCAACTCAGTACCGGAATGGCGCAGGGAATGCCGAGCGAGCGGGCCCCTTTAACGTACTCGACCTCTTCCGAGTACCGCAGGTTGGCCGGCGAGACGATGACGCAATCAGGCGCCAACGTCTGCAAGGCCGCGACGATGCCGGGGTCGGCCGGTGCCACTTTCTCGATGAGGGCCATCGACCACCGCACCACGCGTCGACCAAGCACCCAACTCCCGAACGATCGCCCTCGCCATGTCCACCCGATCAGACTCCGACACCACGAGGGCAAATAGCGCCGCCAACGCTTTTGGTAGAATGCGAATTCCGGTGGCCGCGCACAGTAGCTCCCGAACGATCGAATTTCTCTGGTCGCAAACAGGATCGTGCGCCAGATTCCGATCGGGCGCTGTCTCGACGTGCCGATCGAGACCTGGTGCCCCGCGGTCTGCCAGGCGCGAAACGCGCGGTCGTCGATCGGTCCTTTGTGGTTCCAGTAGGGGTCGAACCGCAGATGGACGTCATGACCACGCCGCACAAGGTGGTTCAGCGTCGTTTCGTGGTACGAAAAGTGGGCCGCGGTGCGCATGACGAACAAGATTTTCAAGCTCATGCCTCATTTCAACAACGTCCGGTGCAAGAGGGCGGTGGGTAGGAGCCGTGGCACATCTCGCGCTCACCCACGGCCGGTCGGCCGTGGCTCTGGTGACGCGTGAAGACGGGACTCCACCATCCGTGCCAAGAATGTCATTCGGGCTGCCGGTCTACAACGGTGGGGCGCTGCTGCGAGAGTCACTCGAGAGCATCCTGGCCCAAACCACAACCGATTTCGAACCGATCATATCGGACAATGTGTCGACGGGACGCGACCCCGTCGACTATCTCGTCGAGGCGGACGCAGGTCATCCGAGGCGCAGCGCACGCTCACGAGGCTGAGTGGATTCCCAGATAAGGGCGCATGTCTGCAGCGGCTGACACCGGAGAAGCGACGGCGGGCGAGCGCGACGCGGTTCGTGTCGTCTTGGGCATGCCGCTGTACAACAACGTAAAGTTTCTTGCCGAGGCCATCAAGTCGATCCGGGCGCAAACGTATTCAGGATTCGTCGTGGTCATGCTCGACGATTGCTCCACAGACAAGACGGAAATCATAGCGGATCGCTGGGTGAGGCGCGATGACCGGTTCAGCTATGTGAGAAGCAACAAGCGACTTGGCATGGCAGCAGCGTGGAGACGAGTGTACGAGCTGGCCCGCATCCGGGCACCGGGGGCTCAGTATTTCGCCTGGGTCAGCGATCACGACCGGTGGGATCCCGAATGGCTCGCGACCCTGCTATCAGTGCTCGATGGCGACAGGGCCTTGGTGCTTGCGTATCCGAGGACCGTCAAGATCGCCCCTCGTGGCACACCACGAGACACGGTCGACCCAGCGTTTTTCGCAACGGTCGGGATCTCCGATCCCGTGGCCAGATGGGACTACACCTGTCAGAGGCTGATGGGCGCCGGCAACATGATCTACGGACTGTTCCGCATCGACATTCTCAAACAGGTCGGCGTGTTTCGAGGCGTGCTGTTGCCGGACCGGTTACTCCTGGTGGAGCTCGCGTTGCTCGGGCAGATTCGATAGGTTGACCGGGTGCTCTGGTACCGGCGCTACCTCGCCCGCTCTACCCTGGGACGCCAACGAGGAGCGTTGTTCGGCCCACGAGGGGCGCCCTGGTGGACCTCCCTCCCATGGTGGTTCGTGCATGCCGTGGCGATCTGGAGGAACTATACCGGCGAATCCACCGACGAATTGCGGCTGTCGAAGCGCCAGATACTAGGGATGTCTGCGCGGTATGCCCGGAGTCAGTTTCAAGTCGTGTGGCGTAAGAGGATGCTGAAGATGCGGACTGCTCGCATCTGGGCGCCCTTCAGGCGGTCTCGGGTGGCGCGTCTGGAGAGTCTCGAACCTCCGGTCCAGGCGCCCGAGGCGCGCGACCGGATCAGGCAAGCATCGTCAGCGTCTCGTCCCCGCGCTGACCGTGATGGTGCGCGGGGACCGGACGGCGGCGACGGGACCGGTCGTCGTCCGAAATTTCCTGGACGTTCATGAGGTCGGCGCGGCGTTCGTGGCTCTCTTGACCTGCCGGGGACTCGACCTTCATGTCAGCTCGCGCCACGGGCCGCGTGTGCCCTGGTAGAGTAGAATATCGTCACCATACGAGGATAAGAAACCGTCACACCGGTCAGACCCCGTTCCGCAGTAGATGGTAGTCCGAAGCACACCAGCGTTGTCAACAGGGAGATCTACACACGTGCAAGACCCAGCGGCATATCAGGGCACCACCCGATTCGCCCGCGCTTCTGGAATCGTCAGGCTCGGATGGCTGCTCTTTTTGAGAGACTTCCGGATGAGATACCGCCAGACGTACTTCGGGTATCTCTGGGCTTTGGTCCGGGTGCTCGCCCCAGGCATACCCTTGGTCATGGTGGGGTCACAATTCGGCATGGGAGGTGAGCGACCCGTCTCCAGCTACGCCGTGTTCGCGCTGTCAGGCCTCGTCCTGTGGCAGATTTTCTGGGACTCAGTCACGATGCCGCAGTGGATCACCAGACGGCTGCGCCGATTGCTATCCGAAGCGCGCTTTTCTTATCAGGCGATCCTTGTGGCGGCTACGAGCTATGTCCTGTTCAATGGCTCACTCTACCTGTTGCTCATCGTGGGGACGATGCTGATCTCACGCACGCCGTTGCCATCGACGGCGGTGTTGGGCCTCCTGGCGATCCCAGGGATCGTTCTCTCGGGTCTGGCGATCGGGATGCTCTTCGTGCCGTTTACCTTCGTGTATCTCGATTTCCGCTATGGCTTGCCCATGGTGTCACCCGTGTTGCTCTGGACCGCACCGATCTTCTATGAATCGCCGGACAGTGGTTTCCTGCATGTCCTCAATACGTGGAATCCTCTCACCTATCTGGTTGCGATTCCGCGCAGTTGGCTGACAGAGGGATTTGTTGGCAATGATATCGGATTCGTCCTGAGTCTCATCGTCTTCGGTCTCATCTTTGTTCCGGCGCACCGATTCTACAATCGAGCCATCCCGATAGGAGTTGAGCGTGTTGCGCACGCCTAGCCGCCAATCGCGGCCTGACTCCGCCTTGTTCGAGAGCGTCCGGATTCGATGATCACGCTGAACAACGTCTCGAAGATCTTCTGCAGTGGTTTCGACCGGGCGCGCGCCTACGGTTTTCGGGACATGCTCAGAGGAAAGCGAGGGACGGTCCCGAGACGACTGGAGTTTTTTGCGCTCAAGGATGTGTCCCTGCGGGTCGGCCATGGCGGGAGTTTCGTCGTGTTCGGCGTCCAAGGGTCAGGCAAAACAACGCTGGCTCGGCTCGTATGCGGCATGTTCCAACCGGACCGCGGCCAGGTCACGGTGTCTGGACGGGTACAGTCTCCGCCAAACGGAAAACTCGGACTGAATCCGTTCATGACTCTGGCGGAGTACGTCGATCTGTTAGCGGCCATTCTTGGTGTCCCCGTTGCCAATCAGAAGGACTACCGCCACGCGTTACTCAAAGACTGCGACGTGGAGGGATACGCCGACGCGCGGATGGCCGACTTCCCGCGGGCCTCGCTCCGGCCGTTGTTGATGTCAGCGTCGTTGCTCGCTGATGGTGACGTGTTCGTGTTCGACAACGCCTATGTGGCCGGCAGCGGGGAGTTTCGAGTCCGTTGCCTCGCGCGGGTTGCGGAGATCGTGAAGACCCGCACGGTGCTGATCCTCACGGAGATCCCGAAATTGCCACCCTTCCCGGTCGACCACGCAATGATCCTGCATGAAGGGCGCGCGCTCTACTACGGTGCGCCGGATCGGATTCTTCCGATATTCCAGTCGTTGGCGGACGATCTCAAGCAGGAACGTGACCGTGCCCTCAAGGAGTCCACCGTCGCCACATTCGCCATTGACAGCGCCCGAGGCGATGGTGCGGACACCATACCGCCTCGCACATCGCAACCACCATCAGCGGCATCGCAGTCCGACCTCACTCCGTCCACGGACACTGTCGTTGCGCTGATGGAACACCTGGCCGACACGACGGAGACGGCTGGTGCCGCGATGTCGCCACTGCTACCGGCCATCGAAGTGCGGCGGATTTCCGCCTCCAACAAGCCGCTGCTCTTGGGACCATGGCTGGGGACCGCACACTGGGAGTTGATGTACTGGCGGCCGTATGTCGCCTGGATGCTGAAACAACTGAACCTCGCCGACCGGCGTGTCATCGCTGTGTCCAGAGCCGGCGCCGACCTGTGGTACACCGGCCTCGCGGATACATATGTGGACCTCCTCGACCTCTACAGCCGTGAGGAGTTCGAGGGCATCGACGCAGAGCGCATTCGCCGTACAGGGAAGCGGAAGCAGCGCTCTTTGTCGGACATGGAGCGTGACGTACTAGACAACACGGCGCGACACCTCGGCCTCGACGAGTTCGATGTCCTCCACCCGGCAACGATGTTTCGTATGTGTGGCGAGGTGTGGCGCGGAGGTCTCCCCCCTGAGTTCGTCTCGCAGTATTCACACTATACGAGGATAGAGACGGAGCACCCGGTCGACCTCGATCTGCCCGCCCACTATGTGGCGGTCAGGTTTACCAGCGATCCGGCCTCGGGCGTTCGACCAGAGACACAAGGCTACGTGAACGAGCTTGTCCAGGCGCTTGCCGCGAACGGGCCTGTCGTGGCCCTGTATACCGGCTACTCGATTGAGGGCCCGGCCGAGGAACTCACGCTCGATGCGTGTGACGGGCTGATCTCGCTCCGTGATCGAGTCGGGCCACGAGAGTCGGCTCGTTTGGAAACCCGGGTGCTCGCCGGAGCTGACCTCTGTGTCTGCACGATGAGCAGCGCCGTCCCGTTGGCGTTGTGCTGCGGGGTTGAAACCACCGGACTGTACATCGCGCAACACGGTTTCGTCGACGTGCACTGGGCGGTGGCCGATGTCATCGCGTCGCAACTCGAGAGCGGTCTGGCCGCGGTCGACCTGCGACAAGTACCGGCTCTGCAGCTCGCCGATCGCGTGCGCCGTCGCGGTACACCGCTCCGCTCGCGCAGGGCCACTGCTCGGAGACAGGAGATGAACCGCGGCGGCCGCGGCGCGGGCATCCGCTGACGAGTACCTTTAAGGAACCACCTATGACGAATCCTCTCGGACCATCCAGTTTTGGACCGCGCTCGCGCTCGAACCAGTGGAATGTGTGTAACGTCCACCGCTTCTGCTGTCCCCTGCCTGGCTCGCGCGAGAAGGAGAATATCGCGGCCAACTCATGTCTCGGTCCAGGATCAAACAGCTAGAATAACTTCGCACCTTAACGACCTCCATGAGCCCGAGAAGTAGCGCTTGCTCGACGCAACCGTCGTGACCGAACAACCATCATCGACGACGTGGGCACCGCCTCCCCCGCAGGATCGCTCATTCCCACCGGCACGGCGCCCGGTCTTCGGGTGGTGACAGGGACCATCGACGTGGGTTAGGGCCTGGCCCAATATCCGTCTCATTGACTCTGGTTGTTCCGAACCCGCCGACCTCGTCCCCAGGCCCGGAAGAGCTTCCTCCACTTCCAGTACGATTTCCGACACAATCGAAACATCTGTGCCCAAAGGTAGCGTCCCGCCATAGGGACCAAACGCCAAAACCCGAGCCGCGCGCCACCGCGCGGCGTGAAGCTATTCCGAAGCACCAAGACCCCAGCGTGCACGACATACCAGGGCAGGTATGCGGTGAGAGGCGGCCTGCGTTCGCCGAAGAGCGTGCGCCGTTGCCGACCCACACTGGAAACTGCGAGGTCACGCCGTGTCCACAGCACTTCTGGTACTTGCTGAAACTGTCCCTGGATTGTCAGTTCGGCCATCAAGAGTCGGTCGGGCATGATGACGTTGCGGAACACGCCGGCACGTTCAAGGGACTCCGCGCGAAATAGACCGTACACCATGTTGCCAGCGCCAATGAGATGCGCACACCTGTGGCGCCAGCGGTCGCGTAGGTCTGGCATGCCGGCGGTGTCGAAATAGGTCGGCTCGATGTATGAAAAAGTCCTGCCGCTCGGAGTGATTTTTTGCGTATAGGGCTAGACGAGCAGAATCTCATCCTCCGAGTCGAGTACGTCAAGCATGGTCGCCAGCCACGTCGGCGACCAGATATCATGGTCGCTTATCCAACTGAAGTATTTCGCGTTTGGATAGGTCTTGCGGGCGAGCCAGAACGCTCGACGCCACGTCTCTGTCATTCCCAGCCGGCGCTTGTTCCGAAAGTAACGGATCCTGTCGTCCTTTCGCTCGTACCGCCGCCCAATCGTCTCGGTCGCGTCCGACGATTGATCGTCCACCAACACCAGGCCGAAGTCGCCGTGCGTCTGGTGCTGAAGAGATTTGACCGCCGCGCGAAGATACTTGACGTTGTTGTGCAGCGTCATCCCGAGCGAGACTTTGACAGTGGCGGGATCGATCTTCGTCCGCCGGGGCGCGGACTTCGGCTGGTTTCTGTCCATCTCGCGGATCGAAACGCAGGCGTGGAACGGTGACGGCTCGTAGGTCTTCGACCGGCGACTGCGACCTCGACCGCTAGAGATCGCTCAACTGTCCGAGCCGGCCGGTGCTGTCGCCGAAGCGCTCGACCGGAACAGCCAGCTTGTCCAGCAGTGATAGATATAAATTCGTCAGCGGCGTGCCCTCCGCGTATCTGACATGGTGTCCGCCACGAAGCTGACCGGCGCCACCGCCGGCCAGGAGAATCGGCAGGTCTTGAATATTGTGGAGGTTGCTGTTACTCATTCCGCTCCCGTACAGGATCATCACCTGGTCTAGGAGCGAGCCGTCACCGTCCGGGGTGGCGCGCAGCTTGTCGAGATAGTAGGCAAACAATCCGGTGTGGTACCCGCCGAGCTTGGTTAACTTCGTCAGACTCTCTGGATTGTTCTCGTGGTGTGACAACGCATGGTGCGGGTCCGGCACACCGATCTGCGGGTAGGTCTGGGCCGTGAGCTCCGGCGTCATCAGGAACGAGATGACCCGGGTCAGGTCGGTCTGGTAGGCCAAGACTTGCAGATCGAACAACACTTTGACGTGCTCCTCGAACGACGTTGGAGTCCCGGCGGCCGGCCGGTCGACCAGCGGCAACTCGCGGTCCGTCTCCGCTTCGGCTCGCGTGATGCGACGCTCAATATCGCGGACCGCCGTCAGGTAGTCCGTCAGTTTGGCCCGGTCCGACGCGCCGAGTCCGTCCTGCAGTCGTGACAACTTCTCGGTCACGGCGTCGAGGATGCTCCGGTCCTGTGTCATCCGCTCCTGTCGAGCCGCCGGATCCGTGCTGGTGCCGTCGCCGAACAACCGCTCGAAGACCGCGCGGGGGCTGCTCTCCATGGGGAGCGGCGTCGTGGGTGTGCTCCAGCTGAGCGTGCTGATATACGCGCAACTGAATCCGGCGTCGCAAGCGCCGGCGAAGTCCGGCAATCCGATGCCCACTTCGAGCGACCCCAGCTGGGTCTGCTGCCCGAGCGTCGCGGCCGCAATCTGATCCATCGACCGGCCCGCCTCGAAGTCGGCGCCCTCGGTCGGTTTGGCGTGGACGCCCGTCAAGAACGCACCGGTAATTCGACCGTGGCCACCGGCCGGGTCGCCGGGCATCTGCGCCCCTGGCGCGTGGTCGAGTCCAGACAGCACCGTCAGGTGGTCACGATACGCGGACAAGGGCTGGAGTATCGGGGTGAACTCGAACCCGGCGCCTTGGGTCGCGGGGGTCCAGTTGTTCATGACCGCCCCGTGTGGCACATACACGATGCCAAGTCGAGGTTTCGGTCGTGCCTCGGTCTGAGCCAGAGCCGTGAATGCGGGCACCATACTGTCCAGCAACGGCAACGCCATTGCGGTCCCGAGACCACGCAGGACTGTGCGCCGGGGTAGCGCCTTCTTGGTGATGATCATGATTCCGATCTCCTCATCTGGAACGGCTGGCTGCGCACCAGGGCCAGAATGAGCGACGACCAGCGGTAGTCGTCGCGCTCCGACTCACGCACAATCGCGCGGATCGCCGGTCGGTCGAAGTACTCGATGCCACGACCCAGCGCATACGTCAGCAGCTTCCCGGTCACCGTCGCTACAAATTCGCCGCGCCGCTCAAACAATACTTCTCGCAGCGCCGGAAGTCCGTCGAAGGTGGTTCCGTCGGGCAACACGCCCGACGCATCGATCGGCGCTTCGGCCTCCGTGTCCCGCCACTTCCCGACCGCGTCGAAATGCTCAAGAGCGAACCCCAGCGGGTCCATTCGGGCATGGCAACTCGCGCAGACCGGATTCGCGCGATGCACCTCCATCCGGGTCCGCATCGACTGCACCACCCCACTCTCGACGCGGTCCGGCAGCTCCGGCACGTCGGGGGGGGGCGGCGGCGGCGGGGTGCCGAGAATATTCTCCAGCACCCACTTGCCTCTGACAACGGGAGACGTACGGGTCGCCAAGGAGGTGACGGTCAGAATGCTCCCGTGCCCCAACAGGCCCCGGCGCCTCTCGTCGGTCCAGGTCACCCGTCGGAATCGGCTTCCGTAGACCCCCTCGATGCCATAGTGTCGTGCCAGTCGCTCGTTGACGAACGTGTAGTCGGCGGTGAGCAGGTCGACCACGCTCCGATCGTCGCGGAACTGATCCTCGAGAAACAACTGGGTCTCACGCACCAACGCGTCGCGCAGGTTGTCGTCGAAACCGGGAAACGCGTTGACCTCTGGGGTCACCGTGCGCATCCGGCGTAGGTGCAGCCATTGCCCCCCAAAGCTCGACATCAGCGCTGTCGACCGTTCGTCGGCGAGCATGCGGCGTACCTGCGCCTCGAGCACGTCAGGCTGGCCGAGACGCCCCGCTTCGGCCACCGCCAGTAGCTCGTCATCCGGGATACTGCTCCAGAGAAAGAATGACAGTCGTGAGGCCAGCTCGACATCGCTGAGGCGATAGGCCGTGGCCGGCGCTGTCCCCGCCGGGTCGCGCTCGAGACGGAACAAGAACTCGGGGTCGACCAACATCATCTCGAGCGCGCGCTGGATGCCGGCCTCGAAGCTTCCGGCACGTCGGCCCACGGCAAAAAACTCACGCAACAGCCGGACATCGTCATCCGAGACCGGCCGCCGATACGCGCGTCGCGCCAACGTCCCAAGGATCTCGTCGGCGCAACGGCCTTCGTCCGCCGGGCTCGTCGGTCGACAACTGAACACATGCGGCTGGGGGCCGCTGGCCTCCGTTCCGTCCACCCCACGCCCGAGACTGTCCGGTGAATACGGCCCCGCGATGTCGACACTCTCGAGCGCCATCCGCTCGACAAATCCACGTCCGGTGCCGAAGGTCCAGACCGGTAACCGGGACGGGGCGACCCCTTCGACGACAGCGGTGCGCTTGACGAACGAGACCCCGAGGACGTGCGTGCCGGCCGTGGCCGGAAACCTGACGGTCAGGGTGCCGTCTGCTTCCCTCGGCGCGACCTCGCGCCCACTCTCGGCTGGCCAGCGCCCCACCGGCAGCAGCGCCACCCGGACGCCGTCGAGCCGAACGTCGATCTCCTGTGGCTCGCGCCCGTTGCCGGTGAGGCGCACGCTGACGACATACTCGGCATCGAGTGGAAAATGATGACGAATTGCCATCCCGCCCCGCGACCCGAATGGCAGGTCTTCACTCATCCGATTGTCTTGCACGTCCAAGGCGGACATGGCGTATCGGGCAACGTCCGGTTCAACTGATGGGTCCTCGACCGCCAGTCGGGCAATCTTGCGTGCCGCCGACATGTAACGCTCCAGCAGCCCGGGTGCCACCGTCAGCATGTCGGCGTTGTTGTCAAATCCATAGGCGAGGTCATCACCCGGCAACAGGGCCTCGCCGTCGATCTCGAGACCGAGCAGGTCGCGAATGGCATTCGTATACTCAAGTCGATTGAGCCGATGAATAGTCGGTCGTCCAGTACTTTGCGTGGCGGCAGCCGCCAGGTCGAGCTCGCTTTCCAGCCAGGCCGAAAGCCGCGTGTATTCAGTCTCCCCTGGACGTGGCCGGCCCGGAGGCGGCATCGATTGCGTCTGCAACTTCTGCAGCACCTTTTCCCACACCTCCGCGTGTTCCCCGACCCTGTCGGCCAGCAGCCCGTCCAGGGACAGAGCGCCCCGCTGCAGACGCTCGTTGTGACAGACCACGCAGTAGCGATCGAGCACGGCTCGATAGGTGGCGGCGTCGGTGGGCGCTTGACGCGCGGCGGCGACGGTCGGGACGGTCGACAGGACCAGCGCGCACGCGAGACCGCGCATCGCGCTCAGCCGCCGCCCCGTCGTCGGTTCCGGCTTAGACGGATGCGTCACGGCTTACCTGATGGCTCCCTGGCTGTAGAGCTCCGTGGAGTTCGACGGCGTCGTCTCGTTGCCGCCGAGGGCCCGGAGCAAGTCCGCCGTGCTGCCTCCGCCGAGGCCAGGCAGCAGAATGTGACCTCCACCCTCCGCGATCATCAGCGGTGTAATCCCCCGCTCGTCGGCGACGTTGAGCTGGGCGCCGTGGTCGACGAGCAATTGCACGATGGCATCCGATCGAATGTGCGCGGCCCCATGCAGCGCCGTGCGCCCCACCTGATTCGCCCCGTTGACGTCGGCGCCCAGTTCCAGCGCCAGCCGAACCGCGGCCAGAGAATCCTGCTCCTGGACCCGCGTCTCTGCCGGCACCTGCCCGAGGCCGGCCGCCACCATCACCGGCGTCGTCCGCTCTTCCGTCCCGATGGCTGGATCAGCGCCGGCCGCGGCCAGGGCGCGCATCACGTCCAGATTGCCATCCATCGCCGCCAGCAGAAACGGGGTCGCACCGATGAGGCTCACGCGAAATCGTCCGCTCGCATAGCCGAACTGCGGTGGGGGACTGACAAGTCGTGCCTGCGGATCAGCACCATGCGCCAGCAGCGCCTCCACCAGCCGCAGCCGGCCGACGCGTACCTCGTTCATCGACCGCCACTCATCATCGCGCTCGGTCTCGATACCGCGTAACCGCCCGGTCAGTTCCGTATGCCAGGACCCGGCCGCCCAATGCAGCGCGGTGTAGCCCGCCTCAACAGAGTTGGGACGCGCGCCTCGCTCAAGCAGCAGAATCGCCAGATCGGCGTGGCCACGCACGGTCGCCACCAGCAGCGGCGTAAAACCGTCCGGCGCCGCGGCATTCACATCCGCGCCAGCATCGAGCAACAGCCGGACCAGATCGCGCTCATCGTCGCGCGCCGCGATCAGCAGTGCCGTATACCCGCCGCTCGTGCGGGCCCGCACGTTCGCGCCACGCAGCACGAGGAGGCGTGCGACCTCGGTATGGCCTTCCCCCGCCGCCCACATCAAGGCGGTCTGACCGTGCAACGATTCCGTGCCGCCCGGTTCGGCCCCGCGAGTCAGCAACGCGTCGACCGCCGCCAGGTTCCCAGTCCTCGCGCAGGTCATCACCGGTGTCTCCCCCGTCGACCGGGCGGCATTCGGATCCGCTCCTCCCTGCAGAAGACGCGTCACCAGTGCCGCCGACCCGTTGTCGCAGGCCAGAGCCAGCGCAGTCACGCCATAGTCGTTCGCGGCGTTCACGTCGGCCCCGGCGTCGAGCAGCACCTGCGCGGTGTCCAGCGCATCCCAGTAGCTCGCCCAGTGCAACGCCGTCGCGCCATCGGGCTGCGGCACATTGACGTCCCGCTGCGCAGCGACCAGAGCCGTGACCGCGTCGTGGTCCCGGGCCTTGGCGGCCGCAACCACCGCGTTGTCTGACTGAGCCGCCGAGACCCCGGCGGCCGTCACCAGCAGGAGCAACCCACATCCGAACGCCAGTTCGCGGTTGGTACGCATCACGATTCCTCGAGACCGCCACGCAACGGACCGGTCACCGGCCCCCCACCGCGCGGCGAACCCTGACACACACTGAGACGAGACACCCAGCTTAGCGCGGCCCGGCCGCCGGTTCAACGCCAACCACGGCGCCGGATGGCGGCGTCGCACGGCATCACCCCGACAAGACCGCCCGTGCACTACTGTGTGGTGAAGGAGACCACCGTGTTACCGCGACCTTGGTTCCGCTCGAAGAGTTCGAATGCATCGATGAACCGGTCGACCGGGACAATGCGATCGGCCCGCGGCTGAATCGTCCCGTTCGCCAGGAAATCGAGAATCTGGGCCACATTGCGCTGGTGACCATCAGGGTTGGCCTCCGCCCATCCGGCCCAGATGCTGCCGATCACCACCGCTTGCTTGATGAGCAGTAACCCGGGACGGATCGGCTGCTGCCCGGCCTGTTTGGTCGTGTCGAAGCGCTCGGTCTCGTACTCGGTGAACGGCAGGGCCCTTTCACGTCGAGCGTGATGCTCGAACAGGACGGGACGGAGCTGACCGGACAGTATTCG
>Ga0066376_10004026_pt1 | contig 12925 bp, 14 predicted proteins | sample Knorr_S15_td_Bot_FD_77009 | JGI IMG/M metagenome (GOLD analysis project Ga0066376, IMG submission 77009) | Marine microbial communities from Southern Atlantic Ocean transect - Knorr_S15_td_Bottom_ad_5009_LV_A | ecosystem: Environmental > Aquatic > Marine > Oceanic | place: Southern Atlantic... | reverse complement strand
CGGAGAACCTCCGCAGGTAAATGAAAGGCGCCACACGCCACCACCGAAGGCGCGGAGCCTGTTCCCACCGGGCGTGGCCCGGGAAAGTCTGTTAAAATATGCCGCCCGCTTGAATGGAAGGGTGTCAGAGGAGGAGGTTTCAGCCTGGAGTTTGTCAACGGTTTCTGACTGGGCCAACGAGTCCAGAAGCCTGGCTTTAAAAGTGGCCTATCGTGTTGATAAGGGAGGCTTGTCTAAAGCTTATATAAAAAGAGGCCGGGAGGTTATTAACCTCAGGCTAACGCAGGCGGGGGTTCGCCTTGCACACTTGCTGAATACAATATTAACTTTTTAGATGGGATAGGGGGAAACCTTGTCAGAAAAAAGTCCGATTTATTTTAAACAGTTGTTGTCGGGAGTCGATTTAGGTACCCGGGACCCCTCGGCACGTTCGATGGCCAATTTTTTATACTTGATCGGAGATCAGGAAACTCGCGAATGTGTGGTGGTCGACCCGGCGTGGGATATTGATGGGATTCTCAAAGTTGTTGAAGAGGATGGCATGAAGCTTACCGGTGCTTTGGTGACCCATTACCATCCTGACCATGTGGGGGGAGAAATTTTTGGCATTGAAATTACCGGATTGGCTGAATTGATGGAAAAGCATCCCGTACCGGTTTATGTTAACAAACATGAGGCGGAAGGATTGAGGAAGGTCACGGGAATATCCATGTCCGACATGAAGCAGGTGGATGGAGAGGACAAGCTAAAATTGGGTTCCGTTGAGATTAGTTTTTTGCACACTCCGGGGCATACACCTGGGTCCCAGTGTTTCCGGGTGGCCGATAGCCTTATCGCCGGCGATACTCTTTTTTTGCAAGGATGCGGGCGGGTGGATTTGCCCGGAGGAAATAGTGAAGAATTGTTCCATACCCTCACCCGGCGGCTGTCCAAGATTGAAGACCATGTCATTTTATATCCGGGGCATAATTATGGCGGAAAGCCTTCTGGTGAAATGGGGGATGTCCGCCAGTCAAACTCCAACCTTCAGATTCAAAGCTTGGAAGATTGGTTTGCGATCATGGGTAGATAGCAGGAGTTTATTAAATCGAGTCAACCTATTACTCACTGGCCCTACGTCTAGTGCTGGTGAGCCACCGGGGGAACTAGCAATTACTCTTTGAGCCGAGATAACTCTTTTTTTGCCAGCAAAAGTTATTGCTAGTTGGCCCCACGCCTAGTGGCTGGTTTTTCAGGCCTGTTGTGAAACTGTATTTTTTATTCCTTAAAGGGGGTTGAAACTTGCCGGCAAATAGAATAAGTTTAGCGTGCTTAACTTTTACGACCTAAGGAGGTCAGATGAGATCTTTCCTTTCAATGTTTGCGAAATCGCCGTTCAAGCCCCTTAAGAGCCATATGGACAAGGTCCGTGCCTGCGTGGAGCAAGTCAAGCCCCTGTTTGACGCGCTGGATAAGAAGGACTACGATTCGGTTCAAAAAATTTCTGAATTGATCGTGAAGCTGGAACATGAGGCCGACATCATCAAGGACAATATCCGCATCCATATGCGCCAAAGCATGTTTTTGCCGGTTGATAAAAAAGATTTCATGCGTCTCCTTTCTGCGCAGGATGACATTGCGGACGCGGTGGAGGATTTGGCGGTTTTACTGCGTATTAAAAACCTGGATACGCCGGATGAAATCAGGTTCTCCTTGAAGGAATTGGTGGCTCACATTGTCGAAACAGCGCATATGGGTTGCGACCTGATTTCCGAGTTGGAAGCTTTGCTGGAGGCTTCTTTTGGCGGCGCTGAAGCGGAAAAAGTAGAAAAAGCCACCCAAGAACTCGGTACCGCGGAATGGGAGGCTGACCGCAAGCAGTTTGCTTTGGCAAAAAAGCTGTTTTCCTTGGGCGATGATTTAGCTGCGGCAGATTTGTTGCTTTGGAACGAAGTGATAAAAAAACTGGGTGCTGTAGCAGACAAGACAGAACAAATCGGTAAAACTCTCAGGATGTTCCTTTCTCAGTAATTCAATTTCCCCTGTTTTAACCCTTGGCAAGGAGCCTTGGTTTGGATTTAGACACCTTCCTGCTTTCATTCGCTGTGATCGCTTGTATCTATATGGCGTGCAATATTGGGGCGAATGATGTTGCCAATGCCATGGGGACAAGTGTAGGCTCAAAATCACTGACATTTCGCCAGGCAATTTTGATTGCCGCCGTAGCGGAATTTGTCGGTGCTTTTTTTGTCGGGGGTGAAGTTTCCGACACCATCCGCAAGGGAATGCTTGACCCGCTAATGTTTGAGGCGGTTCCTTATCATTTGGTTTATGGCATGATTTCCGCTTTGGTTGCGGCGGCGCTCTGGTTGCACATTGCCAGTTATCTGGGGTGGCCTGTTTCTACGACCCATTCCATTGTGGGAGGCGTTGTGGGGTTTGGTGTCATCGCCGGAGGCATGGATGTAATCAACTGGGGAAAAATCGGCATGGTGGTTTTGAGCTGGGTGGTTTCACCGGTTATGGGCGGTCTCTTTGCTTTTCTCCTATTTAAGTTTATTAGCAAAGCTGTTTTCGGCAAACGAACTCCACTAATTTATGCCAAAAATCTGCTTCCTTATATGGTGTTTTTTGTATTCGTGATTCTTACCAACGCCATGGTTTATAAGGGACTGAAAAATCTTCACATGGATCTTTCCTTTACCCGGGCTCTGGTCATTTCCCTTATGGTGGGAGCTCTGACATTTATAATTACGAAATATTTGGCAAGAAAAATTCCTTACAACCCTTCCTGGGATCTCAAAAAACAATTTCATGAAACAGAAAATGTATTTAAGTACCTGCAGATTTTAACCGCTTTTTATGTAGCATTTGCCCATGGCTCCAACGATGTGGCCAATGCCGTGGGGCCTTTGGCGGCTGTGGTGGCAATTCTCAAAGATGGACAGGTACATATGAATGTGCCCATGCCTACTTGGATATTAGGATTAGGCGGGGGATTCATCGTATTTGGGTTGATGGTTTGGGGGGCTAAGGTCATGGCAACGATTGGAGAAAAAATTACGGAACTCACACCCTCCAGGGGATTTGCTGCCACATTTGGTGCCGCAACAGTTGTTTTAATTTGTTCTAAAATGGGCCTGCCTATTTCTACAACGCATACTCTGGTGGGGTCGGTGATTGGAGTGGGGCTGGCCAGGGGCTTGCCAACGCTGAATTTGGGCATTATTAGAATGATCGCAATTTCCTGGATCTCGACCATTCCGTTTACGGCCGTCATCTCCATGCTGTGCTTCAAAATATTTTTGGTCTTTTTGCCCTAAAGCAATTTAATTTACAAGTAAGATAAAAACAAAAAACCCCTTGGCTGGGTCAGCCAGGGGGTTTTTAATATGGGAATGAAAAGAGTTCCGACTTAGTTGTAATTTTGTTTTTTCAAATACTCAGGCAGAGCCCACTCCAGCTTGTCCAGATCAGAATTGTAATGGGCTAAAGCTCCGCAAAAAGAGCAATACTCGACTCCGAGTTCGTAGTCCAGGGTGACAGTGTTGGCCCTGTGCTCACAAAACTTCTTTTTTGCCTCCGGGGGTTCATCATCCTTATCCTGAAACCAACCTTTAGAAATTGTTAAGTCTTCCATTAAGATTCTCCTTGTTGTTCAAAGATCACTGTCGTTCTTAATCTTGATAGTGTCCCCTATGTCAAGAAACAATTCAAGTCTTAAAATTTATCTCCTGTAAATTTTTGTTGACGTTTCGGTTGTTTTGCTTTATGTGGACAGGGTATAGATGGAAAGGGCTTTTTGCGGGGGGGCGTTCGAAGAACTGTTTTATGCGGTTTGAAGAAAAATCTGGCTGACTTCTTCTAATTGAGCCTCTGTCTGCTCTATAATCTGTTGCAGATGCGAGTCTTCAGATAACTGAACCGCATCCCACGCATCTTTCTCATAAAAGTATTTTTCCGTATCGCGGTCAGGGTCTAAAATAACCTGGTGACTGATTCTATCTGCCAAATGAACGATTGCGGCTTCAAGGGGAAAATTGTTAGCCGATGAAGGAAAGTGGTGATGGGCAACAGCTTCTTGTAATTTTACCGGGAGATTCCAGGCTCTGAGAAGAGCTCCACCGACACCCCCGTGATCAAAGCCAAAGTATTTGGCTTCGGCTTTATACCAGCGGTCGCCACTTTTTTCTGCAAAGTCTAAAACAATTTTGAGTTGATCGGGAACTTTGAGGCACATCACCAAGCGGCCGATATCGTGCAGGAGGCCTGCCACAAAAATACTTTCTCCATCATATTCCCCGCGCGCCCGGTGAATGGCCCGGGCAGATAACCCGCAGGCAACACTGTGCCGCCAGAAATAATTCATGTCTACCAGGTCTTTGGGAATGCCCTTGAATTGCTCGACCACCGTTGTGGCCAAAACCAACTGCATCAATTGTTCTGTTCCGACAACTCCCATTGCGTGGGAAATCGTTTCAATTTCTCCGCGAAAGCTATAAAATGCACTGTTGACAATTTTTAAGAGACGCAGGGTCAGAGAAGGGTCCACGCCGATTATTTCAGCAATGACATCAAAATCGCTGTCCGGGTCAGTGACCACTTCCCGCAACTTATAGAAGGTGTTGGGAAGGGAAGCAAGCGGTTCGTTTAAACTCATATCGGAACAAATAAAAAAGGCTTTTAAAAAATATCCCTAAACGGATGTTGTTGATTTTATTTGTTCTCCCCGCTTAAAGCCTACATCATAATGTAAACCTATTTCAACATTTCTAATGTCCCAATTGTGTTAATTTTAAAGGGGTTTCAGGTGGTTATGTGGAGAAAGGCTGAAAAATTGTTGATTTTTCGTGATTTACATCGTTCTATGTAAACCTGCAGGGCTGGGATAATTTTGTGGTGGACTCAAAATTTAGGAGCGAATTGTTTTTCTCCCACAATTGGGGGGGGTATTTTTTTGCTCCTTTGATTTTTGCAGTGCCCAAGCAGGTGTTTTATAATCGCGCCATGACCCTCGCAGATCGAAATAAAGTCCTTAGAATTTTTCTTTACTTCCTTCTATTTTTAATCAGTTTTCTGGTTTTTGATTCGATAACGGTGGTGGTAGCAGTTTTATTGGCGGTGGCTGCTCTGGACTTTTTTTTATCCAGAGCCGACCAGAAAAAGGGTCGTTAATTCATGGAGATGCTTAAATGAAACTTTTGGGTCAGCTTCGAAAGATGAACGCGGAAGCCCAGAATCCGGTTACATATTTTTTAAATCTGGATAAAACCTCCTACCCCTTGAATCCGCATATCGGTAAGCCCATGGGATTAAAATGGACAGGTACCATAACCTGCATCGAATGCGGGCGGAAGACCCGCAAATCCTATGACCAGGGCTATTGTTTTGTCTGCTCCCGGGATCTTCCGCAAAATGCCATGTGTTCGTTTCGCCCGGAACTATGTGTACACGAAAAAGGAAATGAGGCCGATCGCGAGTTCTGGCGCACCCATTGTAACATCGATCACTTTGTTTACCTTTCGTTGACCAGTGGAGTGAAGGTCGGCATAACCCGGCACACCAATATTCCTGACCGCTGGATCGACCAAGGGGCTATAAGAGGATTGATCATCGCCAGGGTTCCTGAGCGGATCCTTTCAGGCCAGATTGAAGTAGCTCTGGCGAAACATTTTGCGGACAAAACCAATTGGCGCAAAATGCTGAAGGGGGAAGTGGAAGAGGTGGACCTACTCATCCTTCGCGATGAGGCGCAGCAACTCTTTCCGGAAGCTTTAAAAGGTTATGCTGTGGAGGGTGAGCAAGTTCAGCAACTGGTTTATCCGGTTGAATCGGTTCCCGAGAAAATCACCAGCCATAATCTCGATAAAATTCCGGAATTCACAGACTGCTTGACCGGCATCAAGGGTCAGTATTTGATTTTCGCGACCCGAGTGATCAACCTACGCAAATACTCCGGCTACCACATAGAATTCAACTACTAGGCGCTAGCGTGATGCTGGACCTAATGGATAACGCTCTCCTTGGCTAACAAAGAGTTGTCTAGGCCCTATGTCTAGGAGGCAATGAACAAAAAAAGCCGCACCTTCAAAGGTGCGGCTTTTTATTAAATTTACGGAAGGCGAGAGTTAGGCCGACTGAGTGATGACTTTTCCGATAAACGCTGGGGCTTCTTTTTCATGGCGGTCCGGGTTGGGGATCAACTGGGCCACTTTAATGTCTTTGGCGAGGCCGAGTTTTTCCAGAACGCAAAGAGCCCACCAGGTCATATCAATTTCCCAGGGTCGCAAACCATGCCGGGCAGACTTGGGAAATGCATGATGGTTGTTGTGCCAGCCTTCGCCCCAGGCCAAAAGCCCTACCCACCAGCAATTGGTGGAGAGATCATCTTTGAGCGGAAAGGTCACGTAGCCAAAATAATGTGCGGCACTGTTCACCAGCCAGGTGGAATGGTAAGACACCACTAGACGGACGAATATTCCCCAAATGACCCAGGGAATCCCGCCAATGGCAAGTAAGATGAATCCCAGGACAACTTGAACTAAAATAAAGTAGTCATCGAGGAACTTGTAAAACTTGTCTTCACAAAAATCTTTGGTGTAGTCGCGAAGCACTTGTTTGTCATCAAACTTGGGGTGGGTATTAAACATCCAGAAAAGGTGTGCCCACCAGAAACCCTTTTTGACATTGTGCGGATCTTCCGGCGTGTCTGAACCTGCATGGTGCATACGGTGTTGCCCGACCCATTTGACGGGGCCGTTCTGGCAGGCCAGAGATCCAAACAAGATAATTGTATATCCCAGCCATTTTGGCAGGGTAAAACCTCGATGTGTGAGATAGCGATGGTAGCCTAAGCAAATGCCCAGTGATGAGGTGAGCCAGTACAGAAAAAACATTACGGCTACCGCGCTCCAGGAAAACGCAAACGGAAAAAAAGCAAATAGCGCCATGACATGTACGATGACGAGAACGGATGTGGCGACCGGATTAAATTTAATTTGGTATTTCTCAGCGGAATCACTAGTCATGAAAAAGCTCCATTAAGGTTTTTCAACAGCTTCATAATAGCCTGACTCAGCCAAACCGTTTGTAAAACTTATGTAATACCCCACTAGCCACTAGGCGTGGGGCCAGTGTGCGTTATATCTCTTCCTTAACCCTCATGCCCTGAAAGGGTACAATAACTTTTGTTGGCTAGCAAAGAGCTATCTCGGTTTGATTTGGCCTTGCCCATTTGTCTCCTCTGTTTTTGGCGGTCGCGTTAGCGTCACCGCCGCACTGCCACCGGCGGCTACGCCGGTAATTAGGCTTTCAATTTAGGCTTCGAACTTGGTAAAGTGGTAGAAATCAGGAGGTTGTAAAAAAAGCATGATTATCGGAATGGGAAGACGAATTAGAGGGAGCCATGGGTAAATTACGGGCTTTGTTTCACCCTATCATGGTGTTTATAGGGGTTCAGATCGCCTGGATCGTGCTCATGGCGGTTTGGATCAACTGGTATCTGGAAAATAACCTGGCAATCAAGGAGTTTGCCCAGAAAATCCGTCCGGATTTGTTCACAGCCAAAGTTCAGTGGCTGATTTTGTTTGAGGGTTGTTTCCTGATGCTCCTGATTCTTGCCGGGGTCTATGTGATCTTTGTTTACTGGAACAAGCAAAATCGCCTGAACCAGATGCAAAGCAATTTTGTTGCCAGTGTTTCGCATGAGTTGAAATCCCCGCTTGCCTCCATTCAGCTTTACCTCGAAACCATGAAATACCAGGATGTTTCGAATGATGAAAGGAATGATTTTGTCGAAATCATGTTGTCGGACACAAAACGTCTTTCCGGGTTGGTCGATAACATCCTGCAATCGAGCAAAGCTGACCCCAGGAGCATGGCATTGCAGTTTCAGCCGGTGAATCTGGGTGATTTTCTTGCGGATGTGGTCAATGGGCATAAACGCCAGTTTGAGGAAAAAAAGTGTTCTGTAGATTTGAAACTGGAGGCTTCTCCCACGCTGAGTCTGGATAAAAGGGCCTTGCGCATGGTGTTTAATAACCTCGTTGGCAATGCGTTGCGGTATTCTCCTGTGGGTTCCTCGTTGAATATACACCTGCATAAAATTGGCAAATACTGGGAAGTGGATTTTGAAGACCGGGGAATTGGTTTTGATAAAAAGGATATGAAAAAGATTTTCAGAAAGTTTTACCGGGTGCAGAACAAGGACACGCAGAATATTGAAGGAGCTGGGTTGGGCTTGTTCATTTCCAGTGAAATTATTAAAAACCATAAAGGCCGGTTGAAAGTTTCCAGTTCGGGAAGGGGCAAAGGCTCGATATTTTCTGTTCTGCTTCCGGTCAGCCGGGAAGTTGAGGTTTCCCTGGAACAGCTGTGAGAACAGGACTTGGATGAGTGATGGATAATAACGGCAAAAAAATTGTTGTGGTCGAAGACGAAGCGCATCTTGCCAAGGGACTACAGTTCAACCTGGAGCGGGAGGGTTATCGGGTCACTCTTGTTGATAACGGTCAGTCGGCTCTGGATCTTCTGGGGAAAGAGGAATTTGATCTAATGATCCTCGATATCATGCTCCCCAAGGTGAGCGGACTGGAGGTGGCCAGGAGAATTCGTAAGACAAACATGCGGTTCCCGATTTTGATGCTTTCTGCCAAGTCCACGGATGAAGACCGGGAACTGGGATTGCAAGCCGGGGCCGATGACTATTTGACCAAGCCGTTCCACTTACCGGAACTCCTGCTGAGGGTCAAAGGAATCCTGCGCCGCTGGGAATGGTATAAGGAGCCGGTGCATGATCAGGAGGTTTTTCAGTTCGGTGATATGTGGATCAATTTTGCCAGCGGCAAAGCCAAGGGATGCTCCGGTGAATTCTACCTGACGGCTAAAGAAGCGTTACTGATGAAACTGCTGGTTAAGAATAAGGGGAATATTGTGACTCGTGAGGAATTGCTGGAAAAAGTCTGGGGTTATGATCCACAGACTGAAACCCGCACAGTGGATAATTTCATAGCTCGCCTGCGCAAATATTTTGAGAAGAAACCCCAATCTCCCAAACACATCGTCACCCACCGCGAAAAAGGCTACGAGTTCAAATCCGACTCAGAGAAATGACGGGTCTGGAAATTTTCCTGTAACAGCGTTAGATTTTTTTCTATCCCTTTGGCGGAAACGTCTTCGATAAACGGGCAAGTGCCCAGCACGGGCGTGTCTGAAAATTCTTCGATCAAGGAGCCTTGCTCTTGCGCAATAGTATCCAACTCCCCTTCATCAGTTGGGTTGAGGATCACACCTTTGACTTTCAGTCCGTGTTGTTGGGCGGCATTAATCGTCAACAGGGTGTGGTTCAATGTCCCCAGTTGGAGGCGGCTGACGATAATCAGCGGCAGTCCCATTTGTAAAGCCAGGTCGGCCACATTATAACGGTGGGTTATCGGTACCAGGAGTCCGCCTATGCCCTCCACGAGCATCATGGAGTGTTTGGACTGAAGTGCGTGAAAGTTCTCCAGTATTTGAGTCGGGTCGAGTTCCTTTCCTTCGATCCTGGCCGCCTGATAGGGAGAGGCTGAGGTTTTTAAGCGGTAGGGACAGACTTTCTCTAAGCTGTCTTGAACTCCTGTGACTTCCATCAGAAACTTGGCATCGGAGTTTGCGGAGGAGCTACATTCTGGGTCCACCCCGGTTTCTATGGGTTTCATCACCCCGACATCTTCCCCTTGGGCTTTGAACAGGGTAGCCAGGCAGGCGGTCACCACGGTTTTGCCTACGCCGGTATCGGTTCCGGTAATGAAATACCCTTGCATGCTTCTCCTTCTTGGCATTTTTCCTCTACATATAAATCTGATATAATTAATAACGGCTTCCAGGTTTGGAGGCAAGTTATTAATGATAGGAATTACGAAAGGCTGTCTTTGGCCATGAGCACACCTTTTGAATAAAAGGTACGCGAATTGCCACAGCATGATTGATTGAATTTCTATCTTGAATTTATTTTGGGTTAGATGATGGGATCAAAAAAGCTGGATATTATCTGCCCCTGTTGTGAAACCAAGCTTCAGGTGGACCAAAAAACCGGCGAGATAATTTGGGAAGAGAGAAAACCCAAGCCGGAGGTTTCCCTCACCGATATGGTGAAGGGTCTGGAAAATAAAAAAAAGGAAAATGAAGATATTTTCAAAAAAAATAGAGAGAACCAGAAAGAACGTGGCCGGGTTCTCGATGAAATTTTCAAAGAATCAACAAAACATGTAGATAGATCCGGCGAAAAACCCCTGCGAGATTTCGATTTCGACTAACCGCCCGGCCAGCGGCCGGTGGCAATGGTGCACGTGATACTCTTCCTTTGCTTTCGTGCCCCGAAGGGGTAATAACTCTATTTGGCTAGCAAAGAGTTGTCTCGGCTCAACGAGCTCTTGCCCAGTTACTCTGCGCCAAGACAGAAAAAGTAACTCCCTTATTAGGGGGAGGTACAATTCCCCCTGATAAGGGGGGCTAGGGGGGTTATTCCTCAAACACAACTTTCATTCCATCCAGAGCCAGCTCTACTCCTTCCGGCAGGTCGCGGGATACTTTTTCATGGTCAAAATGATGGTTGATGTGGGTCAGAATGGTTCTTTCAGGTTTCAGGGCCTCGGCGGCTTTCAGGGCCTGGTCGAGGTTGAAATGGGTTGGGTGCGATTTGAATCCGAGGGCGTTCAGAATTAGAACTTTCAATCCTTTTAATTTTTCCCGGGTGGTATTCGGGATGCCGCTACAGTCGGTGATGTAGGCGCAGTCCTTGAAGCGAAACCCGTTGATGATCAGCTTGCCGTGCTGGATGTCGAGAGGAGTGACGGGGATATCGCCGAAGAGGTAGGTTTTATCTTCCAACTCTTTGAGGATCAATTGCGGAATGCCACCGCCGACCTGCTCGGTTTTGCCGAAAATATAGCTGAAGTTTTTATTCAGGTGGTACAGGGTTTGCGCGTTACCATAAACGGGCAGTTTGGTTTTATTGAAAAAGTTAAAACTGCGCAGTTCATCAATTCCATGAACATGGTCGGCGTGGTGATGGGTGAAAAGGACTGTATTGATTTCCCGGATTCCGTAGAGCAGGCATTGTTGCCTAAGGTCCGTAGAGGTATCGACCAGAACGGTATGACTGTTTTGCCGGACCAGAATCGACGAGCGCAAACGCTTGTTGCGTGGATCTTTTGACAGGCAAACCTCGCAGTCACAACACAGAGAAGGAACCCCCGTAGAGGTCCCGGTTCCTAAAAATAGAATTTCCATAGAAACATATTTTCCACCGGGTCATGCCCGGAGAGAATGGTGCAAGAGTCTATTAAGCCGAGAAAAACGGTTGCTCGCGGTAAAAAGCTGTTGCCAATAGGGTCGCGCGTTATGCTCATCATTTACCTTCGTGCCCCGAAGGGGTATCACGCTGGTTTAAATCATTGTAGGTAGGGTTCTCCGGTGTGTCAAGACTGGGAAAGAGGGTGAAATGGGTTTATACCGTCTAGCAGGGTCAATAAAACTTTTTTGGAGTCTTGTTGATCTGAATTGAATGCCCTGGGAAAATTGTGATAGAGTGAGTGTTTCGTTAAATACAGATTTTATTTAGAGGAGCTAAATATGTCAGCATTAGTTGCTAAACCTGCCCCGGATTTCACTGCCCAAGCCGTGATGCCTGATGGCAGTTTTAAAGAAATCAAACTTTCCGATTATAAGGGAAAGTATGTCATTCTGTTTTTCTATCCGTTGGACTTCACATTTGTCTGCCCGACCGAAATCATCGCTTTCAGTGAAAAAATAGATGAATTCAAGAAGCGGAATACCGAAGTGCTGGGAGTTTCCATCGACAGCCATTTCTCGCATCTGGCCTGGAGAAATACAGACCGTAAAAAAGGCGGCCTTGGCGACATCACCTATCCACTCGTTGCTGACTTGAGCAAAAAAATCACTTATGATTACGGGGTCATGCATGACGCGGGGATTGCTTTCCGTGGACTGTTTCTGATCGACAAGGAAGGTGTGGTTCAGCACCAGCTCATTAACAACCTACCCCTGGGAAGAAATATCGATGAAGCTTTGAGGATGGTTGATGTTCTGCAGTTTCATGAAAAAAGCGGGGAAGTGTGCCCGGCGAACTGGAAACAGGGCGAAGATGGCATGAAGGCGGATCCTGCCGGATCGCAAGAGTATTTCGGTAAACATAATTGAGGACACTTGGATGTGCCGACCTTTTCTAAGGTTGGGTGAGGGGCCTGAGATTTGGGGCGTTTCCAACAGGAAGCGCCCCTTTTTTCACATTTTAGAAATTTTATATGATTTTACTTTGTAATGATGATGGATTTAACGCGGATGGCCTGAGAACCCTGTATCGGGAACTCAGTCAGGAGGATGAGGTTATCATCGTTGCTCCGGAGACGGAGCAAAGCGCCATGGGCCACGCGATCACGCTGACCCAACCGCTCAAGGTTCGGAAGGTGGAGGAGGAAGGTCGGCTCGTGGGTTATGCTGTCAATGGAACTCCCGCCGACTGTGTCAAGCTGGCTATTGCGGTATTGCTGGATGAACCGCCCCGGCTGGTGGTTTCAGGGATCAATCTGGGAGGGAATCTCGGCATTTGCGCCCTTTACTCAGGAACTGTTTCAGCCGCGACCGAAGCGATGATTATGGGGGTTCCCGGTATCGCGGTCTCGCTGGACACCTATGAAAACCCGGATTTTGATTCTGCGGCGAAATTCACCCGCAAGCTGATTTCCAGAGTCCTTGAAAAGGGACTACCCCAGGGCGTTATCCTGAACGTCAATGTTCCGCCTGTTCCTGAAAGTGAGATTGCCGGGGTGGCTGTCACCCGTCAGGGGAAGTCACGGGTGGTCGAATCGTTTGATCAACGGGTGGACCCTAGAAACAATACCTATTACTGGATGGCGGGTGAGATGCGGTTCGATGAAACTGAAGAAGG
>Ga0066376_10004025_pt1 | contig 12925 bp, 9 predicted proteins | sample Knorr_S15_td_Bot_FD_77009 | JGI IMG/M metagenome (GOLD analysis project Ga0066376, IMG submission 77009) | Marine microbial communities from Southern Atlantic Ocean transect - Knorr_S15_td_Bottom_ad_5009_LV_A | ecosystem: Environmental > Aquatic > Marine > Oceanic | place: Southern Atlantic... | reverse complement strand
TTCTGCAAGAGCAACTCTCTTGCTTTGCGGCAGGTCGATCAACGGGGCCACCAGTAGAATTCGACTTTCTGGCTCAAGGGGCCTCCAAAACGTGATGGGAGATTCGCTGTCAAGGCCGGATTTCAAAATCCCCGGCGTATCTTATACCCCCGGCGAGCCGATGAAAAGGGGTCTTTTTTGGAGCTGTGCTCGTACGTTTTTGGAATGGTACTAACCCTGGCAGATGTCACGTTGGGTGAAGCGAAGGGTCTCATTGTTCTCAGGCAGCGCTCGTATTTGAGCAATGCGATTCTTCGGCTGCCGCCTCAGAATGACAGGGTAAGGAGGCCTATGAAAATGGGGAAACCCGCTCAAGAGCCTTCCTGGGCTTCTTTTTGAAGCTCGTATAGCTTGTTGATGGCTTCCAGGGGCGTCAGGTTCGGGATGTCCAATTCCTGAAGTAGCCCCTGCAGCTTGCCGCCGTCGTTGAACAGGGCCATCTGCTGCGCCGGTTCTTTTTTCGCGCGGACCCGGCGGCCATTTTGACCGTTCTGCTCTTCCAGGTCGGCCAGTACCTCCCAGGCTCGGTTGATCACGCCCTGGGGCAGCCCGGCCAGTTGGGCCACGTGGACGCCGTAGCTCTTGTCGGCCCCGCCGGGAACTATCTTGTGCAAGAAGACCACTTTGTTGCCTTCCTCGGTCACGGCGACGCTCCAGTTCCGCACACCGGGAAGGCTCGCCGCCAACTGGGTCAGCTCGTGGTAGTGGGTGGCGAACAGGGTCTTGCAGCCCAGACGGGGGTCGTTGTGGATGTGCTCGATCACCGAGCGGGCGATGGACAGGCCGTCGTAGGTGCTGGTGCCCCGGCCGATCTCATCCAGTATCACCAGAGAACGGGGCGTGGCCTGGTTCAAGATGGCGGCGGTCTCGACCATTTCGACCATGAACGTGGACTGTCCGGTGGCCAGATCGTCCTGTAGCCCGACCCTGGTGAAGATGCGGTCCACCAACCCGATCGTCGCCTTTGAAGCAGGTACGAAACAACCGATCTGGGCCATGAGGGTGATGATGGCTACCTGCCGGATGTAGGTGGACTTTCCGGCCATGTTGGGGCCGGTCAGCACCATGACCCTGGTGTCGTCGTTGGAGAGGTCGACGTCGTTCGGCACGTAGGCCCCGGTGTCCAGCACTCGCTCCACCACGGGGTGGCGGCCGTTGGTGACCCGGATGGCGTTGCCTTCGTCCAGCGTGGGGCGGACGTAGCCGTTCTCCACCGCAGCGTCGGCAAGTCCTGTAAAGACGTCCAGCCTGGCGATGGCCGAGGCGGCCCGGTTGATGGCGGCGGCCGATTCGGCCAGTTGGGCGCAGACCCGGTGGTAGACGGCCCGTTCCGCCTCTTCCAGACGCTCCCGTGCGTTCAGCACCAGGGACTCGTATTCCTTCAATTCCGGGATGATGTAGCGTTCGGCGTTGGTCAATGTCTGACGCCGGATGTACTCCTCGGGCACCTTGTCGGAGTTCGCCTTGCTGACTTCGATGTAGTAGCCGAAGACCTGGTTGTACCCGACCTTGAGGCCCTTGATCTCGGTGCGCTCCCGCTCCCGCTGTTCCAGCCCGGCGATGAACTGCCGGGCGTTGGTGGAACTGCTTTTAAGTTCGTCCATCTCCGGCGAGAAACCGGGCTTGATGACATTGCCGTCCCCGACAGCTCCCGACGGGTCAGGGGCGATCGACTCTTCGATGAGGGCGCACACCTCGGGCAGAGGCAGCAGTTGGCTTTGGAGCCACGTCACGTTCGGGCCGTCCAGCAATTCAGCCAGGCTGGGCACGGCGGCCAGGCCGTCTTTCAGGGCGATCAATTCACTGGGGGCGACCGTGCCGGAAACGATGCGCCCGACGATGCGTTCTAAGTCGGAGACTTTGTTCAGGGCGGAGATGGAATTCGCCCGCTTCAGACCGTCCCGGAAGAAATGGTCCACGGCGTCCAGGCGCCGTTCCAGTTCCGGAAGGTCGAGTAGGGGTTGGCCCAGCCACTGTCGCAGCAACCGGCCGCCCATGGGCGTTTTCGTGCGGTCCAGCGCCGCCAGCAGGGATAATTCCTTGCTTTCGTTCCGGCCGGCGGCGAAGAGTTCCAGGTTGCGGCGGGTCTGGTGGTCCAGGGCCATGAAGCTGCCGGTGGCGTAGATGGCCAGGTTGCCCAGTTTTAGTTTGGCGGCCTTCTGGGTGCGGGCCAGGTATTCCACGATGGCCCCGGCGGCGGCGATGGCCAGGTCCATACCCTCGCAGCCAAAGGACTCCAAGGTCAGTATCTCGAAGTGGGACAGGAGCGCCTGGCGGGCTTCGTCGGGATGAAACGTCCGGGATTCCACCGGCGTCAGTTCGTAGTTGGGGCCGTTCCCGTTCCCCTGCCCGGTCCAGAGCGAAAGGTCGCCTTTATCCGGGACCAGGACCTCGGCGGCCTCGATGCGTTCCAGTTCCAAGGGCAGTTCGTGGAGGGCTAGTTCGGTGGCCGAGAACTCGCCGGTGGTAATGTCGATGTAGGCCAGCCCAGCACGCCCATCGAGTTCTGAAACGGCGGCCAGGTAGTTGTTGGTTTTGTGGTCGAGGAGGGCCGATTCCAGCACGGTGCCGGGGGTCACGACCCGGACCACTTCCCGGTCAACCAGGCCCTTGGAGGTGGCGGGGTCGGAGGTCTGCTCGCAGATGGCGACCTTGTGGCCTTTTTTGATCAGGCGGGAGAGGTAGTTGTCGAGGGAGTGGACCGGCACCCCGGCCAGGGGGACCCGCAGGCCCTTGCCCATGCTCCGGGACGTGAGGGTGATCTCAAGTTCTTTGGCGGCGAGCACGGCATCGTCGTCGAAAGTCTCGTAAAAGTCGCCCATCCGGAACAGCAGTATCGCGTCTGGATGTTCGCCTTTGATCTTGAGGTATTGGCGGCGAATCGGTGTCACTACCCAACCCTTCCCATTCGGCTGCGCTAGGGGATTACACCGGGAATTCTACTACCATTTTCGTCCGGAGGGAGCATCTGGGGGTCATTGGATAATATTGGTGGGTGGATGGGGGGTTATTTTCCCTAGTTTGGAAGGCCCTCACCTCCGACTACATCGAGAGTCTCGACTTCGTCGGACCTAGCCCTCTCCCGTGCGCGGGAGAGAGGACTTTGCTTTCTGCGTAGTATTGGGGCCTAGGGCTTCCAGAAGCGTTCTTCTATGAAGTTCCAGCCTTGAGGGGGGAGTTTTTCTTTCATCTCTTCGGTCATGCCGGGGTGGCCGCAGGCGTAGACTTTAGTGTCGTCTTTGGGGAGGTCGAATCTCGCCAGGTACTCTTCAGCGATGCTGTTAACCCGGCCGGTGACCCCGATCCAACTGCTATTCCGGTCTTCGGTGGGGCGGCTGATGGTGGGCACGAACTTCATCACGTCAGGATGTTTCGCGGCCAGGTCGGCGAATTCCACGTCGTAGGTGAGTTCGTCGACGTAGCTGGCTCCGTACATGATATAGAAGACGTGCTTGCCGTTTTCGCCGTCGGCGCCGCCTTCATGGAGGTACTGGCGCACCATGCTTATCGAGGGCGCCACACCAGTGACGGTTGAGAGCATGAAATGGTGGTGCATCTTCTTGTCCTGGGTGAAGATTCCCTTGGCCCTGGGGCGGACGGACATCTTGTCGCCCGATTTCAGGTCCCACATCTTAGGGGTCAATTCGCCTTCGGGCACCAACTCCACGAAGATCTCCAGGTTATCCTCGTAAGGCGCCGAGACGATGGAGTAAGCCCTTTCTATCTTGCCTAGACCTAGGGTGCAGTACTGGCCGGGTTTGAAGTCGAAATGCTCAGAAGGCTCCAGTTTGATGACCATCAGGTCTTCGGTCATGTCCCGGCGCTCCACCAGTGTGGCTGTGGGGAAAGCCGGGTTCGGAGTAAGGTCGGGTGTGCCGCCTGACTCCGGGGTTGTTACCTCTACCATCGTGACTCCTTAAGTCGTTACCGCTGATTATCTAAACTCGGCTTTCCGGGCCAAGTCTCAATCTTTTTTTCTAGCCGCCCTTGTCTAATTTTTCCTTAGAGACGCGGGCCCGGCGGATATCCAGTCCCGGCACGCGGGACGCAGGCTCCGTCTCATCGGAGCTTTGTAAATCTACCGCCAACTGGCCAAAGAGGGCTGTAGATGCGACTACGCCCACGGGGACGGCCTTATTGATGCGGGCCAACCCGGCAAGCCGGCCGATGGCCATCTCAACCACCACCTTGCCGCCTTCCTCGATGGACATCGAGGCGGCGTCGGCGGGGTTCAATTCCACGATCTCGTCCCTTTCTATGGTGTTGCGCCGTCCTGGAACTATCTTGATCTCCCGTTCTTGTTGCAAGAGGACCCGGCCCGGCACGAACCAGAGCGGATAATCGGCGTCCGCCGCGTCAACAGTGGACACGAAGGCCGGCGTGATGGGCTCTGCTTTTCGGTCCTTGAATCCGTCTTCGTACAGGACTGAGGAGCCGCTCCCGTCTTTCTGGACCGGCCACTGCAGGCCCCGGTCCTCCCGGCTGGCGTAGAGCATCTGGGTTGGCTGGGGACTCTTCAGGTCGGTCTTGAAAACCAGGCCGCCCTGGTTGTCCAGAGCCCGGTAGGACACATTTGCGTATACCGGCGCGACCCGCGCTATCTCATCCATTGTCTCAGAGGGTGACGCCAGGAGAAAGCCAGGCGCTCCCATCTTGTGGGCCACGTCGCAGATGACTCGCCATTCGGGGCGCGCGCCGTTCTCGGGCAGGTCTCGACCCGGCTTCAGACGCTGGATGCGCCGTTCCAGGTTGGTAAAGGTGCCGTCTTTCTCGGCGAAGGTGGCGCGGGGAAGAACAACGTCGGCCCGCTGGGCGACGTCGGTCAAGAAGGAGTCGCAGACCACCAGAAATTCCAGGTTGTCCAAGGCGGCCAGGCCGTCGCCCAGCTTGCCGTTGGTGAAGTTGGGGCTGTCTCCGATGAGAAACATGGACTTGACCCGGCCCGAGGCAGCGGCGTCGATGATATGGGTCAGTCCCAGTCCTGGAATATCGGAGATTGAGGTATCCCAGAGGGTCTCCAGCGCCTGCCGGTCCTCTGGGTTTGAGACGAACCGGTATCCGGGCAGCCGGTCGGGCACGCAGCCCACGTCCCAAGCGCCCTGTTCGTTGGCGCCGGGCCGCATGGGGTAGATGCCAGCGCCCGGTTTGCCCACATTGCCGGTGACCAAGGCCAGGTTGACCAAGGACAGCACACAGTCGCGGGCCATATTCCGTTGGATATTGTCCAGGGCGTAGACCAGAGCGCCGGTTTCCGCTTCGCCGTAGAGGCGGGCCGCTTCAGCGATGTCGGCGGCGTCCACCTGGGTTGTCTTGGCTATCTCGTCCAGGTCCAGGGCGCTTAGGGCGTACTGGAGGGTGGCTGGACTCTCACAGTTCTCGGCCAGCCAGTCGTCTTTCTGGAATCCCTGGTCGATGACCGATTTCAGCAATCCGCCCAATAGTAGTTGTTCGGTGCCGGGGGCCGGGCGCAGCCACACGTGGGCGTAGCGGGTCAGTTCAACTTCCCGGGAGTCGATGACCACCAGTTTGGCGTCCTTCCGGGCGGCCCGCTTGATGGGCACTCCCACCACGTTGTGCTCTTCTGTGACGTTGCTGTTGAAGACAACGATGCAGCCGGCCTGCTCCAGGTCCCAGATGGGATTGGTGGCGCCGGCGTAACCCAGCGACTGTTCCAGACCCAGGGTCAACTCGGGCTGGGTGTTGGAGGTCTGATCGACGTTGTTGGATTTCATGGCCGTGCGGGTGAACTTCTGGGCCAGGTAGTGCTCTTCGTTGGTGCTGTTGGGCGAGGTCAGAAAGGCGAACGACTCACCGGAGTACTCGGCTAGCCGGGCGGCCACCACGTCCATGGCCTCGTCCCAGGTCACCTCTACCAATTCGCCGTCGCGGCGGACCAGCGGCGTCTGGAGCCGGCTGGCGTCGTTCACGAATTGAAGGCCGAACTTGCCCTTGAAGCAGGCCTGGCCGTGGTTGGCGGGAGAGTTGATCTCGGGGATGGCCCGAATCAATGTCCCATCGCCGTCGTATTCAATGTTCATCTGGCAGCCCACGGGGCAGAGTGGGCAGATGGTCCGTTCGACCTTACGGGGCTTGTCCCATTTGTGGTCCCGCTCGACCAACGCGCCCACGGGGCAGACGTCGATGCAGGCGCCGCAGAACTCACAACCGGACTCCAACAGGGAGGTGCCGAAAGACGTTCCAACCAGCGCCTGACCGCTGCGCATGGTGAACGCGATGGCATCGTCTCCGCGCAACTGCTCGCAGGCGTTCACGCAGCGCCCACAAACGATGCACAGATTGTAGTCACGGTCGTAAAAAGGGTCCGCTACTTCCAGAGGAATCTCCCGGTACTTGTAACTCAGGGGGGACTCTAGGTTCATGCCCAAATAGCGGACCGTATCTTTCAGCTCGCATCGTTCGTTCTTAGGGCAGGTGACACAGCGGTCATTGACCGAAACGTGCCTGAGACAGATATCGGTGGGGCCGCAGATGTCGACGCGGTGGCATGTGAGGCAGCCGCTAGGGTGTTCGGCGATGATCATCTCCATGACCGAACGCCGCAGGTCGTTCACATCTTCGGACTCGGTCCGTATCTTCATGCCATCAGCCACGGGCATGGTGCAGGAGGTTGGGAAGCCACGCTGACCTTCCACGCTGACCACACACATGCGGCAGGCGGCGAACGGCTTCATCCCAGGGTGAAAACAAAGATATGGGACGTAGACCCCGGCGTCGATGGCCGCTTCCAAGACCATCTTGCCCGGCTGGGTCTTAACCTCTTTGCCATCGAATGTGATCGTGATTTCGTCGGCCATACTGCAGCCTCTATATCCCTCCGGTCATGGTCTGACCGGTAGTCATTAGAATCGTCTTAGCGGCGGGACATCGCCGGAGAGAACCGGGGCATCGAGCAGGTCCCTGTTGGGCAATTCCGGTCCACGATATGGGTATCGAATTCCGGTCCGAAGTAGCGCAGGGCCGAGGACACCGGGTTGAAACCCAGTTGCCCATGACCGCATAGGGAGCCGGCCTGCATGTTCTCGCCGATGCTCCGCATGAGTGTCAGGTCTTCGGACGTGCCTTCCAGATCACAGATGCGCTCCAAGACCTCCAGCAAGTGACTCATGCCCATCCGGCAGGGGAAACACTTGCCACAGGACTCGTACTGGCAGAACGCGATCAAAGAACGGGTCAGGTCGACGATGCAGACGCTGTCGTCGGCGGCGATCAGCCCCCCGGAGCCTACTATAGCTCCGGCCGCCCGCAAGATTTCAAAGTCCAAGAGCAGGTCGATATCGTCCGCGCCCAGCACGCCGCCCAATGGGCCGCCGGTCTGGAGGAATTTCAAGACCTTGCCGTCTTTCATGCCGCCGGCCGCTTCATAGATGACATCTTTCAGGTTGATGCCCAGGGGCACTTCCAGCATGCCGGTGTATTTCAGGTTCCCGGACAGGCATAGGATGACGGTGCCGGTGCTGGTGTCGTGGCCGATACCGGCGAACCACTCGCCGCCCTTGGACACAATCTCAGGCACGTAGGCCAGGGTTTTCACGTTATTGATGTTGGTGGGCTTGCCGAAGAGACCGACCTGCGCCGGGAAGGGCGGGCGGAACCGGGGCATGGCCCTCTTGCCTTCGATGGCCTCCATCAGCGCCGATTCCTCACCGGCCACGTAGGAGTCGCCGGTCAGAGCGATCTCAATCTCGTAACTGAAGTCCGAGCCCATGATGTTCTCGCCCAGGAAGCCCAATTCCCGCGCCTGGTCGACGGCGGCGCGGCAACGGTCGATGGGGCCGTTATGTCCGTGGCGGATGAAGATGTACCCTTTGCTGGCCCCGGTGGCGTACCCGGCGATGATGACGCCTTCAACTAGGGTGCCGGGGTCGCTCTCGAGGATGTTCTTGTCATTGAAGGCCCCGGGGTCGCCCTCTTCGCAGTTGCAGAGGACGTATTTCTCGGTGGCCGGGTTGCCAGCCAGGAAGCTCCACTTGGTGGCCGTGGGGAAGGCCGCTCCGCCCCGTCCTCTGAGTCCCGACGCCTTGACCTCATCCAGGGTCTGTTCCCGGTCCAGGTTGGTCAGGGCCTTGTGCAGGGCCTGGTAGCCGCCGTTGGCCACGTATTGATAGATGTCCATCGGGTCGATGTTGCCGGCGTTCCTGAGGGCGATGCGGTTCTCCCAGATGCGCATGGGGTGTTGGTCCAGGTCTGGCATGCCGTCCGGCGCCGGAGCGTCGCTGCCCTCTTGGAGCAAATAACCCAGGGACTTGGCGGTTACCGGAACGCCGCCCGCAACATGGGCTGAGATGATCTCGGCCACGCTTTCTGGGTCGACGTTGCCGTAGAAGACGCGGTGTCCGCCGGGAAGCTGCACGTCTAGGAGCGGTTCGGCGAAGCAGAGGCCCAGGCAGCCCACACGGCTGACCTCGGCGGAAACGCCCTGTTTCTTCAACTCCGACTCAACAGCGTCCGCCACTTCAAAGGCTCCGGCAGCCTCGCCGCAGAGCGCGGTCCCGATGCGTATCCAAGGACGTTCGCCGGCGGTCAGTTGTTGCCAGCGGTTTCCGGCCTCGATGCCAACTTCCAAGAAACTACTTGGCATGTCCCTCCTGTTCCAGGAGGTGAGCTACGTTCTTGGCGGCGGACTCGGGGCTGACCCTTCCGGCCAGGTGGTGGTCCATGGCCATCACCGGCGCTTGGGAGCACGCCCCTAGGCAGGTGTTGAATCTCACGGTGAGGCGTTTGTCTGGGGTGTCGCCTTCATCTTCCAGGCCGGCTGCTTCCAAGACCGACTTGAATACGCCCATCGCTCCGACAAGGTGGCAAGAGGCGCCCCAGCAGACCTCGACAACATGCTCGGCGGGGGGTTCGAAACGGAAGTTGGGATAGAAGGAGGCAACGGCCCAGACATCGTTGACCGTCGCGTTGGAGAATCCGGCCACGAAATCCAGCGCCTCTTTGGGTATGTAACCCAGCTCATCTTCAACGGCGAGCAGGGAAGACAATACGGTGACGGTCGGCTGCGTTTGGCCGTGGACTGCGTCGTGTATCCGCTGTTCTAGCCCACTCATGGTCGGGGCTCCTGATAGATCGGGCTTGGGGCGGGTCTGGCTGGGGAGGATTTCACGTTGGTTTTGATTCGGTTTTGATTCGGTATTTGCGGTGCAAAATCAGTTCGTGAAATCAGTAACAATCCAAGCGAAATCGTAACACAGGGCCAGGGGTGATTCAACTGGAATCGACGCCTCGGATTGGCGATTGGGCGGAGGTCCGATTCAGGTGGGGACCGCTCAGATACCGGGTCACTGAATGGATGGTGAGATTACCGTATGCCAAACGGACAGAAACTACCTAAAGGCTTATTCATCGGCATGGGCATCATTTTCGGAACAGTTATTGGCGCTGTGACTGGCAATGTTGGCCTCTGGATCGCCATCGGCCTTGTGGCCGGCGCGGCTGTTGAGTATACGGCCGCGAAGCAGAGATCGAGCGAATGATTCGGTTGACCGGCGTTTAGGCCTTAGCCGGCACCCCAATACCCGCTGTCCCGTATGAACAAAAAAAGTGCGCCCCGATCTTATCGGGGCGCACTTTTTGGTTTTACTTTTGAAAGCTGCTTAGTCTGTTTTTGAGACGGCGCTCCCAACTAGGATGCGCTCAACGTCGGGGAACAGGGTCTCGGCCCGCTCCCGGCATTGCTCGTCGGTCAGGCTCGAAAGGGGATGCTCGGCGACGATGTACTCGAAGTCGGGCACGCCCATCATGCGGGTCATGGCCTTGGCCGTGTTGTTGAATACGTGGGTGATGATAGAAGCTGTGGGCAGGCCCAGGCGCTCCATCTCGATACCGTCGTGCACACTGCACGAGCTGCAGGAGCCTCAATCACCAATCCCAGTGATGAGAATGTCCACCTTGTTGATCATGTCCTGGACCACGTCGGGCTTGGTCGGCAGGGACGCTGAATGCTTGTTGAAGTAGACGATGTCTTTCAGGTCGTACTTCTCTTTTAGCATCTGGCCCAGCTCGTAGAGGACCTTGTCCGAGTTGGCCTTGGAGTTCTCCAGCAAACCCAGGGTCTTGCCGGAAAGGGTGTCGGGGCGTTCGTTCAATTTGAACTCACCGGACGATAACGACGTTCCGGTGGGATTGACCAGTCTCATGTTTCTAACTGTAACGGTCTCAGCCATGATTCCTCCCAGATTTCTTTAACTATTGTTCTGGCCGGTATGGATATAGATACTATTACGTTCACCAATAATACACCTCAGCCTACATTAAGCAAGACTCTGGCGGCCTGGGTTACACCAGACCGCACCGGAACGAAATTCCTAACTACGCCTTGATATTCTCTATCTTCCTGGTTCTGATCTGGAACCGGGTGGTGTCGATGATGGCGCTGTTGCGTCCGCCGGTCCCGCCGCCCATCATCACCAGGATGTCCTCTGGGTCCTGAGCACAGCGGCGGATGATCTTGTCGTCGCCCTCCCGCTCCGGGCCCTGAGCGATGCCCAGCCGGATGAGTTCGCTCACCGGGCGCACCGCGTTCTCCATCATATAGTCCTGGATGCCCTTTCGAGTCCAGTTATCGTCATTCAGGGTGATGGCGTGCTCCGGGCCGATGACCAATACCCACTGAGAGGGGTACCGGAAGGCCATGGACGCGCATTTAAGCGTGTCGGCGATGGCCATCAAGATGGATTCTCCGGTGTGGCCGTAAGCCGCGTTCACCGTGACCGGATTGTAGGCAACCGCCACGGTCACCGTGCTGTCTTCTTTCTTATACCCGCGCGCGACGTGCAGGGGCTCCCAGGGCGAGTCCTCTTCATTCTCGGCGAAGCACAGGGTGTACTTGCTGGGGTTGCCGAGGGTGCCCCGGTCCAGGGTGCCGGGCCGGGCGTCGAAACCGTTCATGAAGCAGAGCCGGATGGCCCGCCCCAACACGGCGTTGGCGCGGTTGCCGGGTCCCAGGAGACCGTCCCTATAGTTGGCGCCGATCTCGTCCCGGATGGGCCCGTTCAGCAACATCATGATGGCCGGAGAGCTGGTTGACGCCGAGGCCATATGGACGTAGTTCTTCTCTTCTTCCAGCGTCTTCAAGGTGGTGGTCAGTACGGGGAAGTATTCCGGGAGACAGCCTGCCATCACGGCGTTGGCCGCCACGTTCTCGGAGGTCAAAACCCGGTTCCGCATCTCCAGGGAGATGATCTCTTCTTCACCGGTAAGACCGGCCATCTCCAGCATCTCCCGGACTTTGTAGTCGACCGGCGGCACGACGGGCAGGCCGTCGCTCCAGCCCATCCTATAGCACTCTTCGATGGCCTCTATGGTGTCGCTGGCCTCCACTATCTTGGAGCGTTCCATATTGTTGGTGGTCATTCATTCCTCCGAATTATTGTTTTCCGAATCAAGACAATCGCTGGGGAAACTTCCTGATCCTAAGCGAGGCTTTGCCTCTAGTCGTGCAGCCGCAACTGCACGCCGGACTTTTCCTCTTGGATCTTGGCCACGGCGTCCGAGTCCTCGGGGCCCCAGCCTCTGAACATCGCTTCAACGTGCCGCTGGTCCACCATGTTGGATAGCTCCATGGGGATGCCGTACTCCCGGCCTAGGTCGGTGGCCAGGCGGACGTCTTTGGCGGCCAGAGCAGTGGCGAAACCGGGTTCGAAGTTGCCCTTGAACAGGTAGCGGGGAAACTTCTCCAACAGGCGTTTTGAGCCGCCGGAGCTGTTGTTGATAACGTCGGCCAGGATGCCCAGGTCCACGCCAGCCTTGACGCCCAGGGTGAGGGCTTCGGCCAACAGGACTCCGGTGCCCATGCTCATCAGGTTGTTACAGATCTTGCAGACCGAGCCGTTGCCGATGTCTCCGCAGTAGACAACGTGGCTGCCGATGGCCTCCAGGGTTGGCTTGAAGCGGTCGAACATGGCCTTGTCGCCGCCGACCATCACCGCCAGCGTACCCGCGGCCGCGCCGTAGACGCCGCCGCTAACCGGAGAGTCCAGCAGGGTCACGCCCCTGGCGGCGCATTCTTCATGGAGCCGCCGAATCATCGTCGGAGAATTGGTGGAAAGATCAAAAAAGACTTGACCGCTACTTGCCCCTTCCAGGATTCCGTTTTCTCCCAGGACCACTGCTTCCACGTCCCTTGGCACCGGGAGGGACGTGAACACCGCTTCGTTGCCCTGGACGGCTTGCTTTGGGCTGTCCACCCAGCTTGCGCCCATCTCCAGCAGATTGGTTGCGGCTTCGCGCCGCAGGTCGTGCACGGTTAGCTGATGGCCTGCTTTGATCAGATTGGCGGCCATGGGATTCCCCATGTTGCCGGTCCCGATGAAACCTAACTTCATCGCGTTCTCTCCTACTTTGGTCGGATGGGCGTTTCACCGGGCGCTGGGCCGACATCGGCGGCTGTCCCAGGGCCCGGAGGCGCGGTTGTTCTTCTTCTTGCTTGACGGCAGGCTCAGGTTCCTGTTCGGGCTTCGGCTCTGGGGGTTCAGGCGCCGGGGCTATGCCGTAGGCCGCGTCGTCTTCTTTGAACCGGACTGTATTTTCCGGTTCGGCCTCGGGTTCTTCGCCCAGACCGTCGGTAGATTCATCGAAGGCCTCCTTGGCCATGCGGAAGGCGTTGACCGCCGCGGGCATGCCGCCGTAGAAGACCATCTGGGCGATGATTTCCGATATCTCTTCGCGGGTGACGCCGATGTGGAGCGCGCCGGAGATGTGCCGTTTGATCATCTGCGGACTGTGGCCCAGCACCACCAGAGCCGCGATGGTGCAGAGGCTGCGGGTTTTCAGGTCTACGGCGGGGCGGTTGTAAATCTCGCCGTAGATGACCGAGTCCACCAGACGCATGACCTCAGGCGCCAGCTCGGCCATGGCCGCCGGCGGC
>Ga0066376_10004023_pt1 | contig 12932 bp, 7 predicted proteins | sample Knorr_S15_td_Bot_FD_77009 | JGI IMG/M metagenome (GOLD analysis project Ga0066376, IMG submission 77009) | Marine microbial communities from Southern Atlantic Ocean transect - Knorr_S15_td_Bottom_ad_5009_LV_A | ecosystem: Environmental > Aquatic > Marine > Oceanic | place: Southern Atlantic... | reverse complement strand
TTCCTGTATTTTTTTTATACCTGGGAATCATCAAATCCGTCGGAATTGCAGCCATTCTCGCTATAGTCATGATGATATTCGGATTTCTCTTTTCCGCAGTGGCAGCATACATGGCCGGTGTGGTTGGATCATCCAACAATCCCATTTCCGGTGTCACCATCGCTACAATTCTATTTTCATCCCTTCTGCTGTTGGCCTTGCTGGGAACCGGTTCTGAAGTGGGAGCAGCCGGCGCCATCATGGTTGGGGCAGTGGTGTGCTGCGCGGCTGCCATCGGCGGGGATAACCTTCAGGATTTAAAAACCGGTTACATACTGGGCGCAACGCCCTGGAAACAGCAAGTCATGCAGGTAGTCGGGACCCTCAGCGCCGCAGTGGTTTTAGGCCTGGTCCTGGACATTCTCCATAGCGCTTATGTGATTGGTTCTCCAACTTTATCAGCTCCCCAGGCAACATTGATGAAATCTGTAGCTGATGGTGTATTCAGCGGAAACCTGCCCTGGGGATTTGTTTCAATTGGTGCTGTCATCGCTGTTATTCTCATTTTGATGGATCTCCGCCAGGAAAAAATCGGATCGGATTTCCGAATTCCTGTCCTTGCAGTTGCTGTAGGAATTTATCTTCCCATCGAATTGACAGTTCCCATTTTTATTGGTGGGATGATCAATCATTTTGGGAAAAAATCCGGAGCAGGTGAAGCCAGGGAAAAGAAGGGATTATTGCTGGCATCAGGACTCATAACCGGAGAGGCTCTCATGGGAATTCTGGTTGCACTGCCTATTTTTCTCACAGGTAATAAAGACTGGTGGCCTTCCATTCACGGATTTTCAATGTTAGGTCCAATTGTTTTTATCGGTGTTATTTTCTGGCTTTACAAAGTTGTCACTAAAAAATAACCCGTGAAAGTATCCGCTACAATTCTTAAGAGACTTCCTAAAGTTGAACTGCACTGTCATCTGGATGGCAGCCTCCGGCCTGAAACAATAGTTTCTCTTGCTGAAAAAAATGGAGTTTCTCTTCCAGAAAAAAATGCCACCGATCTGAAAAAAATACTTTCTATCGGAAATAAAGGAGTAAGTCTGGAAGAATATATAAACCGGTTTCAAATCACTTTGAGCGTTCTTCAAACTCCTGAAAGCCTGGAAAGAACCGCATTTGAACTGATTGAAGATGTTGCGAAAGAAAACGTACGCTACATTGAAGTTCGTTATTCTCCAGTTTTACATACAAAAAGAGGAATGACCCCTGAAGAATCTATTGAAGCTGTTCAAAAAGGATTAAAAAAAGGCAAAAATGTCTTCGGAGTTCAATCCGGGATCATTGTCTGTGGAATCAGGAATATTTCTCCGGAAACTTCCATGAAATTGGCAGAATTAACTTTGAAATATAAAAATAAAGGAGTGGTGGGTTTTGACTTGGCCGGCGCTGAGGAAAATTTTCCTGCAAAAGATCACCGTGAGGCATTTTATACAATCCGGAATATGAACATAAACGCAACGATCCACGCCGGGGAGGCTTTTGGACCTGCGTCAATTCATCAGGCGATTCATTATTGCGGGGCTCACAGAATTGGTCACGGCACCCGCCTGAAAGAAGATAAAGATTTAATGAATTATGTAAACGACCACAGGATAACCCTAGAAATTTGCCTCACATCAAACTGGCACACCCGTTCCGTCCATTCCCTGAAGCATCATCCCATAAAATACTATTACAATCAGGGAATTCGAGTTACACTGAATACCGATAATCGGCTTATTTCTAATACAACCTTGACTAAAGAATTTTTACTGGCGCATAAATTATTCGGGTTCGGATTACATGATTTCCGGGAGTTCACCATCACAGCTATGAAGAGCGCGTTTTTACCTTACAAAGAGCGAAAACAAATGATCAAAGAAATCGCGGAAGAATTGGAAAATGAGTTTGGTTTGATGCCGGAATTTATTGAACAATTCAATGTCGGATAACCGTGATTTTACCAAAAGCACTTTCCCCGGTTTCGTCATACACAGATAACAAGTAGACTCCACTTCCTACCCACCTGCCCTGTTTATCTCTTCCATCCCAGGTAATCTGATCACCATGGATCCCTAGATCAATATTCTTTATATCACGGACAACTCTCCCTGTTATGGTCATAACTTTTAGAGAGGCGGCGTCCTTCAATCCATCTACAACTATTGGTGTTTCTGAGGGGATGTGAAATGGACTGGGAAATATTCTCATGCTTTGAAAATTTTCTTTATCTTTCGAAAATGGGATTCTCAAAGAATTAATTCCCCTGTTAGTGGTAATCCAGGCAATCCCTTTTTCACTATCGAATTCAACATCAGTCACTCCATCCGAAAGAAGCAGGCTGTTTGATTTTCTCAATCCATCAATATCGGGCCAATAGGTTGCATTGTTCAATAAAACATGAATTCCATCGGTTGTTGAGGTTACCCATATATTTCCCTTGTGATCAGCTTTTACTTTTGCATTGGGATTAGGTCCGCCAAAAGATATATTTGGAAAATAAGTGTAAAGATCCCCGTTTGTTGCGCGGGGTCCCTGTCGAATTACGGGATTCTCATCTGAATACTGGAGGTCAAAATAATTCAACCCAAGCGGGGTAAGAACATACAGCCGATTCTCCGGAGTGATAGCCAAAGACCAGACTGTATTATTTGAATTGTCGGGACTCACATCTACTGCTGTCATCTGAAAATCATCAGGGTTTGCCGGATCTCCCTTGTAGGTCAACATAATTAACCCTCCATTAGGATAATCATTATTTCCAACATTGTTTTCTTCCCCTTGGAAAGAACCGACCCAGACACGGTTCCACATATCAATTGTGATTGTATTTGTCGTCAAACTGAGCACTCCATTTTCCTCAGCAATATAAGAACCCCATACTCCTGCAGCATTTCGAACCTGGATAGGCTCAAATTTATTTGTTGCATACGTATCCGCTACCCACAGATTCCCAATATTATCAAATTCAACATCCTTGACATTTATATAATCTGTGGCAATAAAATCTAAATAAGTGGTATCAATTAACTCAAAATTCCACGGTTTATCTATATCAATGATTACAATCCCTCCTCCATGTCTCCTGGGTTCTGATTGAGTACCGCGAATTGCACAATAAACCAACCCATCTGGTCCTTGTTCAATATCTGCCACAAATTCATCATTCCACAAAGAAGCAAAATCAATTGGGACCGTATCCGCTGAAAAATATTTATAATCAAATCCAGAATGAATTATCAGCGTATTTTTATCTGTTCCAATAATATTTCGCCAACCTGAAGGTTCTTTAACCGCGAGGCCTTTTGTGGAACCGGCAACAATTCGACCATCATTGAGTACAGTGATTGCAGAAAACTGATTGGTGAGTGGTGCATTGGGTATTAATTGCTGAATGTCCTGAGTTCCGGGATTCAGTAATGTAATACCAGCGTCAGTACCGCCGGCGAGAGATCCATTATTTAAAGGAATTAAGACATTGAGAGTATATTCAACAGGAATCTCCAAAACGGTCTCCAGCGGAACAAATACATTATCGAATGTTATCATTCCGAAATGAACCAATGCTTTTCGGTCAGAACGGATCCCCCATAGCTCATCGTCGACAGTCTTTACAAATTCATCCAAGGATGAGTTGCTTTGAATTGGAGAAACTTCCATCGTATTTAAATCAATTCTGTAAGGAGCATTATCCATGATAATAAAAAGTTCATCCTGAATGAAATGGATTGAAGAAATATTTCCGGTTAATTCTTCACTCCAGGAATGGGGATCCTCATGTAAATCTCCCCTATACAAACCCTGATCTGTAGCTACAAATACGCTGTCGTTCCAAACCACGATTCCTGCAATTTGATTGGATTCAAAAAGCCAGTCAGAATACATTAAATCATTGTGGTTCCATCGATTGCCGTCATGCAGAAATTTCTGTATTCCGAAATCCTGGTTGAGTTTAAACACGGCATATGCAATTGTATCCCCAACAGCTATGTCAATAATCTCGGTAAGATCATAATCAAATTCCGCTACGGAACTGGCTTCAAAGGGATCATAAACTTGGACAAAACCATCCGGCGCTGATCCTCCCAGCCATATATTCCCGTATAAATCTTTCTCAATCACATTCAGCTTTGTCCCAATCAGTCCATCAAGATTTGTCAAGGTAGAAAATTCTTCACCAGCATAGATTAGTAATCCTCCTTCTGTAGCACAAATGACTTTACTATCGAACTCAACCAAGTCGTGAATAATGAGCGGCGATGTATATGATTCCCAGTCCCCTATCCGGGATTGAGAACACAGCATGGATGCCGTCAGGAGAATAAAGATACTTTGTATCAACTTCTCCAATTCAATTCCCAGTTTTTTTTACTGGAAAGGTACGGGAATAAAGCACAGAATAAAAATAGCGAGACACACATAGCCAATCAATTTATCCTTTTCCGATAATGGTTCATCCATATTGTAAATTGGAGGATGTTTGGTCGACCGCATGAGAATTAAAATTAATATTCCCCATACCAACCAATTTAACGAAAAAAAGCTTAAAGGAATCAGAGCCAGAAAAGTACATTTTGCCAGGATATCATGCTTCCGCCCGAGCAGTGCATAGGCAACATGTCCCCCGTCTAATTGACCAATTGGCAGTAAATTCAGCATTGTGACCAACAAACCAATCCATCCTGCAAAAGCTACAGGGTGAAGCAGAATGTCCTGAGTATCGGTTAGACTGGGATGAATTATAACTGTAAGAAGCTTCATTAAAACAGAGTCTCCAAGGATAATTCCAATTGAATCTCCCGATACTTCTACAACATTTGATAAAATTAACCCAATAATTAATGCGGGAACGGCGATAAAAAACCCGGCTATCGGTCCCGATGCACCGATTTGCAACAAAGCGCTTTTCTTATGGATCGGAGATTTTATCTTGATAAAAGCACCAAATGTTCCGATGAATGTCGGTGCGGGAATAAAATATGGAAGGGTTGCATCTACTCCGTGTTTTTGTGCATAATAGTAATGACCGAATTCGTGGGTAAACAAGATCAGCATCAGGGTAAATGAAAAGGGTATTCCTTTTACCAATCCTAAAGGATTTACAAAAAAGTTTATACCTTCCATTAAGGCACCTGCCATGAGAGTAGTGAGAATGGTTAAAAGGAACAAAACAATGTGGATTCGGGGTATCTTTGGTATTTTTAATAATATATTGTCTTTTTCTTCCACCTTAATATATGCGCTTGCTCCGTTTTTTTGAATAACAACGGAAATAGATTCTGATTTCAAAGCCTGTTCCAAATCCTCGATTGAAGCCCCTCCAATTATGGTCCCCTCAGCAATCCATTTCCCCCCTGAGGAGCCCCTGCTTTTGGGAATAAAAAAGGAATCAACCTTTGACAACAGGTTTGTAAATTCAGTTTCCGTCATACAAAGATAATCTACTCTTTAACAGCACTCTCTTCCAAAGGTTTCAATAACCAGGATAAAGGATTTAGCCCTTCAATAGGATTACTTTGGAGGAGATCTGAAAAAGAGTTGACGATCTATTACGGATTCCCAAGCAAGAAAATTCGAGAGAGGGTCAGAAAGAGTACGAAAAACCGATCAAAAGGTGATTGGTATAAATATTTTCACTCACCCCTCCTGGAGTGTATATATCAGAAGAATATCGCGACCAACTGTTTCTCAGAAAGGTGACATCCAGGTTTACATTTTCATCTAACCCTATACTGAGTCCTCCCGAAATAGATTCCCTATCATGATTTCGATCAATCACAACCTTTTGAGGAGCAGGAAACAAAGCATATCCTCCCCGGAGCCTGGTATTCAAAATTCCCAGGTTCACTTCACCTCCTAAATGATATTCAAGAGTAGGATGGTAGACATTTCTGATTTTTGTATTTTCTTCCAAAAACCCCCTGTAGTCCTCATCATCATAATCATTTCTATCTACTTCAAACCTGGTCTGTGACCAATCACGATATCTCCCTGAAGCAGCTAATGTAAAAAATGTATTCCCGTACGATAAACCATAATCAAATACAAAAGGTGATTGAACCTTGTAGTACCATTCACCAGTTTCTTCCGTTTGATCTGTAAATCCATCATCAAAAATGAGTTTGTCACTGAAAGAATGAATCTCATCGATTTGGTACACAGAAGGAAAGGTAATAACACCACCAATTTTTACACCGCGCACCAGGGTTAACATTCCACCCAATTTCATACTGAAAGCCCGGATATCCGACCGAAGAATTTGAATCACCTGGTATTCATCAAAATCTGCGGGGTATTCCATATAATTATTATCTGAATCCACCTGGGAAAAATGAAGCCTGTATTCCTCAGTTCCACCCAAAAGCCCAAACATTAATCCAATGGTAAATTTCTGGGAAAGAGCAAGTGCACCGCCAAAACTGATTTGGCTAAGGCCTCCTTCACTCTGTACCTGTTCGTGACGATAAACTTCACCGTTCTGCTCCCCATCAAATAAATAAAATGTTGTGTCTTCATTTAAGTAAAAACCAATATCATTTGAGATCCCGCTGAATCCATTGAACATGAGATTATCGTCAAAATCAAGAATACGATTATATCCAACTGCCCATACCAGACTGCCCCGGGTGGTTGATACCGGCATTGCCAATCCAAATGATCGAAACCGGGTAAACGATTGCATTTCTGAATTCATATTCCCAAGGAAAGTGGCCTGATTGTTAAAATTCAAGTGGGACAATTCCGTATAAATTTCCGGTGTTGAAATAGAACCAAGCCCGGCCGGATTCCAGTAAATGGCGGTGTAATCATCCGCCAAACCTGTAAATGCACCTCCCATGGAGAGCGGACGAGTCCCAAATCCAATTTCCCGGTCCATTAGATGAATGGCGTCGTAGGCACTTTGGGAAAATCCCAGAGAAATAATTCCAAGAATATAAAAAAGACACGTTATTTTTATATTTTTCATAAGAAAATTTTACCTCGAACGCCTGTTTGATTTTTTTGAAGATCGTTTTGTGTACCTGCTCTCTTTTGAAGTTTTCTTCCTATTTGATTGAGATTTAGAAACAGAAGGATGGGAGGCTGCGCTGACAACTTCACTAAGGACAGATCTAATAATCTTATGAGCATAGGATCTTGATTTGTTTTTTCGGTACTTCTTTTTTTCAGGATTGGATCCTGCCCTTTTCACTACATTTTTTTTCGTTTCTTTTTTTTGATATTTAATTTCTTTCCTGTCTCCTTTTCTAACAATGATGCGGTGAACTTTACCATTGTTTTTAGACTTTCTATATTTTCTAACTCTTGTTCGATCCTTTTGACTGACAATGTTTTTTGAAGGCACAGGTTGACGAACGACATGAGCGAGATTATTATTTTCTCCTGCGGAGACAACCACATTATCAAGTTTACCGGAAGAAGGAGCAGCAGGCCGAACAACAGGTTGCCTTTCGATATCTCCTCGCCGTCGGTCCCAGTCTCGCTTCTTCTTTTCGTAATGACTGTAATAGGAAGAGGAACCGTACCAGTTGGAATATGGATAACTATACCAATATCCATTTTGGCCCCCATAATACCCGGAATAACAGAAATACCCCGGATCATAAAAATAGGGATCGTACCAAAATGCGTATCCGTAGTTCGCCCAGATCGGCCGATGCCAGTAGGGATAATGAAAACCTCCATAAGGTCTATAATAAAAGTTGACATTATAAAAAGGATCAAATCCCCAATGATCATTATAGTAGGGGTTAAGTGATAAGGAAGAATAATTGTTTATTATTGTTACTGACTCTCCCTCTTCAACAATAATTGTATCCGAATCCAGGATATATTCCTGATCATCAAAATCGGTTTCGTTGCTGCGAAATGGCTGTTCTGCAACAACCACTCGTTTTTGAACAGAAAGCTGGGTATAACATCCTTCAAAAAAGAAAAAGAGTATGATTAAACTAAAACAAATTATATGTTTAGGTAACTGCATGATTATCCTCAAAAAGTTGGATTGTTCAGTTCATTAGACACAATCAACGTGCCAAAAGTAAAAAAAAAGTTTGAATATCCTTCAAATACCATAATATCAGCATTTATAAAATAAACTAACTTGAATTGTTCAAAAGGTCATAATGACAAAGTGTAATGTTTATTTACATATTTGTTGTTAATTATCTTTACAATTGATTTCATAGCGATCAATTTTTTGATACAAACCTGGACGGCTCAAACCCAATGATTTCGCTGCTTTACTGATATTTCCGTTCCACCGCCGGAGTTCTTGAAGAATTGCCTTTTTCTCCAAAGCTTCAACCATGTTTTTCAGTTTTTTATCTTCCCCGCCAGGGGAAACAAAATCAAAATTAAAGATCTGATCAGAATGCAAGAATATTTGACCTTCTGTCAGGGTTGATCCATCCATAGCTAACACGACAGCTCTTTCGATAATATTCTCCAATTCACGTACATTCCCGGGGAATGGATACACCATAAGCGAAGAGAGGACCTCCTGAGATAATCCATTGATTTTCTTCCCTAACCGCTGGGAATACACTCTTAAAAAATGTTCAACTAAAAGGGGAATATCACCATGCCGTTCACGCAGGGCGGGAAGCGTAACCGGAAATACATTTAATCGGTAAAAAAGATCAGCACGAAATCTGCCTTGTTTTACTTCCTCCCCTAAATCTTTTTGACTTGCTGAAATGACACGAACATCAACCTTTATTGAATTGTCAGAACCTAACGGATGGATCTCACCTTCCTGGAGTACTCGTAAAAGCCTTTGTTGAAACGCTGATGATGTGTCTGTTATCTCATCCAGGAAAATCGTTCCCCCATCCGCCAATTGAAATAATCCTTTTTTATCTGATACTGCATCAGTGAACGCTCCTTTTTTGTGACCAAAAAGAGCGCTTTCCAGAAGTGTATCTGGCAATGCAGCGCAGTTCTGGGGGACAAACAACCCGGTTTTCCGTGACCCATTTGTGTGAATTGCCCGCGCAACAAGTTCCTTGCCGGTTCCGGTTTCTCCCTGAATTAACACAGTTGTATCTGTAGGAATGACCTTCCTCATCAATGTAAATACAGCGTTCATTACCGGACTTTTGCCAATAATTTGATCGAAAGAATACCGTTTTTCAGCATCCTGTGTTAAAAGCAGGTTTTCATCTGACAAGCACCGGTTTGCTTCCTCAAGTTCGGCCACCAAAGAACGGTTAGTCTGGATAAGATTGTAGCGTTCAATCGCCTGTCGAACGATCAAATTTACATCCTCCGGTTCCCATGGTTTGTGAATATAGTAATACACATTCCCTTCGTTGATTGCATCAATGACAGTCTGAATATCAGAATATCCTGTGATGAGAATCCGGGTTGCATCTGGTTGGATCTCCATCGCTTTTTCCAAGAGAGTAACACCATTCATTTTCGGCATGCGTTGATCTGCGATAATGGCAGCAATTTCCTGCTCTTTCAAGACCAGCATTGCAGAAAAACCATCCTGACACAGGATAACATCATGTTCTTTTCGTAATGTACGCTTCAAAGAATTCAAAACTGAAGGTTCATCATCCACAATTAAAATTTTTCTCAAAATATTTCTACTCATCAATTTTTTCCTTTTCCTGAAGGTATTTTGACTTTGAAAGTTGTGCCTTCGCCTACCTTGCTTTCAACCAATATTGATCCATGGTGTTTTTCAATAATTCCGTAGCTGATACTTAATCCAAGTCCGGTTCCTTCCCCAATTAGTTTGGTTGAATAAAACGGATCAAAAATTTTGCTCAATTCTTTTTCCTCTATCCCTTTTCCATCGTCTTGGATATTAATTATCACCCATGAATTGTCCAAACTCGTGCTGATCCAAATATTTCCTTCCCCCTGAATTGCCTGAACCCCATTCAAGAGCAGGTTCATGAATACTTGATTCAAATGTCCGGGCATACAAAGGATCTCCGGGATATCTCCATATTTTTTATGAAACCTGATCCTTTCACCTGCTTCCTTACTTAACAACAGTACAGCCGAATCAATTCCTTTGTGAATATCAGATTGATTGAATTCTCCTTCATCAATCCGTGAAAAATTTCGCAAATTTTCCACGATAGCTTTTACCCTGTTGCTTCCTTCCATGCTTTCTGTTATCAGTTTTCGTACATCTCCACGGATATATTGAAATTCATCCTTGTCAACTTTTTCTTTCCTGGTCAAAACATCAATATATTTTTGCAATTCCTTCATGTTCGCATAAATGAAACTGATGGGGTTATTTAACTCATGCGCAATTCCTGCCACCAACTGCCCTAAACTGGACATTTTTTCACTCTGAACTAATTGTGCTTGGGTTGATTTCAATTTTTCAAGAAGATCCTTTTGTATCAGATTTCTTTCTTCCAACTCTTCTACATATTGATTCCGGGTTTTCGATTCTGCAACCTTTCGGGTCAAACTTTTTGTTTCCTCAATAAAGTCTATATTTTCAAGTGACAGGGCAGTTTGATTTGCAACAATAGATAACAATTCCCGATCTTCTTTTTGCACAGGATTTCCATCCCCTATTTCACCTATTATTAATATTGCTGTTGATGGCCCCTGATATACAATCGGGAAAAAAACCGTTCCTTCCGGCAGTTCCGGATAAACTGATCTCACTTCTTTCTCGAAGGCCACACCTTTTGTATTGAGTGCTTTGCATTGGGAATTTGTAAGGTTCACTGCTTCTGGAATTTTATCGGTACTGCCAACTATTTTTGCTCGTACTAACTTTTTACCATTTAGAACACAAATACAGGTAAATGACACATCCAGAGTCTTGCTTATGGTGGATATAAGCTTTTGAAACAACTCGTTTTTATCTCGAATCAAAATCACCTGCTCCGAAATATCCTTCAGTACTTTTCGATATTCAAACCGCTGGAGTTTCCCGCGATACATTTTTTCCATAAATCCCAAAAATATGCTTATCACCACAAACTCCGTTACCGTCAATACAGAAAGTACTTTCTGCATTGAACGTCCCTCCATAAGCCCATAAACAAGGTAAAGAATAGCCAGTCCACCAAACAGAAATCCAATAACCTGACGGTTCGACCACTCATATCGTTTGAAAGAAAGATTTAAGAAAATCATTAAACAGGCTGCCATGACAAAAACAAAACTGAAGTTGAACCAGAAAGCCGGGAATCGAAGTTTACGCATAATTTCTCTCTTGGCAAGAACCACGCTTCGCAATACTCCTGACATTTCCCGAACCTTACGAAATTCTCCCGGGTTTAATCCAATCACCTCCACTTTTTCCCCGGAGGGAAATTGCACCAGAGCAACATATTGAAAACCGTCCTCAACACCAAAATGCACTACTGCCTCTCCGATTGATAAATACCCGCCGCCACCTGAAACTTCCCTGTATCCAGCCAAAGATCGAGATCCCTCCCCATCCTGAATAGAATAAAGCCATACTTTTGCACCAATTGCATCGCGATTACTCTGAACTCCTTCCAGGTAAAGTCGAATGGACTGGCCTGCTGTTCCCGGGTTCAAAAATAAGGTACTGATGGTATCCTTACTTGCTACAAATAGATCCAGATCTCCATCGCCCTCCAGATCTGCTACAGCTGCCCCTGTGCTATAGTATTGAAGCCTTGATTGAGCATTAATCTTTTCCTGGTATACCAATGCAAATGTTCCATCCTGTTTATTTCTGAAAAACAAATTTGGTCCGATATTGGTGAAAAAAATATCCTGCCACCCATCGTTATCCAGATCAGCAATGATTCCCGAATAGGATGGAAAGTGGTTCTGCACTCCAGTCTTATCTGTCATATCTCTAAAATCCCACTCTTTCTGATTCCCGCCGTTATTGATATAGAGCCGACTCTCTTTCTGCCTATCTGAGATCAGAAGATCCAAATCTCCGTCGTTATCTACATCCCCGAATTGTACGCCATTGCTATTCAGAGCTTGTGTCAGATGAGCCAGAGGAAGTAACATTTTTTCAAACCGTTCACCACGGACGTTTCGGTAAAAAATATCCGGTGCGTGCCAATTGCAGACATAGAGGTCCGGATAACCGTCCAAATCCACATCAGCAAAGGAAGCGCTTTGGCTGATTCCTCCATTATTGACACCAAACTCCACTGCCTTGTCCGTGAAGGTTCCACGTGATGATTGGATATACAATCTGTTTTCACCATGCTCATTTGTCAAATAAAGATCCAGATCCCCATCCACATCCACATCAGCCCAGGCTGCCCCGTTGCCGCTGAATGGTGTTTGAATGCCAACCTGCTCTGATACATCCTGGAATTTCAATTTTTGTGATTGTCGAAAGAGTTTTGTAGTTACTCCCCAACCTGCAATCATCACATCCTGCAAACCGTCATTATCATAGTCCACAACCGAAGCGCCTAACTCGAGGTTTTCCAAATAGCGGGGATAAAGATTACCCCCAAGGCCGGTCTGAATCGTTATATCCTTGAATCTTCCTTTTGTGCTTTGGTAGAGAAACATCCGGTTCAGGTTGCGAAACCTCACAACATACAAATCAGCATCCCCGTCACCATCCAAATCCCGGAAAGCCACACCATAAGCATCGGAAAACTCCGGAAGAAGTGAACTGACATTTCTTTCAGATTGAAACATCGTTTTCACCCACAATGCAGTATTCGCAAATCCACTACTGCACAACAAAACTGTACAGAAAATAAAAAATATGAATTTGTAATTTTTACCCACCGGAGAATATTTCTACTATATTGTAAATATAATTTACAAATATATTCATACTTTAGTGCAATATTTTATTACAAATTAGACAGTAGAATCAATCCTTTCCCTCACTTATTATTACGATCAAACCGGAAGCGGGGTTGATTATTGTTTATATATTTCGGCTAAAAAGGATTAAACGAAATTTCTAT
>Ga0066376_10004021_pt1 | contig 12945 bp, 14 predicted proteins | sample Knorr_S15_td_Bot_FD_77009 | JGI IMG/M metagenome (GOLD analysis project Ga0066376, IMG submission 77009) | Marine microbial communities from Southern Atlantic Ocean transect - Knorr_S15_td_Bottom_ad_5009_LV_A | ecosystem: Environmental > Aquatic > Marine > Oceanic | place: Southern Atlantic... | reverse complement strand
CGGCGCCAGCTGCAGGACCACGCGGCTCAGCGTCGCCGCGCGCAGCGGATCCCTCGTCCGCAGCCGCGCCTGCACCATGGCATTGCGGCGTGGCGCCGGCGACCTGAAGGGTTCGGACCGGGTCTGATACGCTTCACTCCAGTCGCTCCAGTCCCTCCCAGGCACTTTTATGGTATCGATTCGACCGCGGCCCGTCAGGCGGCCGAACCTGTCGACGTGTTCGCCAAAGGATTCCCACTCCTCCTTGGTAATCTCAACAGCGGCTATGTCGTAGTAATGCACCTCGTCGACGAGCTGGTCGCCGCTGCGGCTGCGCAACTCGACGCGCGTGTCCGGAGGTTGCTCCCCCTCCCAACTCAGGCTGGTGATCATGCGGGAGCCACCCAGCTGGATGATGGGCGAGGTCATCACGACTTCGGACACGTAACCCTCGCCATAGGCCTGGATCTCGCTGAGCAGGCCGCGCTCCGACTGCGAGCCGACCAGCTCCAGACGGCGCAGCTCGACGAAACGGACCTCCCGCAGCGAAAACTGCTCCTCGACCTGCAGAAAGGACTCGCGATTCAGGCGCTCGTCGAAGGTCGTCCAGATGCGCTCGCCGGCCGGATCCAGCGAGCCGTCCGAGAGCCGGATCTGGTAGACGCGCAGCAGGTTCGCGGAGCTGATGAGACGCACGCGGTCCAACCAGAACCGCGCCCCCAGATCGACTGTGACCTGGTTCCTCTTGCGCAGCTGGTCGTAGACCCTGACCGTCACAACGGTTCGAAAGAAGCCGTCCGTCGTCCAGGCGCGCACGAGATTGGCGAGCAAGCCCTGGTCCTGGTTGGCGATTCGCTGGGTCAGATTGACGATATTGTCGCCCGGCGTGATGACCTCGATCTCGGCCAATCTGGGACGCTCGCGGCGATAGAACCGGACCGGTCCTTTCTCGACCTCGGGCAGCTGAGTATAGGAGCTTTCGTCGATGAGAATGTTGCGCCCCGCCACGGTCTGGCGGAAATATTCGACGCCGCCGCGGTCATCGGGTCCCAGCCGACCATACACGGCCTCGGGTACCTCCGCCCCCAGGAGGCCGTCCGTATCCAGAGCCTCAAAGCGCACGACCTGCACCACTTCTCCCGTGACGCCCTTCGGCAGCGGCCGTTGCGGCTTGACGTCGAAGGTGAAGACGCGCTGGTCCTTGTTGGCCTTGATGACCTGAGCCACGCGGAAGAACTTCAGACCCGGTCCACCCTCGAGCCCGCCCTGACCGTCCGACATTATCACGCGGAACTTCAGGAACGGGTCGCCGGCCCCCGCCGCCACGAAGCGCACCACGACCTGCCGGGCGATGACGGAGCGACCCAGCTCTATCTGCACGAACCACTTGTCCACCTCGTCATCAAACGAGGGCTCCCAGTACGTCTCCGGATCGCCGTCCATGACGTTGGCGGCGGTCTCTGGATTGGAGCCTGCCAGGTCGATGCCACCGGCGACGATGGTGTCCTGGTCGACGTTGACCGTGACGAACTCGGGAGCGTTGACTACCGCGTTTATGTCGCGCCGCAGGAAGCGCGGCCGCACCGTGCCGCCGTCTCCTACGACCATCGAGCCGACGGGCGCAGCCCAGGCCTGCCAGTGCTCCGGCTTGTCGATGACTACCCGTGTGGAGGACAGGCGATAACCCTCCGCATCCTGTCCCCCTGTGGGTGTCACCACGGCGAACGCCAGCGCCGCGGCGACGTATGGCCCCCAGTTTCGCCTCAGCCAGTTTCGCCTCAGCAAGGTTCGCATCAGTAGGCCACCCCCACGAAACCGTGGACACGCTCGGTGGCCTGGTCGGACTCCACTCGCAGCTCGTAGAGATACGTCCCGGGCGGCGCCATGACACCGGTGTTCTGGCGGCCGTCCCACGACGCCGTAAACACACCGTTGGCACTGGCCGCCTCAAAGGCCCGGCGCCTGAGCCGACCGTCGAGCCCGTAGATTTCCAAAATCACCGGAGCCGGCGCCGTCAGTTTGAGCAGGGTGTAGCCGAGGACGAAGATGTCGTTGATGCCGTCGCCATTTGGCGTGAAGACGGCGCCGTTCCGCGGCTCGACATCGACGATGAGAGGCAGCCCGTTGCCATCGCTGGCCAGGGCCACCACCAGGCTCTGCTCCAGGGTCGTCTCGTCGGCGTCGCCGGCATCGGCGAACTGCGCCGCCTCCTCATCGAGCCCCTCCGTGAGACGGTGATCGACGACGCGCACCTCGAATCGCGTGCGGTCCTGGAAGACCTTGCCGCGGAACACGATCTGGATGAAGGTCCCGGTCTGCACGACGCGCCGCCACAGGGTCACGTCCAGACCACCGGGACGGCTGGTGACGGTGGCGTTCACCTCCTCATCGTCCACCAGCACGCGGACCACTTCGTCGATGGCGGCGGCCGTGTTGATCTGGATCAGCCGGAAGCCGCTGTCGCGCGGACGATGGCGCGTCGTCACCGTCGTCAGACGCGCCACCATGGACAGGGTGAACTCGGTCTCGACGCCGGGCGTGGCGATCACAGGGGCGATCTCGGCCACCAGGCTGGAGACCAACGGCGGAAACGAGTACTCGAACGCCAACCGCCGCAGGCGCGAATTGGGCACCGAGAACGCCAACTTGAACTGTATATAGGGACGCAGACCCGGCGATCGGATGATGCCGTCGGAGACCGTCTGCCACTGACTCCACTCCGGGTTGGGCACGATCGGCCCCTTTAGACCCGGCAGGGCCGTCGCGTAATCGAGGCGGCTGATCTGCACCAGCTCGGTTCCGCGCAGCAGAAAGAACAGCACCGGGTTCGGATCGCTGCCCGTGCGGGTCTGCACGACGACGTCAGCCAGCGCCAAGTCGCCGCCCTCGAAAAGGACGCGCCCCCACACCGGGGTGTTGACAGCCGTGCGCAGTGGTAGCGAGATGAACGCCCCTAGCGGCAGCGTGCCGTCGCCGTAGATCTCGAACTCGGCGATCTCCCACTCGCGATTGACCAGTGGCTCGATCATCAGATAGCGCACGTCGCGGCTGCGGAAGGTGCGATCGACGACTGGCTCGACATTGGGAGTAGCGGTGAGGAATGACAGCAGATTGGCATAGGGCCCATCCAGCCCCACACTGCTGGTTAACAGGCGGAATTCCTGCAGAAAGCGCGCCTTGTTGGTCCTGTCGAGACGGGGAAAGAAGCGCACGCGGTTGACCCTGAACACGGCACCCAGATCGATGATTATGGGGTTGGTTCGCTCGAGACCGAGGAACTCGTCCGGGTCGATGACGGTGGTCTCCAGCCCGTCGTGGATGGCTTGCCCTTCGATGGCCAGAGAGAAGATTCCGTCCTCGTTGATCGCGCGCACGTCGCCGAAGCGCTGGAGGATGCCAGTCGACAGGTTCGTGTTGGGCGCCACATCCCACATCCACAGCGAGTCGGGGTCTACCGCCAGCAGACTGGACTCCTGCATGACCGAAGGCCAGCTCTGGAAGCCCGCCCCCTGGCCGATGCGCACGCTGGACGGGTTGTTGTAACCGGCGAGAGCGTCGACCAGAGGTGCGTCGTCTGCACCCGACCTCGGCGTCGAAGCCAGGATGAAGCATAGGGCGGCAAACAGTCGGGTGAATACAGTCACAGAGTAGAATTCTCCAGCCTGATCTCGCCGTCCCGGTAGATCCTGCCCGTATCTCTCTTGAAGTCGTAGGTGATGGACACCGTCTCGACGGGCTCGCTGCGGTAGTCGAATCGCAAGACGACGTCGTGTACGACCACTTCGACCCCGCGAACGTCGGCATGAAGTGGGGGAAAGACGATGAATCCCTCCTTCTCCTGGCCGGAGAACACCTCCTCGTTTTTGTACAGCGAGCGGCGCAGCAGATCCATCCTCTCCCTATAGCGCGCGTATTCATTGCCGGTATAGCCTGTGACATAGGCCCTGAAATACGTGTCCAGCTGGGTGAGGTTGAGGGTCCAGTATTCGCGCTCGTTCGAGGCCCTCAACTCGATCGTAGCGGGATCGATCTTGATCTTCGGATAGCTGTAGTTCTTCACCGCCAGGTGGAAGACGGTGAACCGACTGCGCTGGCCGCCGGACCAGAACTCGGTATTGCCGTAGGTGAAGGGATTGGTGGACTTGGGCCCGGCCTTGGAGTAAGCGGCGAATTGTCTGTTGAGCTCCTGGTCGTTGACGTATCTCAGTCGAATCTCGAGACGATCCTTTGTAAACGTGACACCGCCGTCGTCGGCGACCGTCAGGTCGACTCCTTGCTCAGCCAGGGGCTTCAGGGGGCCGGCGTAATGGTTATACCCGCAACTGCACAGAACCAGACACAGCGCTGCGCACAACGCTCTTGAAGTCGATGTCAGGTCCCGTCTTCGTCCGCTCAATCGCGTTAGCATCCAACTAACTCCCTGGACCTGTCAAGTCATTTTGGCAGGTCATTTGGACTCCAGATACTCCGCCAGTCGACGCCGAATCTCCAGGGCCACCTCGTCGTAGAAACCCGAGAGCCGATGGGTAGTCCTGGATCCCTGCTTCTCGGTGCAGAACTGGAAGACGTGCTTCCACTCCGGCGACTCGGCGCCATTGGAAGTCAGCTCGAGTGTGGTCTCCATGCAGGGCCGGAGATCGACGTTCGAGCCGGTGAAACTGAGCTCGTCTATATTGATCAGTAAGAGGTAATCGGGAAGCAGTAGGGCGCTTATGTTGCGCTTTCTCACGGCGTAGCGAACCGAGCGGGCCTCGGGCAACACTTTCACGGCGCGGGGGACAACGAATCGCTGTATGTCCCTGACCTCCTCCAGGATCAGCTTGTCGTCGCGGGAGTCGAAGAAGAAATAGAGGGGATCCATACTGAACGAGTAGGAATTCGTCCATCCGGCAACCACGATCCCCACCGCGTCAGGTACCCGCTCATCGTCCCGGAGGATCTCCGCACTCAACACCGCCAACAGGAAGGGCTGGGCCTGATCCAGAGGCACTCTGGCCTTGCGGGCGGCCCAGCCCAGACTCGTGTCGAGGGCGAAGTTGGCGTCGCTGTCGACGATCTTCCGCGCCACCACCACCAAGTGTCTCAGCAGCTTGTCGACTTCCCGCTCGGACAGCTGGCCACGTAGCTGGAGCCAACCCTTCCAGGTGTCCGTCTTCTGTTCGCGGTGTCTGTCCGCCGCGTCGAGCAGTTTTGCCAGACTGTCCCGAAGGGCCTCTCGATTCCCCCGCCCAGCGGAGGCCAGCTGGCCCAGAAGGTCGCTCGATACTGGATAGTCCTGCTGAAGCTCGCTCAACAGTGCTGACAGTGCCTCCTGCCGGAGCGCGGTCTCGGTGCTTCCGGCCTGGGCGTCGGACAGGGTCGGGAGACAGAAAAGGAGCCAGAAAAGGAGACAGAGGAGGACACGGACCTCTGTCACTTCTGGATCCAGTTCTGCAATTTGAGACCTTTTACCTGCCCAAATTCTTTCATATTATTTGTGACAAGGGTGCCATTACCTGCTATCACTATAGCTGCAATGAGCGTCCCTGGGCTTCTTCTTGTTAAGTCTTGTCTTAATGGAAGGGAATTCACCTCTGAGGAAGTATATGCATATATCCGTATCCAGGAAGTACCTCACAGTTCCTGCCGTGGAGTTGCGTTGCTGCGGCCAGTCACTCAGGTCGCCGTCGACGACGATGCCGCTGAGGACGGGCGCGTGGGCGACGGCGCCGTTGTGGGCCGTCGCCGGTGCGCTGCTCAGCAGGCCGAGAGCGAAGGCTACGGCCGCGCGTCTCAACATGCTTGCGGGAGTCTTCACGATGTCACCTCCTTGACGACGGCAACCACCACCGTCTGGTCGTCCTCCTGTTCTCGGCCTCCGCCAAAGGCCTGTACATCACTCAGAATCCGGCGCATCACGACGTCGGCGCCGCCCTCTCCCTTCTCGCGGATCTCAGTGTTGGCCGCTTCCAGGCAGCGTTGTTGCTGGTCAGCTGCTGGGTCAGTCGGTACAGGGTCAGTTGCGAGCGCACCCGCAACAGCACCTCTTCGTCGCGGAAGGGCTTGCCCACGTAGTCGACACCGCCGGCCTGGAAGCCCTTCACGAGAGACTCGGCATCGTTGTTGGCGGTGATGAAGATGACGGGCACGGCACTCGTACCTGCGTCCGCCTTCAGTCGCCGGCAGACCTCGTAGCCGTCGATGCCGGGCATCATCACCTCCAGCAGGATCAGCTCGGGGCGGACACGCGGGGCGTTGCGCAGCGCCACCTGCCATTCGGGGCCAAGTGTACCTGGTAGCCCTCGGCTTCCAGCACCTGGCGCAGCACGTCGAGGTTGGCCGGCACGTCGTCGTCGATGAGGATGCGGAACGGGGTCTCGGTGTTCTGCTGGCTGACTTGGGAGGTGCTCATGTCGTCTGCCTTGGCGATTTGTGCGGTGAAGGGCAGCTTGCGGGGTGCTGGCTGACAGGGTCACTGCGAAGGCCGTGCCAGCGCGCCTGCCCGCGGCGAGTAGATGCTCGACAACCGTTGGGGCGGCAACAAGTTAGTGCGGTAGGGGGGGTGCCAAATCGACATCGACGGCGCCGGACGAGATCTTGAGGTGTACGGGTGGAGGTACAGGTGCTAGAAATCGTAGACAGGCATCCTGTACTCAGTACAGCTCCCTCAGCCGCCGCGACGCGGCCGCCTCGTTCTTGAGCTTCTGATAGGGCTCCTCCAGCGGCATGTCACTCCGTCCAGCCCGGGTGAGAAGCCGCAATCGGGGCTGATGCTCAGCCGTTCGGGATCCACGTGTTTCATCGCTTCCTCGACGCGGGCGACGATCTCGTCCCGGGTGTCGATCTTGTCGAAGCGGCACTCCACGGCGCCCAGACCGATGAGCAGACGAGAGCGAAAGTGTCCCCCGGTAGCCATGCACAAGCGACGCTGGGCGCGCACCGGTCAGGCGAGGGGATTCCGCCATTTCAGCTTTGGGAATCGCGCGAAGTCGGCATCAGTTGAAGCCAGTTCGCAACCATGTTCAATGGCAAGAGCGGCCAGGTGGGCGTCGGTGACCAGGTTGGCGACAGCCTGACCCTCTTTGAGCATCTGCTCAAAAACGAGCCAATGCCGCCCTGTGGGCAGGACGACTCTTGTACATGGTTGGTCCAACCAGCTCTGTACGCGGGCAAGTGATTGCTCGAGAGAGAGTGGGGTCTCGAAGACACGTGGATTGGTCCCGATCCGGATGAACGCGGACAGAACAGTCCAGCACAGACAAACTGTCCCGGTCCCGGATAGCTGGCCGTCCCACCACGCGCGCGCTTGCTGGTGGCGAGGGTGAAGTGAGTCTTCCGCATACAGCAGGATGTTTGCATCCACGAGTATCAACGGGAGTCTTCGCCCTCGATCTGGGCCAGCAACTCCTGGATGTTATCCGGATTGCGCCCCGGTCGGAGTCCCATCGCGTGAGGCTCGGTTTGGTAGGGACTATGCTTCGCGGGTTGTTCTACCTGGTCCAGACCAGCGCGAAGAGCTTCGTTGACAACAGTCCTGAAGGGTGTCCTCAGCTTGGCCGCAACGGCACGTGCTCTCTCCAGTACGTCGTCGTCTAGTGACAGTGTGGTTCTCATGATGACATCATAAGCATCATTCATAATGATGTCAACGCATCATTACTCGATGCCCGCCTGGGTAGATGGCTGGTTCAGTAGTCCTCTCAGCCACTCCTGCTGAAGGTCGGTGGAGTGAGTCCGTCTTCCTCATCCCGAGCGATCCTTGCCGGATCTCGTTTCTCGGGATTCCCCCAGCCGCCGCCACCCGGCGTCTGGGTCAGCAGTTGATCTCCCTCGAATAGAACGGTGTGCACCTTGGTGGGCAATTCTCTGCGACTGCCGTCCGGGGATACGACCCAGCAATGCGCTCCTTCGGCGTTGTGTCCACCCTCCAGACCCCACGGCGTGAACTTCCGCCGGTCGGCGCCAATGGTCACGGTGGTGCGCTCGCCCAGGCATTTCAGCTCGCGCAGCATGCCGCAACCGCCGCGGAATTCCCCCGCGCCAAAGGTATCGGGCACCAGGCCGTAACGCATGACTTGCAGGGGATAGGTGCGCTCGATAACCTCGACCGGGGCGTTGCGGGTATTGGTCAGGTGCGTGTGCACCCCGTCGGCCCCGTCGAGATCGAACATGGCGCCCTGGCCGCCGGCATAGGTCTCGACATAGTTGTAATACTCGCCGTTGCGCGGATCGATGCCGCCGATATTGAGCAGGTTCATCTCGCCCGAGCAGGCGGCGCAGACGCGTTCGGGTGCCACTGGGTAGAGGGCACCCAGGAGGACGTCGACGACGCGCTGATCGGTGAGGATATTGGCGTTGCCGATAGCCGCCGGATAGGTCGCCTGCAGGAGGGTGCCTTCGGGAGCGAAGACCTCGATCGGGCGGTAGGCGCCGGCGTTGGCCGGCAGATCGGGATCGAGCACCGCCTTGGCAACGTAGTAGACACACGCCTTAGCGGCCGAGAGCCGGGCGTTGAGCGGCCCCAGCACCTGGGCGCTGGTGCCGGTAAAGTCGGCTCTGAGGTGATCGCCGGTCACGGTGAGAGTTGCGGCGATTTTCACCGGGTCCTCTGACACGCCGTCGTCGTCGAGAAAATCCTCGAATGTATACGTGCCGTCGGGCAAGGTGGCGATGGCGGCGCGCATGCGGCGCTCGGCGTAGTCGAGAATGGCGTCCATGTAGGGAATGACCTCCCCGGCGTCATCGCGCTGCATCATTTGGTCGACGCGCTGCTGGGCGATGCAGGCGCAGGCGTACTGGGCCATCAGATCGCCGCGCAGCTCGTGACGGGTGCGCACGTTCTGGTTGATGAGCTTGTGGAGCGGCCCGTCGATCTCGCCGCCGGCGAACATGCGCAGCGGCGGGATCTGCAGCCCTTCCTGGTAGATCTCGGTGACGCCAAAGGGCATGCTGCCAGGAGCAAAGCCACCCATGTCGACGTGATGGGCGGTAGAAGCAGTCAGGGCGATTGGCTCCCCTTCGTGAAAGACGGCCCCGACCATGGAGAGATCGGGCAGATGGCCGGGTCCCTCGGGATAGGGCAGGTTGGTGATATACATGTCGCCGGGACGCATGACCTCAATGGGAAACTCGCGCAGTATCGAGGAGATGACCGCGGGCATGATCCCCAGGTGCAGGGGGGTGCCCACCTCGGCCTGGGCGAGGACCTCGCCGGTGGGCAGGGCGAGGGCGGCCGAGCAATCGCGGCGATCCTTGATATTGGTCGAGTAGCTGGTGCGCACCAGGGCGGCGCACATCTCCTCGGCGATCCCCTTCCAGCGGTTGCGCATGACTTCCAGGGTGATGGGGTCGATGTTCACGAGGCGTCCCCTCTCCCCTGGGCCCAGACGGGCATGCTCTGGTCCTGTGAGCGCCGCAGTTTTTCCAGGTCTTCGACCGGCGGTTGCTCGTACACCCCCAGGCGGCTGACAGGCGGCAGGCCCACCTTGCCCAAGGTTGCCATCGCCTCGGCCATTTTAAAGCCCGGCAGCATACCGTCGATGATCGGGGCGGTCTGGCTTTGGGGATGGTCGCGCGCCTCCTTGGAAAGCACCGATCCGGCCAGCGTGCAGCCGGCGATAAGCACTTCCGCGCCATCCTGCTCAACGCAGGTGCGCGCGGTTTTCAGGATGGCGTCCCGCGTCTTCTCCGGCGCGGTGCGCTCGACGTAGAGATCGTTGGCGTCGATGCCGAAGCTGCGCACCGAAACCAGCCCCTGGGCTAGCTGGTATTGCTCCAGCAGCATTTTCTGGATCTGGCCATTCTGATCATCGACACTCAGCAGGGAAAATCGACGGCCCATCATGTGCGCCGTCAGGGCGGCTGCCTCGAGCGTGGCGGTAACCGGGATGGTGCACATCTGCCGGCACTCGTACAGACCGATGTCGAGATTGCAGCTGATGAAGATGGCGTCGTAGCCCTCGCGTTCGGCCTCGATAGCCCGGTCGATCGTCGGGCCGGTACAGCTGTGCTTGAAGTAGAGCCACTGATTGTTGGTGAGTGGATAGCGCTCGCCGATATCGACCATGTCGAATTCGGTGCCGGGTGCGGCGACGGCCTCGAGATTCTCGCGACCGAAGAACTCGGTGCCGGCGAAGGGATTGATGACGCAGATGCGCATGTAGGTCTCCTGATTCAGCTGGCGCCCGGCATGGGTCCCAGAATAATCTGGCCAAAGCGGTCCACCGTGGCCTGTTGGCCGGGCCACAGCACGGTAGTGGAGTCGAGCTGCTCGACGATGGCGGGACCCTCGAGTCGAGTGTCCGCGCCGAGGGCTGCCCGCTGGAAGACGGGTGTCTCGAGGGAATGGCCGCGAAAGATGACAGCGCGGCTGGATGTGGGCTCAGGGGGCGAGGCGGCAGGGGGAATCTCAGGTAGCTGTACTGAGCCCAGGTCGACTTCGACGGACACCCAAATATTGACTAGCTCAACGGCCTGATCGCGGCGGGCAAAGCCGTACTGGCGCTCGTGGGTGGCGTGGAAAGCGCCGGCAACGGCGGCCAGATCGAGCGGATCGACGTCGATGTCCACGGGCATATCGTAGCCCTGACCCAAATAGCGCATGCCGAGCTGCACCGTCGTCTGCAGCTCGTAATCGACGGCGGCAAAGCTGAGACGGTCTCTCGCTTCCCGCTCCAACTCGGCGACGATGGCGAGAACACGTTCGGGAGCGACGTCCTCGAGTGGGGAGACAGCGGTGCGCACGCGATCTTCGCGCAGGTCCGACATCAGCAGACCTACCGCCGAGGTGACGCCGGGGGCAACCGGTATGAGCACCTCGCCTACCCCCATCTCCCGGGCCAGCTCGGCGCCGTGCAACGGGCCGGCCCCACCAAAGGGACACAACGTGAAAACACGGGGATCGTAGCCGCGCTCCACGGTCAATTTCCGGATGGCGGCGGTCATGGTGGTGTTCACCACCCGCACCATGCCCTCGGCGGCTTGTTCGACGGTCATCTTCAGGGGAGTGGCCAGATGATCGCCCATGGCGCGATGCGCGGCCTCCAGGTCTATCTGCATGCCCCCGCCCAGAAGCGTGTCCGGCGACAGGCGACCGAGGACGAGGTTGGCATCGGTGACGGTGGGCTCTTCCCCGCCCTGTCTGTAGCAGGCCGGGCCTGGAGCGGCGCCGGCCGATTGCGGTCCGACCCGCAGGGCGCCGCCCGCGTCGATCCAGCCAATACTGCCACCGCCGGCTCCCACCGTGTGGATGTCGAGCATGGGTACTTTGAGGGCGAGGCCAGCCATTTCGGCGTCGCGGGCGAAGGCGATCTGGCCCTGGTGGATGACGGCCACGTCAAAGCTGGTACCGCCCATGTCGCAAGTGATGATGTTTTCTCGGCTGTGAGCCGCGGCGATAGCGCGCCCGGCCACTACACCACCAGCGGGTCCGGAGAGAATGGTCTGCACAGAGTGACGGGCGGCGGCCCCGGCCGACATGGCGCCACCGTTGGATTTCATGACGAAGAGCGGGGCGGCAAACCCGGCGGCTTCCAGTCCCTCTTCGATCCGTCCGAGATAGCGCGCCATGACCGGCTGCACAAAGGCATTCATGGCGCAGGTGCTGAAACGCTCGTACTCCCCCTGCTCCTGCACCAATTCGTGCGACAGGCAGATAGTTGCTTCCGGCATCGCGCTGGCCAGAATCCGTCCGACCTCCAATTCATGGACCGGATCGACGTAGCTATGGAGCAGGCCCACGGCAACGGCCTCGATATTCTGCTCTTTGAGCGCGGCCACAATGCTCTGCAACTGATCGAAGTCCACCGGCATCTGCACAGTGCCATCGTAGAGCATGCGCTCGTTTAGTTCAAAACGCAGAGATCGGGGAATGAGGGCCTCGGCGCGGCGGCTGCGCAGATCGTACATGTGGGGGCGATCCTGGCGCTGGATATGCAATACGTCGCGGAAGCCGGCGGTGGTGATGAAGGCGGCGCGGGATCCCCGTCGCTGCAGCACGGCATTGGTGGCCACGGTGGTGCCGTGAACGAGGAGCTCGATGGCCTGTCCGAAGGCACCTGCCTTGTCGATGACTTCGGCGATGCCACGGACCAGCGCGCGTCCCGGATCGTCGGGGGTGCTGCCCACTTTGTGAAAGAAAAGTGCGCCCGTGGCGGCGTCGAAGAGGACGAGGTCGGTGAAGGTGCCGCCGGTGTCGATGGCAATGCGCATGGTCATGGGATCAAGGCCCGGTTAGTGCCGTAGGCGGCGGCTGTGAGCTCCTCGGCTAGCTGCGCGGACATCCGTGCGGCTGCAGAGTACTGAAGCTGACGCCCTGCTGTCTCCCGCGCTCCCATCCGCCTTCAGGGACGGAACTTTTTGATCTGTATATCCTTTACGCTTCTGTAGTGTTTGTCGTTTCCGGTAAGAATCGGCAAGCTGTGCGCTACTGCGGTTGCACCGATCAATGCGTCCGCTATCTGCAGTGAATGGCTCAGGTAGTAGTGCTCGACGAAAAACATCGCCCTCGCGGATATTTCCTCAGAGATGTATAGCAGTTTGGCATTCCACAGGCGCAGGGATCGGCGGAAATGACTCAACTCCGTCTTGTTTCTCATCCCCCGAACCAGTTCCATATAGGTGATGACGGAAATGCAGAGGTCGTTACCGCTCTCGATGGCCCTGTATGCTTTCTCATTCCCTCTCAGATACCAGATGAGAACGTCAGTGTCGACGAGCATCTAATCTAGTGCCCTGCGGCGCAAATCCTGCGGTATATGGACGCCGATCCATCCCGGCTCACTGCGTTGTGCTCCCTCTGAGGGTCCAACAACCCTCATCGGTCGCACGCCTTGTGAGCGGTAGAGGCGCCTCGACGCCCATATAATCCACACTACTTACGCCGCAGGGCACTAGTATCTGTCTTTTCTCAGATTCCTGATGTATTCCTTCACATCCTGAACTTCGTCATGGTCGCGCCAGATTCCGAACAGCTCGTCTCGTTCCCCT
>Ga0066376_10004020_pt1 | contig 12945 bp, 10 predicted proteins | sample Knorr_S15_td_Bot_FD_77009 | JGI IMG/M metagenome (GOLD analysis project Ga0066376, IMG submission 77009) | Marine microbial communities from Southern Atlantic Ocean transect - Knorr_S15_td_Bottom_ad_5009_LV_A | ecosystem: Environmental > Aquatic > Marine > Oceanic | place: Southern Atlantic... | reverse complement strand
CGAAGTGTTTAGGGACGAGGCTGCGAGCCTATCACGCCCGCCGGCCCCTCTGAGGTAGGAGAGATAGGAGGCGGCTCGGCTTCGGGACGCCGGTCGCCGTACCCGAGGGCCTCGAGGGCGCGCTGCCACGGGAAATTCTGGAAACTGTCGCATTCGTAGATGTCGAAGCCGGTGTCGAAGCCCAGCGCCGCCCCCATCGGCCCCCCTTCGCAGAAACCGTGGGTTTCGTAGCCTGCTTCGCGCAAGCGTTGGGCGAGGGGCCGGTCCGCTTCGCCAAGGCGATTGCGCCCGGCGCCCACCCGATGCTGGCCGACCTCGAGGCCGGTGAGGATCGATGCTGCCGACGGCAGCGTCCAGGCGCCCGTCGCGAGCGCATCGCGGAAGACCGTCGCGCGGTCGCCCGCCCAGCGGTCGAGGTGCGGGGTCGTTCCGCGCCCGTAGCCATAGACCCCCAGCCGGTCCGCTCGCAGCGTATCCACCATCACCAGCACCACGTGGGGGCGATGGCTCGTCGGCTCGGCACATCCTGTGGTCGCCAAGACAAGGATGAGCCCGAAGAGCACACGCCCGGCGTGCTTTCTCGACAGCAGCTCCTTCGACTCGCGCGGCATGCGTCTCCCCCGACCCCGACCGGTACCCCCTAAAGAGTAGGGGGCGCGCGAGAGAGATCACAGCAGCGGGCCGCTGCGGGTGGCCGATTCGCTCGCACGTCTGGGGTAAGCTGCCCACCGGGGGTTTCGATCTTCTTGCGCGTAAAGGCCGTGGGCCAAGGCAGCCCGTGAAAAAATGGCTTCGCGGACTTCGAAACCGCCACCGCGATTTCGATCCGATCTTCATCGCCGGCGCGATGGGGAGCGGGACCTCGCTAGTGGCCGTGGCCCTGGCCGAACGCTTCGACGCCGGCGGGCTCGCCTACGAGAGCGCGCTGCACGTCGCCGCGGATTCACCACTGCGCATCCAGGCCGTGAAGGATTTTGAATCGATCCGCGCCTACGAGGATTCGATCCTTCCCAGGGCCGACTGGAACGTCGAAGCGGCCCGCGAGAGCCTGCTCCGTCTCTACCGCCGCACCGCCACCGGAGACTCGAGGCGCGTGATCGACAAGGGGCCGAATACCAACCAGGTTCGCGCCGAGTTTCTGGCCCAGTGCTTTCCCACCGCGCACTTCGTCGCGATCTTCCGCGACCCGGTGGTCAACATCGAGGGCTTCCGTCGCAAATGGGAGACCTTCGGCGACGACACCCTCGAGGAGAACATCCGTTTTTGGGCGGAACTCCACCGGCGGCTGCTGGATACCGGCAGCGCCCTGGGAGACCGCCTCAACATCGTCGAGTACGAGACGCTGGTGAATGCGCCCGACGCGATGCTCGAAACTCTCGGCCAACGCCTCGGTCTCGCAAGGGGCCACAGCGCCATCGATCTCCCCGACCGCCCGAACGAGCCCGGCATGGGCGTGCGGAGCTTCGTCGGCGGACACGTCTCGGTAGAAAGCGGCGCCAATGCCGAGGCCTACGAGCGCATCGGCAGCGACTTCGCCGAGCAGATCCGCAGCGCCCTCGACCCGATCCACCAGACCTTGCAGGAGCGAGCGCTACGTCCGCCTGCGTAGGTGCCGGTGCGCCCCTCTTCCCGTTCGCGATGCGCTCCTGAAACAGGGGCGCCGCCGCACACGTCGGCTGCGTGTCGCCGGGGTGCCCGCGCCGTCGTGGGAGGGGTACCGTTTCGCTGCCGCCAGATTGCGAGTAGACCCGATGAAACCAACCCGTCCCCGAATCTCACGCGCCGCCGTGCTCGCGTTCGTCGTGTCGGCGTTTGCCGCGAGTGCCGCCTCCTCAAAAGTCGTCGAATACGATCTCGTGATCGCCACCCAGTCGGTGAACTACACCGGCGAGAGCGTCGAGGCGTTGACCGTCAATGGCGGGATCCCCGGGCCGGTCCTCGAATTTACCGAGGGGGATACCGCGAGGATCCGCGTCCGCAACGAACTCGACGGGTGGTCTTCGGTGCACTGGCACGGTCTCTTGCTTCCGGCCGCGCAGGACGGCGTGCCGGGGGTCACCTTCGCGGGCATCGCCCCGCACAGCACCTTCACCTACGAGTTCCCGATTCGCCAGGCGGGGACCTACTGGTACCACTCGCATAGCGGCTTCCAGGAGCAACGCGGGGTCTACGGATCGATCGTGATCCACCCGCGCGGGGGCGAGCGTCACCAAGCGGATCACGATTACGTGGCCGTGCTCTCGGATTGGACCAACGAAAGCCCCGTCCGCGTGATGGGCCTGCTCAAGAGCGGCAACGAGTGGTTCGCGGTGAAGCGCGGCACCAACCAGAGCGTCGTGGGCGCCCTCTGGCGCGGTCGCATCGTCGATTTCTTCCAGCGCGAGTGGGAGAGCATGCCCGACAACGAGATCTCGGACGTGGCCTACGACACCCTGCTGATCAACGGAAAACTTGACGAGCGTTTCGCGGCGAAGCCTGGCGAGACGGTGCGGCTGCGAATCATCAACGCCAGCGCGGCGAGCTACCAATTCGTCGAATTCGCGGGCGGGCCGATGAAGGTGATCGCAGCGGATGGCCTGGACGTCGAGCCCTTCGACATCGACCGGCTGCTCGTTGCCATCGCCGAGACCTACGACGTACTGCTCACGCTGCCTTCGGACGGCGCCTTCGAGTTGCGGGCCAGCTCCCGGGATGGTTCGGGCTCGGTCACGGCCCTGCTGGGCTCGGGCGAGCGGATCGCCGCCCCGGCCGTTCCCCAACCCGACTACTACCAGAACGCCATGAACGCGGGCTACTGGAAGGCGATGATGCGAACGGCGTGGGACGTCGAGGGCAGCGTCACGCTCTACCCGCCGGGCGAGGCGCCGCCGCATACTGACATGGCGGATATGCACGCAATGCCGGGTATGCACGACATGGCGGGCATGGGCGAAACGGCGGGTATGCACGACGCGGCGGGTATGCACGCAATGCCGGGTATGCACGACATGGCGGGCATGCACGACGCGGACCTTATGGATGCGCCGGACGCAGGCGGAAGCATGCCCGGCCACGAAAAAGATCCGATGCCTTCGGCCTCCCCTCCGAAGGGCCACGCGGGGATGAAGATGGCGCCGGCCACCCCGGGGCGACCCAAGCCCCCCTACGAGAGACTGCGCTCCACCGAAGACACCACCATCGCCGGCCCGCGCCCGACCCGCGTCATCGAATTGAACCTCACCGGCGACATGGGGCGCTACGTCTGGAGCATGAACGGGCGGACCCTCCACCCCGACAACACGATCCGCATCCACAAGGGCGAGCGCGTCCGCTTCGTGATGAGCAACCGCACGATGATGAGCCATCCGATGCACCTGCACGGGCACTTCTTCCGGGTGCTGAACGGGCAGGGGGCACGCGCACCGCTGAAGCACACCGTCGACGTGGCACCGATGGCGACCACGGTCATCGAGTTTGACGCCAACGAAGAAAAGGATTGGTTCTTTCACTGCCACGTCCTCTACCACATGGCCGGCGGGATGGAGCGCATCGTCCACTACGAGGGCACCGAAGTCGATGCCGCCACGCTCAAGGCCCGCGAGAAACTCTACGCCCCCAAGTGGTACACGTTCGGCGAGGTGGGTCTTTTGAGCTCGATGACTGGTGGCGCCGTGCAGGTCTCGAGCACGCGTCACATTTTCGAGTTCGGCTGGGAGGCCGGCTTCCAGGAAGACATCTACGACCTCACCGGTGCCTACAACTACTACTGGAACCGCTACTTCCAGCCCTTCGTCGGCGTCAACGCCTGGAAGGAGGCGCCCTACGGCGACGGCGTGCGCGGGGTCTTGGGGTTCTCGTGGCTGCTCCCGCTCAACGTCCGCACCAGCGTTTGGGTCGGCACCGACGCGAGTTTCCGCTGGCAGGCGGAAAAAGAGTTGCAGATCACGCGCCGGCTCAAGGCCTTCGGCGAGGTGCAATACGATACGGTGACGAAGTGGGAGTGGACCGCAGGCGGCGAGTTCACCATCAACCGCTATGCCGCGCTCACTGGGCAATACAGCTCGGAATACGGCGTCGGCGCCGGTTTCCGGATCTACTTCTCGGCGCCCGCGTTCTGAAACGGGGACGCAAACGCGAAAACGCAAACGGGGACGTTGTTTACTTCTTTACTTTTCGGGTCGAACATTTCGGAATGCGGTTTCGCGCCGCCTGAAAAGTAAAGAAGTAAACAACGTCCCCGTTTGCGCGTTTGCGCGGCGCCGGTTTCCGGCTGTGCTTCCACTCCTCGCCGTGCCGGTTGCTCTAGGGCGCGGGGGGGCAGCTGCGCCTCCACGGCCTTCCAGGCGTCCCAGGAAGACTGGGCGATCCGGTTCACGTTGCCGGCGTCGTTCTCGGTCATGAAAACGATCGGAACCTTCGTGGTCTGATCGCATTTCGATGCCACCGGCGTGTTGATGGCGCAACCGCAGGGCGAGCTCTGGCAGATCACGCTGTCGGCCTCGAGACCGTCGTTGTAGCCGTAGGCATAGACCCCGCCGAAACGCGCCGCGAAGTCGCTTTCCTTCGTGAGCAACGAGTTGAGCGCATTGCCGAGCGCGTAGATGTAATCGCCCTGCCCGTTTGGCACGGTTCCGTTGGAGACCACGCCGCTCGAGTCGGTGGTGTAGGAGCCACGCACGCAGAGCGGGTATTGGTCGCTGGTCGTCACCGCGTCAGGCTTCCAGGTGGGCATCGTGGCACCGTTGTAGCCCTTGAGCTTCGTCCACTCCGAGGTCGTCGCGGAGAAGGGGGCGCCCACCACGATCTGGATCTTCTGGGTGCCATCGTTCGCCTTCAGTAGCGAGCCCAGCGGGTCCGAACGAACCGGTCAAACGTATCAGAATCGTTTCGGGCCGAGGACGCGAAATCGACCGCAACTCGCGACTAGGCGAGCGCTTCGTGTACCGCTCGCAGCAACGCGCGCGGTCGCGGGTCGACCATCCACAACCCGGTGTGCATCAGGTTCATGCTGTAGCCGAAGCCGATGCGATTTTCTGGATCGGCCTGGCCGTAGGAGCCCCCGGCCCCGGCGTGTCCAAAGACTCTCGGATTCGGCCCGGTGGGCTCGCCCTCGGTGGGCATCTGGAAGCCCAGCCCAAAACGCGACTCGAGCGGCAAGATGGCATCGAGACCGAGCGAGTGCTGCGTGCGGGCGGCTTCGATCGTCTCGGACGAAAGCACGCGCACGCCGTCGAGCTCGCCGCCCAGTGCCAGCGCGGTGTAGAGCCGCGCCAACGCCGCGGCGGTCCCGTGCCCGTTGGCCGCGGGGATCTCCGCGGCGCGCCACTCCCGCGAGTTGGCGTCGCCCGGCAGCAATGGCGGATTGATGAAGGCCTTCGCCAACATGCTCTCGGGATCCTTCAAGATCATCTGAAAGAGATCGGGACCGTTTTCCGCGTGCACGGGGCCCTGCACCAGCTTTGAGACCCGGCCCTCGTGTTCTTCGGCCAGCCCGATGTGCAAATCGACGCCCAACGGCTCGGCGACTTCCTCGCGAAAAAAGGTGCCGAGGCTGCGTCCATCGATGCGGCGCACCACCTCGCCCACCAGGAAGCCGAAGGAGATCGCGTGATAGCCGTGCTGCGTGCCAGGGGTCCACCAAGGCTCCTGCTCGGCCAATGCCGTCGTCATCACATCCCAGTCGGTGAGCGAGCCCGGGGGCAGCGGCTTCGAAATCGCGGGCAGCCCCGCGCGGTGGCTGAGAAGGTGTCGAACCGGAAGGTCTGCTTTTCCGCCCGCTGCAAACTCGGGCCAATATTTCGCCACCGGAGCGTCGAGATCGAGTCGCCCCTCGTCCACCAGGCGCAGCGCGCAGATCGCGGTCATGCCCTTGGTGGTGGAGAAGAGATTCACGAGGCTGTCGTGTTGCCACGGCTGCGTGCGCGCGGTGTCGGCGAAGCCAGCATGGAGGTCGACCACGCTCTCGCCCTCGAGGGTCACGCACACCGAAGCCCCGAGTTCATCGCCGCGCTCGAAGGCGGCGGCGAAGACGTCGCGCACGCCGACAAAACGCGGATCGCAGTGGCCGTGGATCTCGGTCGCGTCCGCCATCACGAATCTCCTGGCGCCGCGCGAGGCGCATCCCGGCCGCGTCCCGCAGCCTAGGCGTCCGCGCGGCTGTCGGCCAGCGGACCGCGCGGACATCGATGTTCGCTTCGGCATAGGATCGCGATGACCCGGCTGCCGTTTACGACTCGAACTCGACCCCAAGGTCCACATCAGTGTAGGGATCGGTGGGGTTGCTGCCGTTCTCGAGGTCTGCGAAGCGCTTCGAGGCCACCTGCACGCTGGTGTCGTGCGGCAACACCCAGAAGCGGTCGGCGCGGATGGCATCCACCACGTCCCCGGCGACCTTCTCCGCCGAGATCCCCACCGCCGCCATCGCTTCGCGCAGCGGTGCCAGGGTGGCGACCTGCGAATCGAGAAGCGCGGCGCCATCGTCGCGGTTGCGCTCGGATTCGAAGATCTGCGTTTTGACGAGGTTCGGGCACAAGCAGGAGACTCCCACCGGGGTCCCCTCGAGTTCAAAGTAGAGCGCCTCGCTGAGCCCCACCACCGCGTGCTTCGAAGCGCAATACATGCCGAGGGCCGGGTTCGTCGCGAGCCCCGCCTCGGAGGCGGTGTTCACCACGTGGCCCTCCCCCGCCTCGAGCATTCGCGGCACGAAGGTGGTGACGCCGTAGGCTACGCCGAGCACGTTGACGTCAAAGGTCCAGCGCCAGTCTGCGGGCTTCGTGTCGAGCATCGGCCCGGCGGGCCCCACTCCCGCGTTGTTGCAGAGAACCTGGGTTCCGCCGAACTCGCTGGCCGCGCGGTCGGCGAGGGCTTCGATGTCGGCCGACTCGCGCACGTCGCAGCGCACGCCGAGGACTGCGCCGCCAGCTTCGGCCAGACGCGCCACCTGCTTCGCGAGCGCCTCTTCTTCGATGTCCGCGAGCACCACTTGCATGCCCTCCGCAAGAAAACGCTCGCAGAAGGCGAGGCCGATGCCGCTGGCCGCACCCGTCACCACTGCAACCTTCGATTTCAGCGAGTCCATCGTTCCTCCACTACGCCGAAGCCGGGCGAGCGCGGCTGCCACAGGATAACAGCGCGCTAGCATCTCGCGGAGTCGGGAACCCAAACAGTGCCGTTCGCCCGAACGAGGAGAGATCGATGCCGAAGCGTCGCGTTCGTCGCGCGCTACTTATCGCGTTGGGCCTGCTGCTGGCCTTCCCCATCGTCTCGATCTTGCTTTCGGAACTCGCGGAAGTCGTGGTGATCCATACGGCCGACGCATCGGGCGAGCCCGCCGAGACGCGCATCTGGGTCGTGGAAGATTCGGAGGGGCGCTGGTGGATCCGCGGCGCCGAGCAGGCCGCCTGGACCCAGCGCGCGCATCGCCACCCCGCGGTCGCAATCGAGCGAGGCGGTCAGAACCAACACTTCCGGGCGGTTCCCGCGCCGTCACAACGCGTCGCGGTCAATGCACTGATGCGCGAAAAATACGGGCTCGCAGACTGGATGATCGCGGCGATGCGGAACGAGGACACGACGATCGTCTTCCGCCTCGACCCCGCAGGCCATTGAAACGCCCGCGGTAGCGCGGGGAGTTCATCCAAATATGCAACACACGTTGAAGGTCGGGATCGCGACCCTCGCACGCAAGGTCAGGGAGCGACTTTCTCCCAGCCCGCCCTCTCCCTCGCCAATTTGGCTTCGATGCGCTGGACTGCTTCCTCGCTGATCAGTACTCCACGCTCCTTCGATGCATCGACCAGCGCCCTCGGCAGCGGCAACTCGTTCTCCCAACTGGGCTGCAACAGCTCGCCAGGGGTCACCGCCTTCGCCCAATCGTAGGGCGCCACCCAACCCGGGTGCGCCACCAGCGTGCCGCGATATCCCGCCATCGGATGTCGACTGCGCCACTCGCGAATTTCTCCAGCGAGCCTTTCGACGATTTCCGGGTGCTTCGCCGCCACGTCGTGCTCCTCGCTCTCATCCTCCGAAAGGTGAAAGAGAAGCGTCCGCACTTGCGTCTCGGTCTGCCTTTCGCGTACGACCTGCACCAACTTCCAGTCGCCGTCGATCACACCGAGCTGGATCAGACCCGGTACCGGAATTTCCGACGCAAAGAAGAGCGGCCCCCTCTCGGGGACGGGCGCACCGCTGCCCAATGCGGGCCAGAGATCGATCCCGTCGATCTTTCCGTCGTCGTCCTCGATTTCGACCGCCGCCGCCGAAGCCAGAGTCGGAAAGACGTCCAGGACACTCATCCGTGCGTCGAAGCGACCGCCTGCCGGGAGTTTCCCCGGCCAACGGATCGCGGCGGCCACGCGAATGCCTCCCTCGAAAGCTTGTCCCTTCTCGCCGCGCAGCGGCGCGTTGTCCGCGCCAAAGGCGTAGAAGCCGCCGTTGTCGCTGAAAAAGAGAACGATGGTGTCTTCGGCGAGCCCCTGCTCATCGAGAGCGGCGAGGATCTCCGCGATGGCCACATCCATCTCGTGAACCATGGCGGCGTAGGTACGCCGGTAATTCTTCTTGGGCAGGTGTGCGTAGCGGGCGAGCGTGGCTTCGGGCGCCTGCATCGGGCTGTGCGGCGCGGTGAAAGGCACGTAGAGCAGGAAGGGTTTCTCCGGGTCGCGCTCTTCGAGGAAGCGCACCGCTTCTTCGGCCTGGATGTGGGTGAGGTAGCGGCCCGTTGCATCCACCGAGCGGCCGTTCTCCTGGAGGTCGTGACCGCCCTCGCGCTCGTGGAGGAAGTAGTCGGTATTGGTGTGGAGGTGTCCGTGGAAGTGCTCGAAACCGTGGGCGTTGGGGGTTTGGTGGGCCTGGGTGTGGCCGAGATGCCACTTGCCGACGAGCGCCGTCTGGTAGCCCGCGCGCTGGAAGGCCTTCGCCAGGCTCTCGGCGCCGGGAGGCAGGCCGCCGTTGTACCAGGGATGGATCTGGTCGTAGGCAATGCCCAGTTCCATCGGGTCGCGCCCGGTGAGCAGCGCGGCCCGCGTGGGCGAACAGATCGGCGCCGTATAGAAGCGCTCGAGTATCACGCCTTCCGCGGCCAAGCGATCGATGGCCGGCGTTTCGATTGCGCCGCCACGAAAGCCCACGTCGGCGAAGCCGAGATCGTCAGCCAGCAGGATCACGACGTTCGGACGCCGCGGCGTTTCTGGAGCCGCCCACACGGGCTGCGTCACGGCGGGCGCGGCGATCACGAGCGCTGCCAGAAGCAGGCTGCGGGATAGAGCGTGATTCATGAAGTCGTTTCCGAGCGTGGCGTCACCAGTGCGCGCCCGTTCGCAATGGTGATCGCAGTCAAAAAAGGGGAAGTCCGGTCGGCCCATGGGGGCTCCCCGCGGCGCTCATCCGGGCGCATCGGAACGAACGCGATGCGAAAGCATAGGCAAGCCCGTCCGCGCCCCGCATCCACCGCTCCGCGGGCGGCGCGCGCCACGAACGACTCGCTGGCGTAAACCCGGCGCGCCGGGGCGATCAGGGAGCGTAGGCGATCGGCGAGGTCCAGGCGCGTTCCTGGATCACCCTCGGCAACCGATCGGAGGTGCAGCCATCGGGGCGCTCCGCTTCGGGCAGCGAGAGGCAGAGCCGTGCCGACCAGCGGCAACTCGGGTTCTCGACCACCCGTGCGTAGTAGACGGCAGAAGTCGAGGCATCGAAGTCGGGATCGCTCCAGACAGCACAGAGCGACGTCGCCCCGGGTCCACGTGGCGTGCACGTACCAAGGTCGACGTCGGCGCCGTTTTCGGCGTCGCCCGCAACGTCGTGCACCTGCTGATGGAAGAGTCCCGCGTCGTCGACCCAACCCTTGATGATCTGGATGCGCTGCAGCAGTCCGCCCGGGTGCCCGGCCACGCCCGGGTCGGCAAGAGCCGAAACGAGGAAACTCGGCGATGCCCCGTCTTCCGGCGCGCCCGACAGACGACCGCCCATCGGAACCCCCGCCTGGTACGCCGTGCGCACCAGCGCCGGGTCTTCGCAGAGACTGGGATCGAGACCGAAGCCCCCAAAGAAGCGCGGTTTGATGCGCGGACCGCTGGTGGCAAAGGTCTCGCGTCGTTTCAGCGCGTCGAAGATCGCATCGCGGGTGTTCTCCTCGGCCCACACCCCCGCCAGGCCGCCCGGGCTCCAAAAGGCGGGCCCGCGGCGGCGCTCGCCCACCGTGAGCAACACCTCGGACGTCGCACCGAACTTGTAGGGGACGTCGTACTCGGCCACCGCGCCGGGCGTGGCCATGTGGTTGTCGGTGCTGCCGATGAAGCCGAAGGGATAGGGGTTTACGCCGATGCGGTCTTCTTCACGCAAGCCCTCGAGCAGCGCGTAGCGAACGAAATCCGTGCGGGAGGTGCAGCCCTTCGCCGCCATCGCGCCCCACTCGGCACCCTCGCCGCAGTCTTCGACCTCCCCCATCCCCAGGTCGCGAGACTTCTCGAAGTTGCAGAGTTCGTCGGGCTCGCCCACCACGCCGTACATGCCGTTGCGGCACTCGCTCTCGCCCTTGATCTGCATCATCTCGACAATGGGTTCGAGGCGCGCCCGCAGCGCCGCCTGCTCGCGCTGCTCTTCGAGGGGGAGATCGGCGTACTCGACCCGGAACATCTGACCGTTCGAGAGGTTCGGGTTGTGGGGGATCACGATGGCCTCGCAGCCGCTGTCAGTGTCGTTGCACAGCTCGACGAGTTGCCGCCGCAGATCCATCTCCACTGGTGTCTCGAGCGACGAAATCGGGAGCTCCGGCGAGATCTCGTTGCGCAGGATCACGTTGCGGTGGATCTTCGTCGACTTCGGCGAGTGGCTGTACTCCCAGGCGTGAAAGGTCGTGAAGGCGCAGGCGGGGGAGCGGTCGTAGAAGCGCTCGGCCGACGCCTGCATGTCCCCCCACACGGCACCCAACTCGGCGCGGCAGATCTCGTCGGTTGCGCCGCAGACGTCGTCGCGGCGCCCGGTGAGACCGATCAACCCCGCGATGCGCGCGCGGAACCCCTCCACCCCGAGAAAAGTCGCAAGCCAGGAATCTTCCTCTCCCCGGTAGATGCGACAGCCGGTGCTGTTGTAGGTGGGGGAGCGCGGGGTGGTACAGAGCGAGACCTCCGCCATCCACTCGGCGTGGTCGGTCACCGCGGCGAAGTCGAGGGGGCGATCGATCTGGGCCTTGCGCAGGGGACGCTCGGGGTCGCCGCTGTAGACCTCGATCGCCTCGCCCCGGGCGTAGCGGTAGGCATCGTCCGGGGTGGACAGGGTCCCCCGGGCGTTCGCGTCCATCGACACCGCGGTGTGGACGTGGAGGTCTCCGAAGAGCGCCTGGCGCTCGGGGACCGAGGCCGCACAGGCTTCTCGCGGTGCGATGGCGCGCGCCGTGGCGGCGCCGGTGGGCGGCGTCCAGGGATCGGTGGTGGGCTCGAAGCCGCAGGCCAGCGCAAGCCCAGCGATCAGGGTCGACGCGATGGCTCTGGCAAGACTTCGCGCGCGCGGTCGCCTGGTACCGCGAATCGACGCGCTGCTTCCGCCTCGTCGTCGCATGGAAGATTCCCTTGTTGGAAAGAACGCGTCGCGTAGACTAGCCGACGATTGGCGCGAGCCCCGCGCTGCCGAGGAGCGAAGCACGATCATGCGTCTCGACGGTAAGGTTGCGGTGGTGACGGGCGGCAGTCGCGGCCTCGGTCGCGAAATGGTGCTGGCCTTCGCACGCCACGGCGCCGACGTGGTCATCGCCAGCCGCAAACAAGAAGCCTGCGACGCGCTGGCCGAAGCGGTCGTCGCAGAGACAGGGCAACGCGCACTCGCCCTCGCCTGCCACGTCGGGTACTGGGAGGAGTGCGACGCGCTCTGCGCCGCGGCCCTCGAGCACTTCGGGAAGGTGGACATACTCGTCAACAACGCCGGCATGTCCCCGCTCTACCCTTCGCTAAAGGGGGTGAGCGAAGATCTCTACGACAAGGTGATGGCGGTCAACCTGAAGGGACCGTTCCGTCTCTCGGCGGTTCTCGGCAACGCGATGCAGGAAGCCGGCGGCGGATCGATCATCAATATCAGCAGCATCGCCGCGGTGAGCCCCACTCCGCAGGAGGTTCCCTACGCCGCAGCGAAGGCGGGCCTCCACAGCCTGACCAAGAGCCTGGCGCGAGCCTTCGCACCGCAGGTCCGCGTCAACTGCATCATGCCCGGCGCCTTCCTCACAGACATCGCGAAGGCCTGGACCGCGGAAATGGTGGCGGGGCTCGAGCGCTCGGTGCCGCTGCGCCGCGGCGGTGAACCCTTCGAAATCGTCGGCGCGGCGCTCTACCTCGCCAGCGACGCCTCGAGCTACACCACCGGCTCGATCCTCAAGGTGGACGGCGGCGCGGCCTACGGCGACGGCTAGCGCCCCACTCCGCTTCGACCCGCCCGGCTCCCCAGCGAGGCCTCCGGTCCCTCCCCGCAGGCGCTCCTCCTGTGGCATTCCGGCCCAGGTTCCAGCGCAACCTGCGTGAAGAATCCGCCACAACTGTCGCTCGCTTGCCACTCCCAGCACAGAAGACAGGGTTCCCCTGCCCGGGTCGATGGTGATCCGCCAAGGGGCTCCGCAGCAGTGCCGGAGGCTCAAGTGGCGCGGATCGGTGCAACTCTCACAGGATGGATGGCGACCCTCGCCCTCTGCGTGGTGCTGCCTACCGCGGCGGGTGCATTCACCATCCTCGACTTCACCACCGGTGTCCCCAACGCGGGCTCGATCGGTTTCGCCGGGGGCACCGCACCGCTAGTCGGCAACGACATCGACATCACCAGCGTCACCTCGATCCAGTCGCCGCTTAACTCGGGCGTGACGCTCGTCTGTGTTGGCTGCACCCTGAATTTCGAGACCGGCGACCTGTCGAGCTTCAGCGCCGGGCCCAGCCTCGACCTCTGGACCTTCGGGGGCGGCAACGCCACGCAGGTGGTGATCGAGGGCACGCT
>Ga0066376_10004018_pt1 | contig 12952 bp, 13 predicted proteins | sample Knorr_S15_td_Bot_FD_77009 | JGI IMG/M metagenome (GOLD analysis project Ga0066376, IMG submission 77009) | Marine microbial communities from Southern Atlantic Ocean transect - Knorr_S15_td_Bottom_ad_5009_LV_A | ecosystem: Environmental > Aquatic > Marine > Oceanic | place: Southern Atlantic... | reverse complement strand
GAAACTTTCCCACCAACCACCATATCTTGTGTTCCCCACCCGCGCGCTTGGCCAAGCGCAACCCATTTTTTTAACCAAGGAGTAAACTAACATGTCCAGTCATAATCCCCTACGACCCAAGAGTTCCCTGCTCGAGCAGAAAGCCAAGAGCCGTTCCGGCCTGCAGATGGTGATGATCATCGTAGCCGTACACGTGGTTTTCCTCGGAGGGCTGTTGTTCTCCGGCTGCCGCCCGGAACAACCGACACCCGACACGGCGGCCGGCACCAACGCCATCCCGGTACTGCCGCCCATCGGGGGAGAAGTGGCTTCGCCACCGGCAGAAACCAACACGGTGACTGTCGTGGAGGCGCCCGATGCGCCACCACTGCCGACTGCCACGACCGGAGAACCCAAGCCGCCGCCCGTGACGCGTGACACGAAGCCGGTGGAGGACATCGTGCCGTTGATCCCCGAGCCATCCGAGGGCCCCGAAGTGCCGGTGGCCGCCGGCGAGATTGAGTACGTGGTGGCCAAGGGCGACAACTTCACCACCATCGCCAGCAAACACGGCGTCAGTGTGCAGGCCATTATCAAGGCCAATCCTGCGGTGGATCCGAACCGCATGCAAATTGGCCAAGTGCTGATCATCCCCGCGAAGGCGCCGGAACCGACCGAGCCGGCATTGCCGGAGGGAACCACGGTGTACGAGGTGAAGTCCGGCGACAGCCTCTACAACATCGCCAAGGCGCACAACACCACGTGGAAGGCGATCCGGGATGCCAACAATCTTCAAACCACCGACATTCGGGTGGGGCAAAAACTGATCATCCCACCACCGGCGACGAACGAGTAGCCGGCAGAGCAAGCGGCCCTGATGAAGTTTGCCTCGACCACGCTGGTGTTTGTCGTTTCCGCCCTGCTTGCGCTGGGGTTGGTGATGCTCTACAGCGCCACCATGTTTCACCGGAGCGGCGCGTTTTTGGGTTCGCAGTTGTTGTGGTGCTGCATCGGGGTGGTGGTCTGCCTTGGCACCGCCATGTCGGATTACCAACTGCTCAAAAAAATCTCCGCGCCGGCGTTGGTGGTGGCACTGCTCCTGTTGGTGGCGGTGATGATTCCCGGCATCGGGCTGGAGCGCAACGGCGCACGCCGCTGGCTGCAGTTGCCGGGCACGACATTCCAGCCGTCCGAGTTCGCCAAGCTGGCCGTCATCATTGCGCTGGCCCATTACTGTGAACGCAAGGGCCGCAAGATGGGCACGTTCAAAAACGGCCTACTCATTCCCGGCGCGGTGTTGGGATTGTTTCTCGGGCTGATTTTCATTGAGCCGGACTGGGGCGCGACGGCGTTGCTCGCCGTGGTGTGCGGGATGCTGCTGTTTCTGGCCGGCACGAAGTTGCGGTTCCTCGTTCCGCCGGTGATCATGCTGGGGGCGGCCGGCGGTTTCCTTCTGTCGCAAAACACGGTTCGCCTGAACCGCATCTTGAGTTGGCTCGATCCCGAGGGCACGAAGCAGGGCGTCGGCTATCAGGCGTGGCAGTCGCTGATCGCGCTTGGCTCCGGCGGGACAACCGGACTTGGCCTCGGCAACGGCCGCCAAAAACTTGGCTTCGTGCCGGAACAACAAACTGACTTTATCTTCTCGGTGATCGGCGAGGAGCTTGGCCTGATCGCCACGATGGGGGTTGTGGTGGGATTCGTGCTGTTCGTGATTTGCGGGGCGTTCATCGCCATGCGGTCACGCGACTTTTTTGGTTTCCTGCTGGCCTCCGGGTTGACGCTGCTGATCGGCCTGCAGGCGTTCATCAACATCGGCGTGGTGACCAGCACGCTGCCCAACAAGGGACTCCCGCTGCCGTTCATCAGCCGCGGTGGCACGAATCTCGTGGCGATGCTGTTTTGCGTCGGCGTGCTGTTGAGCATCGCGCGGTTTGCGGATCAGGAAGGCCGCACCAAGTCGGGCAAACAAAAGGACCCGGGCAGGTACTCCCCGTTTCGGGCCGGGATGTAGCATGAAGCCCTTGGCCAAGCGCATTGCCATCGCCTGCGGCGGAACCGGCGGACATCTTTTTCCCGGCCTGGCCGTGGGGGATGCGCTCGTGGCGCGCGGCTGCGAGGTCACGCTGCTCGTCAGCCCGAAGGAGGTGGATCAAACGGCGGTCAAGTCGGCCTACGGCATGGAGGTCGAGTCGCTGCCGGTGGTCGCTCTCAGCGGCAATCTGCTCCGGTTCGCCGCCGGCTTTTGGTCGTCGCTTGGCCAATGCCGAAAACTCTTCCGCGAAAACCGCCCGGACGCCGTGCTTGCGATGGGTGGGTTCACCAGCGCGCCACCGGTGATTGCCGGGAAGCTGATCGGCGCACGCATTTTTCTGCACGAGGCCAACGCCGTCCCGGGCCGGGCGGTGAAGCTGCTCGCGCCGCTGGCCGACGAGGTGTTCGTCCAGTTTCCCGCCGCGATGCCGCGCGTGCTGAGTACCGATATTCACGCCACCGGCCTGCCGGTACGCTCCGCGATGGAGCCGTTGGCCAAGGCCGACGCACGGACCGCGCTTGGCTTGGCAGACGACCAGCCGGTGCTGCTCGTGATGGGCGGCAGCCAGGGCGCGCAGTCGATCAACCAGGCGCTGATCGGGTCGCTGCCGCGCTTGGCCAAGGCGGTGCCCGATTTGCAATTTATCCACCTGACCGGCGGGAGCGTTGATTCCGCCCGCGAGGCGTACGATGCGCTTGGCTTGCGTGCGGTGGTGCGTCCTTTTTTGACCGAGATGGAGTATGCGCTGGGCGCGGCCGATCTTGCCGTGAGCCGCTCGGGGGCGTCGTCGCTGGCGGAGTTTTCGGCGATGGAGCTGCCGGCGATTTTGATCCCGTACCCGACCGCGGTGGACGATCATCAGCGGATCAACGCGCAGTCGTTCGTGAACATCGGCGCGGCCCGGTGTTTTCACCAGAAGCAACTGACGCCCAACCTGCTCGTCAGCCAGTTGAGCGAGTTGTTCGGCACTCCGGCCAAGCTCGAGGCGATGGCTGCGGCGATGAAAAAATGGAAGGCGGTACAGGCGACCGAGGAGGTCGTGCAGCGGATTTACGAGGCGTGCGACTGGGAGGACGACGGCGATGACGAAATGATGTTCGTGCTGCCAAGCGGGAAGGAGGCTGCCGCATGAGCGTCGCCGTCGCGGAAGCCGTTTCGCCGGGCCTCGAAGACGCGCTGATTGACGGCACGGTGATCGGGCAAAATGTGTCGCTGGCAAAACTGACAACCCTCGGAGCCGGCGGGAGTGCGGATCTGTATTCGGAGCCGCAAAGCCAAGCCGACCTGTCGGCGTTGGTGAGCGCCTGTCGCGAGCGCGGGCTGCCGGTGACGGTGCTTGGTTTGGGATCGAATTTTCTCGTGCTCGACAGCGGCGTGCGGGGGTTGACCGTCCGGCTGAGCGCGGAGGTGTTTGCCGGGATCGAAGTGGACGGCACCCGGCTGAATTGCGGCGCCGGGGCGAGGATGAAAAAAGTGGCCGCCGAGGCCAAGCGCTGCCGCCTGTCGGGGATGGAGTTTCTCGAAGGCATCCCGGGCAGCATCGGCGGCGGGCTGCGAATGAACGCCGGGGCGATGGGCAGTGAGTTGTTTGACGTGGTGGAGACGGTGCGGTTCATGGATCCCGCCGGCGAGGTGTTCGAGATGGCAGCGGACTCGATTGAGTCCACGTACCGGAGTTGTCCGTTGTTGAAAAATCAAATCGCACTCGGTGCGGTGCTGAAGGGCGAACCGGACACCGCCGAGGCGATCGCCGCGCGTATGGCCGGGTTTGCCGAACGCCGCTGGGGCAGCCAGCCCAAGGCGCGCAGTGCCGGTTGTATTTTCAAAAATCCGGAGGGCATCCCCGCCGGGAAGCTGGTCGATGAACTGGGCCTCAAGGGCGCGACCGAGGGCGGCGCGATGGTGTCGGAGGAACACGGAAACTTCATCGTCAACAAGGGCGGCGCGACGGCGGACGATATTTTGCGGTTGATCGGGCGCATCCGGGAGAGGGCGCTGACCGAGCGCGGCATCGAGTTGCAGACCGAGGTGCAAATTATCGGCGGGGAGGATCGGGATGTTTGAGCCACTCGATATTTGCGTGATGCTGGGCGGCCCTTCCGGGGAACGGGAGGTGTCGCTCCAGTCCGGCGCGGCGGTGGCGGACGCGTTGCGCGAGTTGGGCCACCGGGTGACCGAGATCGATCCCGTGGACGGCGAATTTAGGCTGCCGCCAAAAACAGACGTGGTGTTTCTCGCGCTGCACGGGACGTACGGCGAGGACGGCACAGTGCAGGCCAAGCTCGACGCGCTGGGCGTGCCGTACACCGGCTGCAGCGAGGCGGTGAGCCGGCTGGCTTTTGACAAAGTGGCGGCCAAGCGCGCCTGTGCAGAGCAGGGCTTGGCCACGGCGAAGGACTGCGTGGTGGACGACCCCGCCGCCGGCCTGCCGGACGGTCTCGAGCTGCCACTGGTGCTCAAGCCGGTCTGTCAGGGGTCGAGCATCGGGCTCGAGTTTGTCGAGTCGGCGACCGCTTGGCCAAGCGGCTTGGCCAAGTCGCTCGAGGGCGGTGAGCAAGTGCTGGTTGAGGAGCGCATCGAGGGCCGGGAAGTCACGGTGGGCATCGTCGGGAGCCAACCGCTGCCGGTGGTCGAGATCACGCCCAGGCGCGGGGCTTACGATTACGCCAACAAGTACACCGCCGGTGCGACCGAGTACGCCTGCCCGGCTCCGTTTGATGCGGAGGCCACACACCGCATACAGCATGCCGGGGAACTGGCCCTGGTCGCCGTCGGCGGTGGCAATTGCGCTCGCGTGGATTTTATTGTGCGGCCGGATGGTGAGCCGGTGTTCCTCGAGGTCAACACCCTGCCGGGGATGACCGAGACGAGCCTGCTGCCCAAGGCGGCTGTGGCGAGTGGCACCGGTTTTGCCGAATTGTGCCAGTGGCTGGTCGAGCTTGCATTGGAACACCCGCCGCTGGCAGCCACCGGATGAAACAACTTTTTGACATGGCATTGAGAGCGAAACGTCGGAACAGCAAGTCGGGGCGGAAAAAACTGCTCTCGGTCAGGGTGCAGTCGCAGCAGGCCAGGCGCGAGCGGCTGCGCTGGCTGCGTTCGCTCTCGGCCTTGGCCGTGGCGATCGTGGCGATCTTCACCGTCTGCTGGAAGGGCGGCGCCTTCGCGCTCAACCGGCTCGTGTACGAGAACGAGTCATTCTCCGTCAGGCAACTGGACTACCGGACCGACGGGATCATCAGCGTGGCTCAACTCCAAAAATGGGCCGGCGTGCGTGCGGGCGACAACCTGCTTAAACTTGATCTGTTGCGGATCAAGCGCGACATCGAGCTGGCACCGCGCGTAAGGGCTGCGTCGGTGGAACGTTACCTGCCGGACACACTACAGGTGCGGGTCGCCGAGCGGGTGCCCATGGCACAGGTCTGGGCGTGGCAGCGCGACAGGGACGGCGTGACGGATTACGACTGCGTGAGGCTGCAACTGGACGAGACCGGCCACGTGATGAGCCCGATCGACGGCCGCTCGGTGGTGGCGCCGGAGAAGCAGGCTGAATGGTCGCTGCCGGTCATCTCCGGGATCGATCTCAAGAAACTCAAGTCGCTCACCCCCGGCCGTCCGGCTGGGCTGCCAAAGCTGCGGGCCGCGCTTGGCCTCATTGGGGAGTTTCGCCGCTCGCCCCTGGCCGGCGTGGTGGATTTGCGGGTGATCGACCTTTCCCAGCCGCGCATCCTGCGAGTCACCACCGGCGACGGGGGCCAGGTGGATCTCTCGACCGGGCGTCTGGCCCGGCAGCTGAATCGCTGGGCCCGCATCCGGGCGCACGGGCAAAAGTTTGGGCTCGCCATCGAGACGGTGGATCTTTCGGTGACCAACAACGTGCCGGTTCGCTGGATGCTCTCCCCGACGATCGCCGAGGACATGAAGAGGGGCCAAAAGGTGGCCCGGAAATGAACAAACCGTGAGTGCTTCACATATCATCGTTGGCCTCGAGATCGGCACCTCCAAGGTGTGCGTTGCCGTGGGGGAAGTGGGCGAAAACCAGGTCGTCAACATCATCGGCCTTGGCCAGGCGAAATCCCGCGGTGTTCGCAAGGGGGAGATCATTGACGTCGCCCTGGCCGAGGAGGATGTGCGCAACGCCATCGTCGAGGCGGAGCAGGTGGCGGACGTCGAGATTCGATCGGTGTTCCTCGGCGTCACCGGCAGCCACGTCCGCGGTTTCAACAACACCGGGGTTCACCCGGTGGTGTCGGCGGACCGGGAAATCACCAGCGCCGACATCCAGGATGTCATCAAGAACGCCAAGGCGATCAACCTGCCGACCGACCACTCGGTGATCCACGTCATCCGGCAGCACTTTCGCGTGGACGGGCAGGACGGCGTCCTCAACCCGGAGGGCATGCTGGGGGCCAAGGTCGAGGTGGACGTGCACGTCGTCAGCGGCCGGTACAACCGGTTGCAAAACCCGATCCGCCTCGTCAACGGGCTGCACCTGGAGGTGGACAACATTTCATCCAGCGCCCTGGCCTCCTCGCTCGCCGTTCTCAACACGGAGCAGAAGGAACTGGGCACGCTGGTGATCGACCTCGGTGCCGGCGTCACCGAGTACGCGGTTTACTCAGCCGGCGTCATCAAGCACACCGGCGTGCTGGCGGTCGGGGGCGACCACGTCTCCAACGACCTCGCCTACGGGCTGAAGGTGCCGCTGGCCCGGGCCGAGCAGATCAAGATCGACCACGGGTCGGCCGTGATCAATCCCGGGGCGCGGGACCGGAAGATCGACCTGTCCGACGACAGCCCGATCCCGGGCCGGCAGATCAACCTCGGGCACATGCAGAAGATCATGTCGATGCGTTTGCAGGAGACATTCGAGTTGATCGCCAAGGACATCGGCCAGGCGGGATTGATCGAGTATCTCAGGGCCGGGGTGGTGCTTTGTGGCGGCGGGGCGCGCATCCCGCACATCACGAAACTGGCGCGGGACGTGTTTAAGCTCCCGGTGGGCATCGGCCGGGCCAGCACCGTGAGCGGCGTCAAGAATGCGCTGGACGAGCCGGAGTTCGCCACCCCGGTGGGTCTGATCAAGTTTGGGGCCTTTCAGGCACAGGCCACGCCGCGCCGGGGAGGCATCGGCCGGGTCATCCGACGGCAGGTCGCCGCGCTGTTTGGCCGTTGATGCAGGAGGACGAGTCATGAGCAATCCAGACGAACAGACAACGGGCGCCAATCCAACCATCCGCCTCATCGGCTTGGGCGAGACCGGCGTGAAACTGGTCGAGACCCTGGCCATGATCGCCCCCGAGGGGGTCGAGGCTTATTCGCTGGACACCGACAACCGCAGCCTCTCCCGCTGCCACCAGTCACAACCGTTCCTGCTTGGCCAAGCGATCCCGTGCGGCCTGGGCACCGGGGGCGACTCGGCGCTGGCCCGGGCCGCCGTCGAGTCCGACAACGACGAACTGGCTGAGATTGTCCGGGGCGCCGACTTGGTCTTTGTCGTCGCCGGGATGGGGGGCGGCACCGGCACGGGAGCCGCGCCGTTTTTGGCGAACTTGGCCAAGGAGGCCGGGGCGCTGGTGGTGGGCGTGGCGGCGACACCGTTCGATTGTGAAGGCATCCAACGTTGCAACAAGGCCACCGGCGGACTGCGGGACCTCAAGCAGGTTGCCGATGTGGTTTTTCATTTTCCCAATCAAGACGTCATCCTGATGGAGGGTGACGACATCACGCTGAATCAGGCGCTGGACATCGCCAACCGCCACCTGTGCGAGGCCGTGCTGGGCGTGAGCCGAATGTTGCTCGAGCCGGGAATGCTCAATGTTTCCTTTGCGGACCTGCAGGCTTCGGTGCGTGGCCGGCACAGTCTAGGCTCCGTGGTGCATGTCGAGGCCAGCGGGGAGGATCGGGCGGATGACGCCGTGCGAAAGTTGCTGGCACACCCGGCAGCCCGGGGCGGTGAGACATTGAGGGAGGCCAGTTCACTCTTGTTGCACCTCTCGGGTGGGGACGTGACCATGGCGGAGATGAATGCCGTCACCTCGGCGATCAGAAACCACTCATCCACGGCAAAGTTTGTGGTCGGGGTTTCCGGCCAAGGGCGCGGGGAGGCACTCCAGATGACTGTCGTCATCGCGCACGCCGGTAAACTGGCCGGGGCGGATCAGGGAAGTTCCCCGCCCAAGCCAGATCAAACCGGGCAGGCGTCCGACTTGGGCTATTCCGATTCATTCACCGTGCCGGACGCCGGCAGTTATCTTGACTTGGGGAAGGGAAGCGACGGCAAAAACCGCAGCGGTTTTGCCTACACCCCGCCGGCCCCGATAGCCGGTGCGTTGACTCCCGAATGCCGGGAAGACCTGATCCGGGTGGCGGCCAAGGAGGAACCGAACCGGACGAAGCGCCGGAAAATCGTTCAGGAATTATTGCCGCTGGAGATCGTCTCTAAGGGCCGGTTCGAGAAAAGTGAGCCGACCATCCACAAGGGAGAGGACCTTGACGAGCCCACCTACATCCGCCGGGGCGCGGTCTTGAACTAACAGCGCTTGGCCAAGCCGGGATGCCCGTGGGGATCCGTTGAATGGCTGCCACCGGGGCCGCAACTCCGGCGCTCGCCCAAAGTCAGGCTGAAATGGCAATAAACCCAGCGAAACAGAACTCAAAATAAGACAAAAAAACATCAATTTTTTGTGGTGTTCTGGAAGTTCTTTGATAAGTTTCCGCGCCTCGCTCTGCCCGGGGCGGTCGAAATTGGCTGCTGAAGGCGGATAAAACGAGGTGATTATCCAGTTAAAAGTCGTGGCAGCAAAACGAAAAATTGCAAAAAAACCACTTAAAACCGCAAAAAAAGCGGTGAAAAAGGCACCCGCGAAGAAAGCGCCGGCCAAAAAGGCCCCCGCAAAAAAGAAAGCGGCTTCGCGATCCAATCATCAGGTCGGAGCAGCGACCACGGCGGCTATTTTGGGTTTGCCGGCCACTCCGGCCAAGCGGGCCGCTCAAAAACGGAAGGCGGCCAAGCTGAACAGTGGCGGCAAGTGGGAGAAGCAGAAACAGCTTCTGATAGGCCTTCGCGACCGGTTGACCGATCAGCGCAACGGCCTTGCCAAGGAGTCCGCCAAGGAGATGGAAAGTTACGGCGTCCACATGGCTGACTCTGGCACCGACAATTTCGACAGGGACTTCAACCTGAGTTTGCTTTCGGCCGACCAGGACGTGATCTACGAGATCGAAGAGGCCCTCAAGCGGATCGAAAAGGAAACCTACGGCACGTGCGAGATCACCGGGAAGCCGATTCCACAGACACGCCTGAACGCCATTCCGTGGACGCGATTCCGGGTGGATGCCCAGACCGAGCTTGAACAGTACGGCGTCCTGCAAAACCGCTCACTCGGACAGTTGGGCACCATCACCACGCAGGGATCATCGGCTAAGGACAAGGTCGACAAGGAACTCCCCGAACCCAAGACAAAGAAAGATTAATTTATGGCAAGAGAAACAGTCATTCTCGAGTGCACGGAAGCCAAGGGCGAGGGCAAACCAGTCTCCCGCTACATGGGTCAGCGCAACAAGAAAACCCAGCCCGACCGGCTGGAGATGAAAAAGTACAACCCCAACCTGCGCCGTCACACGGTGCACCGCGAGATCAAGTAATATGCCCAGGAAGAAGGACAAAAACAAACGGAACGCGAACGAGTCGCGCCCACCACGGCCCAAGCCCATAATCGATTTCACCATCGACAAATTGGAGTACCGGAACACAGAGTTGTTGCAGACGTTTGTCACCGGCCATGGCCGCATCCTGCCGCGCAAGTACACCGGGCTGCCGGCGCATTACCAGCGCCGCATGGCCAACGCCATCAAGCGTGCCCGCCAGTTGCTCTTGATGAAGTAATCAATTTTGAAGCCGCCGCGCCCGACAGGAGTGCGGCGGTTTTTCGTGCCCGCCAATGCAAATGAATTGCAATCACCGAAGCACGCTTGGCCAAGCGCTTGGCCGTCACCCCAATTGACTTACGCGCTCCTCATCTTTTCCGTCGTGGCCGCCGCGTTTACCGTGCTGTGGTTCAAGCCGTCGGATCCCAACAAGCTCAAGCTGCTGATCGCCTTCAGCGGCGCCTATCTGCTCTCGATCACCGCTCTGCACCTGTTGCCGGAAGTGTTCACCGTCGATGACCGGGGGGCCTATTTTGGGGCGTTCGTCTTGGTCGGTTTTTTCGTTCAAGTGATGCTCGAGTACCTCTCGGGCGGTATCGAGCACGGCCATGCACACACACACCAGCATGCCGGGTTGCCGGTCGGGTTAATGGTGGGCCTGTGCCTCCACGCGTTCCTCGAGGGAATGCCGCTGGGCGGTGGGGACGCCGGCCACAGCCACGATGGCGTCGAGCCGTTGTTGCTGGGGATTGTCTTGCACAAGTATCCGGTGGCCATGGTGTTCCTTGCGATGCTGCTCAACAGCGGCCTCGGCAAGTCCAAGGCGTTCGGGCTGCTGGCAATTTTTGCGGCCATGGCACCGCTGGGCACGCTGCTGAGTGGGGTCGAGGTGATTGGCCAATACCACCGGGAAAGCCTCGCCATCGTCATCGGCATCTTCCTGCATGTCTCGACAACCATCCTTTTCGAGAGCAGCGAAGGCCATCGGTTCAACGCCTACAAAGTGATGGCGATTGCCGCCGGCCTGGTCCTGGCGGCTGCCGGTTTGCTGTTGAACGTTCACTGACGCCGGCCCGGCCTGCTTATGGCTTCGGCTTGCGGCCGGCGCGTCGTGGTTTTGCGGCGCGGAAAAGCTCCAGCTGTGGCTCGCGCAGCATCCCGTGCGCCTTCAACACGCGGATCAACTGCAGCACATCGGAGCGCTGGTAGTTTCGGTTTTTTTCCACGCCATCAATCACGGCAGAGAGCACCACCGGAAACTCAATCACCCCGTCAACCCCCTTGCCCCGGAGGAACTCAATGCTTTCCCGGCGCAGTTTTTTCGTGGACGGGAGCGTCGGCGCGACGAGTATCCTGAGGATGACGGCATCGGCGCCGAAAACCGCCTCCACCGTCTTGGCCGCTGCCGGTTGCGCGAAGCGAAAAATCTCCGGTGAGTTGGTCATCACCGCCGGGCTGAATGTCTCCGTGTGCCAGCCTTTCACCGCGACGACGGCGTGGCGAATGTGCTTCAGGTCGGCCCGTTGCAGTTCAAACGGCAGCGAGGCTTTCGTCTTGGCCACCGCCGGGTTGGTGGCAAAAAAATCGATGTGCGAGTCGTGTCGGCGCGACGGCGCGACAAACTTGCGCCCCTGCTGCACCAAAAACCCACTGGCCTCAAGGAACTCACGAACAATGGTCTCGCTGATGGCAGACATATTACTATTCTGGCTGTTTTATGCGTAGACACAACAGGCCAAGGCATCAAGCCGAATGCGCTTGGCCAAGCTCCCTCTCCCAGCGGGAGAGGGCAGGGTGAGGGAGAAAGCAACAGAATTAAAGCCAAGGGTTACCGTGTTCAAGCAGGAAAAAACCGTGAAACAGATTCGGCGAACGAGCCAAATGTACATCGACTGTTCTCATGGGCGGTTCAACCCCTCGACTTTTCCCGTTGGGAGCGGGTAAGAAGGGTAGGGGGAGCACGCGCGCCTCGCGTGTGGATTCCGGCGCCCCGCCGGAATCAATTCAGCGACAACTCACGAATCGTGCCTTGGGCGGGGCGCCCAAGGCGGCACGCGGGGGCGCGTGCGCTCCCCAAAACCAGCCGTCCCTGGAGCCTTTGCTCCACGGGGGAGAGGGAATGACAACCGACCGGTTCTCAATTCCTATATCCCAATAAAAGGATGCTTTTGCAGGTTGAGCATCCTTGTCGGTTGGCTTGCATTCCGAGTCTACTCCACCTGCTTCACTCTGTAGTAGTTTCGTTTGAAGCGCACGATCGGTTGGCGGGGATCGGTGAATTTTGCACTGCCGGTCAATGTGCCTTTAATCTCGCCGAGCTTCTGCCATTGCAGGAGATTTTCGCTCACTTCAACCGCGTAGGTAATCCCTTCCTTCGTGGCAAAGAAAAACGAAAACGGAGTATCAGTCGCGCCAAGCAGTTTTAGTTTCAGGGCCGTAATTGGCTTGGGTGCGGATGCCTGCCCGGTGCGCTGGGCGTTCTGTCCTTCCATTGGCCAAGGGGCGTTAATCGGGCCGGTGCTGTCGGTTGACAAGGCGTAGAGGGTTTTGCCCCTGAACCCGACAACAAACAACGTGCCTTTCCCATCTATTGCGAGTGGGTGTCCGATAAAGCCGTTGGCTTCAAATCTCCATAAATCGTTCCCATCAGGAGTCAGCGCAATGACCGAGCCGTTGGATAACCCCATGTATAGCGAGCCGTCACTGCCGATAACCGGCGCGGCGGACACTCCTTCTGATGTTTTGTACACCCATTTTTTTGTGCCATCCGAATTCAGCGCGTACACTAGGCCACCTTTGCCAACCCGGCTATTGGTTCCCGCGTAGAGGGTTCCATCGACAGCGATGGCGATAGAGGATTGCACAACTCCTTCCGAATGATACTCCCACTTTTTGAATCCATTCGGATTGATGGCATAGATGACACTATCCATTCCACGATCCGCTGCCACATACACCGTGCCATCGCTTCCAATAGCCGGGGTTGTCTGGGCGTACGTCTGACGGGTTTTCAACTTGAATTCCCATTTCCCCTTTCCGGCCGGTGTAAAGGCATAGACGTAACCTTTTGCCCCAATATAAATCGTACCATCCCGGCCGACAGTGGGGGATCTGAGCAAGAGTCCTCCCGTATCCACTTGCCACTTTTTTTTGCCGTTCGAATCGACGGCATACATCCTGTGCCCTTCCATTGGAATATAAACAGTGCCATTATTGCCTATAGCCGGAGCTTGTGAGAACCGTCCGCCGGTATAATAGCGCCACCGTTTGCCGGTCGCAGGATGGATG
>Ga0066376_10004017_pt1 | contig 12952 bp, 10 predicted proteins | sample Knorr_S15_td_Bot_FD_77009 | JGI IMG/M metagenome (GOLD analysis project Ga0066376, IMG submission 77009) | Marine microbial communities from Southern Atlantic Ocean transect - Knorr_S15_td_Bottom_ad_5009_LV_A | ecosystem: Environmental > Aquatic > Marine > Oceanic | place: Southern Atlantic... | reverse complement strand
CGGCCAAGAGAAAGGCTGCCGCAAAGAAGAAAGCCCCGGTTAAGAAAAAGACTGCCGCCAAGAAGAAGGCGCCAGCCAAGAAAAAGGCTGCCGCAAAGAAGAAAGCCCCGGTTAAGAAAAAGACTGCCGCCAAGAAGAAGGCGCCAGCTAAGAAAAAGACTGCCGCAAAGAAGAAAGCCCCGGTTAAGAAAAAGACTGCCGCCAAGAAGAAGGCGCCAGCTAAGAAAAAAGCTGCGGCTAAGAAGAAGGCCCCTGCTAAGAAAAAGACTTCGGCTAAAGCCAATAAGCGGAACAAGCCCCCCCGGCGCGCCGCCAAACCGGCCAAGCGTCCCGGCGGCAAGCCCAATCGGCGGACCAAGGCATCCAGACGTAAAAGGTAGGGTCAAACATGGCAGTCAAAGCGAAGAAGTCCCGTTCCCGAGGCCGGGGCGGCAAGAAGCCTACGTTCTTAGGCTGGCGACGTAAGAACGGTCGTGTCGGGGTGCGGAATCACGTCATCATTCTGCCCCTGGATGACCTATCCAATTCCGCCTGCGAGGCGGTTGCCAATAATATCAAGGGCACCATGGCGATCCCCCATCCCTATGGCCGCCTACAGTTCGGTGAAGACCTGGAGCTTCATTTCCGCACCCTCATCGGGACCGGCGCCAACCCCAATGTCGCCGCCGTCATCGTTATCGGCATCGAACCACAGTGGACGGGACGCGTGGTCAAGGGGATCGCCAAAACCGGCAAGCCGGTGATAGGCTTCGCCATCGAACAGAACGGCGACCATCAGACCATTGCCGATGCCAGCCGCAAGGCAAAAGAATACGTGCAATGGGCATCCGAACTTCAACGCGAAAAATGTGCGGTCAAGGACCTGTGGGTTTCAGTCAAGTGCGGCGAGTCCGACACTACGTCGGGATTGGCGTCGAACCCGACGGTGGGCAATTTTATCGACAAGGTGGATGCTTGGGGCGCAACGACGTGCTTCGGTGAAACGTCGGAAATCACCGGCGCCGAGTTGAATTGCGAAAAGCGTGGCAAGACAAAGGCGGCCGGCAAGAAGTTCATGAAAACCTGGCAGGCCTACATGGATGAAGTCATCGAGCCTAACAAGACCGACGACTTGTCCGATTCCCAGCCGACTAAGGGCAATATTGAAGGCGGCTTGACCACCATCGAGGAGAAGGCCTTCGGCAATCTTGAAAAGATCGGCAAGAAAACCAACTATATCGACGTCCTCGGCCCCGCCGAGGCGCCATGCAAAGGCCCCGGCCTTTATTTCATGGACACCTCATCCGCTGCTGCCGAATGCGTGACCTTGCAGGCGGCGGCCGGGTTTGTCGTGCATCTTTTCCCGACCGGTCAAGGCAACATCATCGGCAATCCAATCGAGCCGGTGATCAAGCTGTCCGCAAACCCGCGCACCGTGCGCACCATGGCCGAACATGTTGATCTGGACGTTTCCGGGATTCTGCGCCGTGAGATGACCCTCAATAAGGCCGGTGACGCGTTGATCGATATGACGATGCGCACCTGCAATGGCCGCCTGACCGCGGCCGAGTCGTTGGGGCATCGGGAATTCGTGCTGACGAAGCTTTACCGCAGCGCCTAGACCGGGACCAGGTCGCGAAGATTGGACCGGAGGGAATAAATGGCGGTCCTAAGCCTCAGTGATCTTCATGACCTGGCTGTCGGGGTGTTGGAGGCGTCGAAAACGTCGCACGAAAACGCCGTCTCCGTCGCCAATGCCCTCATCAAAGCCGATGGCGACGGCCTGTCGTCCCATGGCGTAGACCGGCTGCCGGCATTCTCGGCCCAGGCCATTGCCGGCAAGGTGAACGGTTTCGCCGAACCCGCGCTCACTGTTACCGGTGATGCGGCGATCCGCATTGATGCCCAATCGGGCTTCGCCTTTCCCGCCATCGATATGGGCCTCGACAAAGCCAAAGAGATTGTCGGGCGGACCGGGATCGCCGCCGTCGCCGTCGGTCGTTCCCACAACGCCGGGGTGATGGGACATCATACAGAGCGCATGGCGGAACAGGGCCTCGCCGCCATCGCGTTTACCAATTCGTTCGGGGCCATCGCCCCTTGGGGCGGTAGCCGGCCCCTGTACGGCACCAATCCGATCGCCTTTTCGTGCCCGCACAAGGATGGCCCGCCGTTGGTCATTGATGTCTCCCTCAGCAAGATCGCGCGCGGCAAGGTAAAGCTCGCCGCCGACCGGTACGAAGCCATCCCGGAAGGTTGGTGCCTGGATGTGGAAGGTAATCCTACCACCGACGCCAAGGCCGGCTTTAAGGGCTCGTTTCTGCCCATGGGCGACGCCCGGGGGGCGGCGCTGGTATTGATGGTTGAAATGTTGTGTTCGGCCATGACCGGCTCCAATTTTGCCTATGAGGCAAGTTCATTTTACGATGCTGAGGGGCCGCCGCCCCACGTTGGCCATTTGTTCATTGTGTTCAAGCCAGAAAGCTTCGGCGGTGAAAGTTTCCTTGATCGCGCCGAAGAGCTGATGGTAGCGATCCTTGAACAGCCGGGCACCCGGCTACCGGGAGCAAGGCGGCTGGAGAACCGTAAAAAGGCGGAAGCCGACGGTGTCGACATCCCGGAAAAACTTCTCGCGGTTTTAACGGAACTGGCCGGGGGCTAGGCTCTAACCCCCTACCAATAACTTAGCGAGTCCCTAAACAGATCCTTGAGTTGTTCCCGATCGGGCTCCAGCGCCGAATTAACAAGCAGGCGTTTTTGGATGAATGCCCTGTCGGTCAGGGCATCGAGGTCGTTTTCGTCATAGCCGACGCCGGATAACCCGTTGGGGATGCCGGTTTGGCGCATCATATCGATAACCCGGTCGGCAAGGACATTGCCGGCGTCTTCTAGGCCCGCGCCGGAAATATCGGCGCCCATGGCTTCTGCGGCCTTCAGGTGGCGTTCGGGACACGCCGGCCCGGTAAACCGGAACACCGCCGGCGCGTTGACGATGACCGAAATCCCGTGCGGCACCATCGGGTGGTTGGAAGGCCATCCCGGCGCGTTGTAGCCCCGCACCAACCCGGCGACGGCATAGGACATGCCGTGCGGCAGGTGACACCCGGCGTTGCCGAAACCGATACCGGCCAGCATGCCCGCGAACATCAACGGCTCATGGGCCTTGGTGTTATCGTCGTCGTTAACGGCGCCGATCAGATTGGCGCCGATCAGCCGGATCGCCTCGGTACAGGCCAGGTCGCTATAGGGATTTGCGCCCTGGCCCAAGGGCCGCAGGGTTGAATTTTCAGGCGCCGGTCGATGGCTGAACGGTCGGGCGGTCAGGCTTTCGACGGCGTGACTAAAAACGTCGAAGCCGTTGGCGGCGACGATGGAGCGCGGCAGGGTGGCCAGCGCAGTGGGGTCGAGGATTCCTAAATTGGGCCGCAGCCGGGCGTGGGCGATACCGGTTTTGGCCTCCATCTCAAGTAAGTCGAACACGGCGATGCCCGTACATTCGGACGCGGTGCCGAACGTGGTCGGGCAGGCGATATGGGGCTTCAACGGTCCCGGCACCGGTTTGGCCTCGCCGATGGGGGCGTTGACATAGGCCAGGAAGTCGTCCGGGTAGGTGGCATACAGGTTCGATGCCTTACAGGTGTCCATGACCGAACCGCCGCCGACGGAAACAAAACCATCGAATTTCCCCTCTTCGGCAAACGCGGTGCCGGCCTTGAATGACCGGTCGGTGGGCTCGACTTCAGTCTCATCAAAAATAGCGACATCGATGCCGGCGGCCTTCAGCGAGCCTTCGGCCACCGCCACTGGGTTCAGTTTGGCAACCGTGGGGTCGGTATAAAGCGCAACGCGGGTCATCCCCAAGGCTTTGGCGTCGTCGCCGATTTCGGCTAGCGAGCCCGGCCCGAACTTTATTTTCGGCGCCTCGACGCTAAAGGCGATGTCACCGCCTTCGCTAGGTTCGAAATAAGGGTCGAGGGTCATGGTGTTGGCTTTCCTATATTTGGCTTTATTTGATCATAGTGGGGGGGGTGGAAACAAAAAAGGACGGAAGCGAAAGAGATAACAATGCCCACCATGGAGCAAGATATTTCCAAACGGATCAGAATTTTGTTACTCTATACAAATGCTAGAAAAGGATTAATCCTTTGCAAGGGCGGCGAGAGGTGCCGAAAAAATCCCTTCATGATAAATTAAGTCTCCATCTGGAGTGGCTATCATCTGATGGAAAAAACGGAGAACGGTTTGACGTTTCCGGAGCAAATGTTGAACGCTCAAATTTTGTTAAAAAGAATCTGAGCTAAGCAATTTTCAAAGGCGCAAATGTTAAATTTGCGGATTTTTCTTCGGCCGATTTGCAGGAAGCTGGTTTCTCAGGGGCGGTGCCGATTCTTCTTTGATTTCCTCTGTGCCTTTGGCAGTCTGTAGTATCGGAGAAGGGATATTCTGGTCATTGCGGATTGCGAATTTCCGTGCCGACAGGATTTTCCTAATCTGATAGGATACGGGATAGTTTCCGGAGGGTTTTTTATGGCACGCCGTAGTAATTTTTTCAGCCCCTGGCTGGCTTCCATATTGATTGTTGCCTTGATCTCCTTTGGCTCGCTACCGGGCACGGCCCGCGCCGATGAATTCGGCGATGGCGCCATGAATTTTATCAAGGGAGTGACCGAAGACGCGATTACCATGCTGACCGTCAAGGACATTACCAAAGTTGAACGCGCCGACCGTTTCCGTACCCTGATGCACAAGAATTTTGCCCTTAAGGGTATCGCGAAATTTGTGATTGGGCGCCATTGGCGAAAGGCCAGTGACGAGGTAAAGAGTGAATACCTCAAGCTTTTCGAGGACTTGATGGTGGTTATCTACGCCGAGCGGTTTGAAAAATATTCGGGTGAAAAACTGCTGGTTAAGCGTGTCGAGGTACGAAACAAGAAAGACGCCCTTGTCTATACCACCATGGTAAAGGCCAATGACGGCGCCAAACCGCTGAAGGTTAATTGGCGGGTGAGGCAAAAGAACGGTGTCTACACCATCATCGATGTCATGGTCGAAGGCATTTCCATGATTATGACCCAGAAATCGGAATTCTCGTCGTTCATCAAATCAAACGGTGGTGAACTGAACCCTTTGCTCGTGGAACTCAAGAAACGGATAAAAGACAACTACTGATGGCGCGTTTCGGGTTGTCTCCCTGATGCCAAAAGCTAAAGGTGATCCCGGTGCAGGTGTGGAAACGCCGTCGGGCAAGGATGCGGCCTACGAAAATTTCCCCGTCGGCTCTTGGCTGCTGCCGGCGGCGTTGCGTCCCCACATCGCCACATTTTACGCTTTCGCCCGCGCCATCGACGATATCGCCGATAGCCCCGACTTGGCTGCAAAGGAAAAGGTCCGAAGGCTCGACGGGTTTGAGCGTGCCCTGTTCGGCAAAGGCGACAAGGATCTAGCCTACCAAACCGCCTACAGAATGCGCGATAGCCTGACAGAAACCGGGGTCAAGAGCGATCATTGCATCGACCTGATTACCGCCTTCAAGCAGGATGCCACCAAATTACGCTATCGGGATTGGGATGACCTGATGGGGTATTGTCTTCTGTCGGCGGCCCCGGTCGGGCGCTACCTTCTGGATTTACACGGCGGTTCCGCCGATGGCTATGGTCACTCGGATGCGTTGTGTATGGCCTTGCAGGTGATCAATCACTTACAGGACTGCCAGGAAGACTATTTGAGCCTGGATCGGGTTTACCTGCCTGAGGATTGGATGGCCGCGGCGGGCATCGACGTCAAGGACTTGGACCAGACCTTGGCTAAGGACCGCACTTCGCCGGCGCTGCGACAGGTTCTGGACCGTTGCCTGGGCGCCACGGGAACCCTGTTGGCCGATGCCAAGGGGCTGCCGGACGGCCTGAAAAGCCGGCGGTTGGCGATGGAATCGGCGGCGATCCTGGAAATCGCCTTTCAACTGGTTCGGCGGCTGCGGGAACGTGACCCACTGGGGCCGGAAAGGGTTCAATTGACCAAGGGTGAATACATCTGGTGCTGCGCCAAAGGCGCTCTCCGAGTTTGGATCTAATGGAACAGGCAGGCCTGATCGTGGCGTCCGTTTCCCTGCTTTTCTGGGTCGGCGTACTGATACTGCGCGGCGGTTTTTGGCGGGCCGATCAGCGCCTCACTGATTCGACCCCGGATTTGAACCCCTGGCCCGGTGTAGTCTGCGTTATCCCGGCCCGCAACGAGGCGCCGACCATCGGGGGTACGGTCAAGTCCTTGTTGGAACAAGATTACCCTGGCCCCGTTTCGGTAATCGTGGTCGACGACAACAGCGACGATGGCACCGCCCAGGTGGCTAACGCCGCAGCGACCAAGGGCCTGAGCGTGGTGACCGGAAAGCCCTTGGCCGATGGGTGGTCGGGCAAGTTGTGGGCAGTGAAACAAGGGCTCGACGCCGCCGAGGAAATCGACGCTGATGCCGCATACGTTTTGTTGACCGACGCCGATATCACCCATGATTCGGAAAGCCTGCGCCGGTTGGTGGCCAAGGCAGAGGTCGACGGGCTTAACCTGGTCTCATTAATGGTACGGCTCCGGTGCGAAAGCTTGTGGGAGAAGCTGTTGATCCCGGCGTTTATTTTCTTTTTTCAGAAGCTGTACCCATTTCCGTGGGTCAACGATCCGGCCCGCCCGCTTGCCGCGGCGGCGGGGGGGTGCATGTTGATCCGCCGCGGCGCCCTGCGCCATATCGGCGGCGTCGACTCTATTCGCGACCGCTTGATTGACGATTGCGCCCTGGCCGGGCAGATCAAAAAATACGGTCCCATCTGGCTCGGGCTGTCGAACAAGGTGCGAAGTGAGCGGGCCTACGGGGCGTTATCGGAAATCTGGGAGATGGTGGCGCGTACCGCCTTCGGGCAGTTGGGCAACTCGATTCTGGCCCTGATCGGCACGGTGCTGGCCATGAGCATCGCCTATCTGGTGCCGCCGATTGCGGCGTCAGGTGTTCTCGGCGGGGGAGCTGGAGCGGCATTGGGGGTTCTAACCTGGTGGGGGCTGATGGGAATTGCCTTCTGGCCGACGTTGATCCTCTATGGGATGCCGAAAGCGTGGAGCCTGCTGTTGCCGGTGGCGGCGTTTCTGTTCACCTTGATGACGGTTTCATCGGCTATCCGTTACTGGCGGGGCCGGGGCGGCGCCTGGAAAGGGCGTCATTACAAAACCGCTTAGGAAGGGTGACGCAGAAGCCACTTGCGTGTATCCATAGCCCCATGAGCACTGCGTCCCCCCTCACCGAAGCAGAATCCACAGCTTATGTGGAAGCCATCGTGCGGCGTGCCGGAACGTCGTTTTATTGGGCTATGCGGCGACTCCCTGAGCAAAAACGCCAGGCCATGTACGCCATTTATGCATTCTGCCGCGAGGTCGACGATATCGCCGACGGCGCCGACGGCGAAGAGCAAAAACGCGCCGTCTTGGGACTTTGGCGCGGCGAGATCGAACGGCTTTACGCGGACAGGCCTAGAAATCCCATCGCCCTGGCCTTGCAGCGCCCGGTGGCAGTATTCGGGCTCAAAAAAGAAGATTTCCGCGCCGTCATCGACGGTATGGAAATGGATGCCGAAATCAATATCAAAATCGCCGATATGGACGAACTGACGCTGTATTGTGATCGCGTCGCTTGCGCCGTCGGAAGGCTGTCCGTCCGTGTCTTTGGCCTTGACGATGAAATGGGCCAACGGCTGGCCTTTCACCAAGGCCTGGCCCTGCAATTGACCAATATTCTGCGCGATATTTCCGAAGATGCTAAACGCGGGCGTTTGTACGTTCCCCGCGACCTGTTGGAGTCTTATGACATCGATGCCGAGGATTTGCCATCCATTCTTAGGCATCCGGCCTTCCCACAGGCCTGCGAGACCCTGGCCGACGTCGCCCAGCGCCATTTTAGCCAGGCCGATGCCGCCGCCGCCGAATGCAACCGAGAACAAATTCGCTCTGCCATCATGATGATGGAAATCTACAGGCGTATTTTCACCAAGCTCAAGCAGCGTGGCTGGCAGCACCTGAACCAGCCGGTGAGCTTGTCCAATTTTAGCAAGTTCTGGGTGGTGCTGCGGTATGGGGTCTTTTAATGGCGGGGCACACGCACATTGTCGGCGCCGGTCTTGCCGGCTTGTCAGCAGCGATCAATCTGCTCAAGGCCGGGCGCGACGTCAGCCTTTATGAGGCCTCAGGCCACGCCGGTGGCCGCTGCCGATCCTACCATGACGCCGCTCTTGATCACCGCATCGACAATGGCAATCACTTGGTGCTTAGCGGCAACCGGGCGGTCATGGGCTACCTGAAAGAAATTGGCGCTTCGGACAGTCTCACCGGGCCCACGGCGCCGGAATTCCCTTTTTACGACCTTGAAAGCGCCGAACAATGGACGGTCGCCCTCGACGCCGGTTTCCTGCCCCGGGCGATGCTGTCGAAAGGTGGGCGCGTTCCCGGTGCCCGGCGTTTAGATTACTTGAAGGCGTTTCACTTGGCGTTTGCCGGGAAGGAGGCCACCGTCGCCCAATGCTTAGGCCCTGATAACGCCCTTTACCGGCGTTTTTGGGAGCCCCTGGCGGTTGCCGTTCTCAATACCGATGGTGATGAAGCCGCCGCTTCGCTGTTGTGGCCGGTGATCTTTGAAACGATGGGCCGGGGCGGGTCGGCTTGCCGCCCGTTGACGGCCAAGGTGGGATTAAGCGAAAGCTTCGTCGATCCGGCCTTGGCGGTCCTTAAGGACCGGGGCGCCGAGGTGTCTTTCAATAACCGGCTCAGAAAACTCACCATAGACAGCAACCGGGTGACAGCATTGACCCTAGGCCAGGACACGGTGAACCTAGGTGAGGGCGACAGCATTATCCTGGCGGTGCCGCCCAGCGCCGCCGCTGAATTGGTGCCGGGCCTGGGCGCGCCGGATGATTTCCGCGCCATCGTTAACGGGCATTTCCGGCTGGCGCAAAAAACCGAAGGCTTCTCATTTCTGGGACTGATCGGCGGGGTGGCGCAATGGCTATTCGTGCGCGGCGATATCGTTTCGGTTACTGTCAGCGCCGCCGATGATTTGGTCGAGCAGCCGACGGAAGTGATTGCCGGACGTCTGTGGGCGGACGTCGCCAAAGCGTTAAATCTAGGCGGTGCACCGATGCCGACATGGCGAATCGTCAAGGAAAAGCGCGCCACCTTCGCGCAAACACCAAGCCAGGTTGGGCGCCGGCCACCGGCCAGAACGGCGTTGAACAACCTGTTCCTGGCCGGTGATTGGACCGATACCGGCCTTCCGGCGACCATCGAGGGAACCCTCAGGTCCGGTGTCATGGCGTCTGACGCTGACTTAGAAAACTTGAATTAGTTGGTTTTATTTGACACAAACGGTCTATTGGCATTTCGGCGGGACGGCATCGGGCATTCCCCAAACGTGCTTCTGAGAAATTTGGAAACTAGGCGGCCTACATGGTCAAGTTGGAAGTAGTCCCACACCCCACAGACGGGTCAAAAGCCTCCAAGGATTTTGATTTAAACGGAGTAGACGCCGTCGTCGAAGAGGCACGCGCCTGGCTGGCTGATCGTCAGGCTTCCGACGGCCATTGGGCGTTCGAACTGGAAGCCGATGCCACCATCCCGTCTGAGTACATCATGCTAAACCACTACCTGGATGAGGTTGATGAAGATACCGAATCCAAATTGGCGGCCTATCTCAAGGAAACCCAGGGCGATCACGGCGGTTGGCCGTTATATCATGACGGTGATTTCAATCTCAGCGCATCGGTTAAGGCGTATTTCGCTCTCAAGCTGACCGGCGAGGACATCGAGGCGCCCTACATGAGATGGGCGCGCAAGGCTATCCTGGAACATGGCGGCGCCGCCAAGGCCAACGTTTTCACCCGGTTTGCCTTGGCACTTTTCGGACAGGTTCCTTGGCGGGCGGTGCCGGTGATCCGCGTCGAGGCGTTGCTGTTGCCGAAATGGGCCCCGTTTCACATTAACAAGGTGTCCTATTGGTCCCGCACGGTGATGGTGCCATTGAAAATTTTGGCGGCGTTAAAGCCGCTGGCCCGCAATCAGCACGGCGTCGATATCCGGGAATTATTCGTCAAGCCGGCGCACGAACATCGATTCTATCTTACCAATCCAACCGGCAAGTTTTTGGGCTGGGTGATGCTGGGCGTCGATTACGCCGCCCGGATGGTGCAGCCGTTAATGCCCAAATGGTTGGAACGCAGAGCCATCAGCAAGGCCGTGGACTTCATTTCTGAACGGCTTAACGGCGAGGACGGTCTGGGCGGAATTTTCCCAGCCATGGCCAATGCCCTGATGGCCTTCGATGCCCTGGAATACCCGAAGGACCATCCCGATTACGTCATTTGCCGCCAAGCTATCGACAAGCTTTTAGTGCTGCGCGATGACTGGGGCTATTGCCAGCCTTGCCTGTCGCCGGTCTGGGATACCGGGCTGGCTGCGCACGCGATGTTGGAATCAGGCCTGACAAATGACGATCCGATTCTAGCCAAGGCCAATGAGTGGCTGCTCGGGCGCCAAATATTCGAGGTCCAAGGCGATTGGGCCGCCAATCGCGGCCACGTTCGTCCCGGGGGCTGGGCTTTCCAATATTGGAATGATTATTACCCGGATGTGGACGACACCGCCGTCGTTGTCATGGCGCTGCACCGGGCCGATCCCGAAAAATACCGCGAAGCCATTGAACGTGGCACCGAATGGATCATCGGCATGCAGAGCATAAATGGCGGTTGGGGGGCATTCGACGCCGATAACAACCATTTTTTCCTGCAAAACCTTCCCTTCGCTGACCACGGCGCCCTTCTGGACCCGCCAACGGCCGACGTTAGTGCCCGGTGTTTGGGGATGCTGGCGCAACTGGGCTATGAAACAGATCACCCGGTGATGGCCAAGGGGTTGGCGTTTCTCCGCAGCGAGCAGGAAAAGGAGGGGTCCTGGTTCGGTCGCTGGGGTAATAACTATGTCTACGGAACCTGGTCAGTTCTGTGCGCCTTTAATGCCGCCGGGGAGGACATGCAGGCCCGCCATATCCGCAAAGCCGTAGATTGGTTGAAATACGTGCAGCGCCCTGACGGTGGTTGGGGCGAAGATTGCTCCACTTATTGGCAGTACCGCCGCGACGAGGTAAAAACCAGCACCCCGTCGCAGACGTCCTGGGCGATGATGGGCCTGATGGCGGCCGGGGAAGTGGACAGTAATAGCGTTGCACGCGGTGTAGAATATTTGTTGAATGCAGAGCGCGACGGCGGCAATTGGCACGAAGAATATTTTAATGCCGTCGGCTTTCCGCGCATTTTCTATCTCCGCTACCACGGCTATAGCGCCTATTTCCCGCTGTGGACGTTATCCAGATATCGTTCGCTCAAGAAAACCAATTCTAAGTTTCCTAAATACGGCCTTTAAGCCCGTGGGACGCCTGGGAGTCATTACCGGGCTGGCACAAGAAGCCGATTGCCTGGATGTATTTCCAATCGACGACCGTCCGTATGTGGGTTGCGCCGCCGCTCGGACACAACGGGCCTATAATTTGTCACAGGAAATGATCAAGGACGGCTGTCAGGCTTTGTTGAGCTTCGGTTTGGCGGGAGGGTTGAGGCCAGATTTGGTGCCGGGCGACCTGATCATAGCGTCAAAGGTCGTCAGCCCGGCGGGGCAGGCATTTGAAACGTCGAAGCCATGGTTGGAAGGTGTCAGGGAGATCCTCGGCGAAGGGGCTACCATTGCTACCATCGCCGGGTCCGACAAGGTTGTCTCGACGCCTGAGGCAAAGCTGAATCTGGCAGAGAAATGGGACGCCGCCCTCGTCGATATGGAAAGCCATGCCGTTGCCGCCGCCGCCGAGGAGGCCGGGATTCTGTTTCTGGCAATTAGGGCCGTCGCCGATCCTGCCAGCCGCGCCATCCCGGCCTGGGTTACGGGGAAAATTTCTGAAAACGGCACCCCCAGTTATGGAGCCATCCTTGCCGGGCTGGCTATGCATCCTTGGGAAGTACCCGGTTTGTTTAGGTTGAAAAGCGACAGCAAAAGGGCGCTTATTTCCTTACGCAGCGTTGCTGGTCGTCTTGGCCCCTTGTTCGGACTTTAGGGCGGCTTCTTGCTCGGCCTTTTTTTGGCTGAGTGTCTTGATCAAACCCTCGAAGACAAATTCAGCTGGGCGCTGTTTGTCCAAGGGAATTTCCGGTGCCATCGGTTTTTCGGTTTCAATACCCTTGAGGAACACGCCAAGAGCTTTTAGGGGATGTGAGGTGACATCGGTAACCGCTGTCGCCTCATAGCCGCAATGGACCATGCAATTGGCGCATTTTTCGTACCGCCCGGTGCCGTAGTCATCCCAACGCGTTTCCCGCATCAACGCATCAAAGCTATCGGCGTAGCCTTCGCTCAACAAGTAACACGGCCGCTGCCACCCAAAAATGTTGCGGGTCGGGTTGCCCCAGGGCATGCACTGGTATTGCTGATTGCCGGCCAGAAAATCCATGAACAGGACCGACTGGGAGAATTGCCATTTATTGTTCCCCTGGCGTTTAAAAATATCCCTGAACAACTGCTTGGTTTTGGTCCTGTTCAGGAAATGCTCTTGGTTGGGGGCGCGTTCGTATGCGTATCCCGGCGAAATGGTAATGCCTTCGACCTTAAGGTCGTTGCTGGCGAAATTGAAAAATTCGGCGGCCTCGTCGGCGTTCATTTGGTCGAACAGGGTGCAGTTGACGTTTACTCGAAATCCTTTGGCTTTGGCCGCTCGAATGGCGGAGACGGCGCGTTTGAAGGTTCCCGGTTGGTCAACGGCGCGGTCGTGGTGTTCTTCCAGGCCGTCCAGATGCACGGAAAAGGTCAAATAATCCGACGGCGTGAATTCATCCAGCTTTTTTTCCAGCAACAAGGCATTGGTGCATAAATAGACAAACTTCTTGCGCGCCGTGATGCCTTCGACGAT
>Ga0066376_10004014_pt1 | contig 12956 bp, 11 predicted proteins | sample Knorr_S15_td_Bot_FD_77009 | JGI IMG/M metagenome (GOLD analysis project Ga0066376, IMG submission 77009) | Marine microbial communities from Southern Atlantic Ocean transect - Knorr_S15_td_Bottom_ad_5009_LV_A | ecosystem: Environmental > Aquatic > Marine > Oceanic | place: Southern Atlantic... | reverse complement strand
AGGGCTATCCCATGTACACCCAGCTGTGTATAATTTTTGCTCTAACCCCATCCATGATTCAGGGGTTTAGACCTGAATTAAAAGAAACAAAAAACTTTAAATATTTTTCTGGTCTGATGGTGACGCTCGCTGCGGGTATGCTGATAGCTGCGCTTATTTATTAAGAGGGATACTGGTTCAAGGTTGATGTGGCGGATAATTTTAATTATCAAATTTGTCAACCCTAGATTTTTTTATCATTTAAATTGCGGATGTAGTTCAATGGTAGAACACCAGCTTCCCAAGCTGGTTACGTGAGTTCGATTCTCATCATCCGCTCACAGGAAGCTAAATCTTTTTAAATAAATTTTTCTTTAAAATCACAGAGGTTGTTAACACTCCAGCTGACATAGCCCCTGCAACACCCGCGGTTAATATATCCTGACCTGTAAAAAATAGACCATCAACAGGGGTCCTTGGCTTTAGCCACTTCTGCCTGAATCTCTGGGGGAGGTGATCAATTCCATAGAGCTCACCTGTATTGTAGTTGGCCATATCTCTTGTTGATAATGGTGTTGATAACTCGGAGTAGCTTATCTTATCTTTTAGATGTGGAGCGTTCTTGTAAATAAGCTTAATCATTTTTTGAGAGATATCATCTTTAAAGCTCTCATACTCATCCCCTCTATTTTTCCAGGTTTTATCCTGCCACTTCTGATACCAATCAAAGGATGAGAAGGTGATCGCCTCCATGGTCGCTGTTCCGGGGTGGTTGCTTTGCCACTGCGGATCCTTTGATGATGGAAAGGACAGATAGAGAACCGGAAAATTATCCGTTTTCCTGTCTCTGTAATCATTTAGATTCTTATCATGATCATACCCGGGGTATATCCAGAGGTTGGTATCTTTGATACCTAGATCCTCAGCGGATTGATTAAATCCAATATACAGGCACACATAAGAGCCCGAGGATTGCACTCTGCTCAGATTCTCTGAAAAATGTTTGTAGCTATCATCATCCCTTAAGAATTTATTGATTGTGTTTACAACCCCAGCGCCGCTAATTACCACATCAGAGCTAATGCTCTCAGCATTTTCAAGAATTACGCCCGTGACCCTATTATTTTTAATATTAATTTTATCAACACCCGTGCTAAGCAAAACCTCTCCACCATGCTGCCTGATAACAGGGATAATGCTCTCGGCTATCATTCTTGAGCCACCAACCGGATAGTTTCCTCCATCCAGATAGTGGTTTGCAACCATCGCGTGAATAGCGAAGCTGCTTTGCTTCGGGGTTAGCCCATAATCACCCCACTGGCCTGTAAGCACACCGATTAATTTCTCATCGGAAGTGATTTTTGAGAGTATCTGGTGTGTGGTTTGGTCTGAATATTTAAAAAATTTTCGAGAGAGATAGCTGTAGAGAAAATACTCGGGGATACCCGATAGAGCTTTTGCTGAAAAATATTTAAAGGAGCAACGCTTAAAATCATCAAGAATATTAATATACTGATCAATGGCGTGGCTCTCTGATGGAAAGGATGATTTTAATGAATCAATAAACTGATCTTTAGGAGCGATAAAGTCATAGCTTTTATCTGGGAAGATAATACGATCATAGTTGCTGCTCATCTTACTCCACTTAAGATTATTGTTTGTAATCTTATCAAATAATCGTCTTATAAAGGATTTCTTGTTATGCACGCCACCGATATAGTGTATCCCGACATCCCACTCAAAGTTTTCTCTTTTAAATGTGTGGGTGTATCCACCTACCTTAAAGTGTTTCTCAAGAAGAAGCACGCTCTTTCCCTCCATCGCAAGAAGAGCAGCGGAGCACAGTCCACTAATCCCAGATCCAATAATAATGACATCGTAGTGGTCCTTAATGGTATCTTTAGAGTATTTATTTAATTTCATCTATTTATATTGAGTGTGATAGAAACTGAATTTATGCTAATTATCTTCTCTAATCAAAAAATAAAAAATAAAATAAAAAAAACTTTAATAGATGTTGCCTGATGAAAAGTAATAAGGGTAAATTCTATGATACAAAACAGGGTATAAATTGTATCAAAACTATTCACCGGTTATAATTTTATCAATTTTTGCTGTTATTCTAATTTCCCTACCCCTTCTAATCCAGTTTCTAATTTCCCCTCGACAAAATAAAGGTGGAGATAAGCTTATTCCCTATGAATGTGGAGAGCTTCCTGAGGGCTCTGCGTGGGTTAAGTTCAATATTAGGTTCTATATCATCGCTCTTATTTTTATTATCTTTGATGTTGAGATTGTTTTTATGTACCCATGGGCACTGGTCTTTAAAGAATTTGGAATCGTTGGATTTGTCGAGATGCTCCTGTTTGTGGGAGTATTGCTTGTTGGATTGTTCTATGTGTGGAGAAAGGGAGATCTTGATTGGGTGAAAATGGAAATAAGAAATCCTAAGGGCAGATATAAACACCTTACAACAAAGGACTAGCTATGGCTGAAATAACACTCAGAGGAAAATTTAATAAAGATAATTTTGTTGTTGAAAAGCTTGATAATCTCATTAACTGGGCACGCGCGGGCTCTCCGTGGTACTTTCAATTTGGCTTGGCCTGCTGCGCGATTGAGATGATGGCAGCATCTGCGCCTAGGCATGATCTGGAGCGTTTTGGTGTGTTTCCAAGAGCCACTCCACGCCAGGCAGATGTGATGATTGTTGCGGGCACGGTTACCATTAAAATGGCAGAGAGAGTCAAGAGACTCTATGAGCAGATGTCCGACCCCAAGTACGTGATATCTATGGGCAGCTGCGCCAATAGCGGTGGCCCCTACTGGCAGCATGGCTATCATGTCCTAAAGGGGGTTGACCTGGTTGTCCCCGTGGATGTGTATGTTCCTGGATGCCCTCCGCGTCCAGAGGCTCTTATTCAGGGTATTCTTGAGCTTCAGAGGCATATTAAAACAGAAAGTACTTTTGGAAGGAATAAAAATGCCTGAGAAGACACTCATAGATTCAATAAAGTCTATCGATGACTCCATCGCATATGATGATGAGACCAAAATATTTTCTATAGGAGAGGTTGACAAATGGTTTGAGATCGCCACAGAAATAAAGAATCTAAACTTTGATTATTTAATGTGCATAACCTCCATTGATCTTGAAAATGACCAGCTGGCTCTTGCCTACAACCTCCATTCAACAGAAACAAAAAAATCTATAGAGTTTAACCTTGTTTTTCCTAAAGATGCGCAAATCCCATCGATTGAGTCACTTTGGAAAACAGCTGATTGGCATGAGCGTGAGGCCTATGATATGATGGGAATTAAATTTGTAAATCACCCTGATATGAAAAGGATTCTGCTTCCACATGACTGGGAGGGGCATCCACTTAGAAAAAATTATGTGGTGGCCGACTATTACCATGGGATGTACATACCAAAGGATAAAACTGAGTGGGAATAAATGAGTAAAGAGAATCTAACGGATAAGAGTGGCATTAATACTGAGGATATGATCCTTAATATGGGTCCACAGCATCCAAGCACCCATGGCGTTCTTAGGCTCAAAATTCATACTGATGGGGAGGTGGTATCAAAGATTGAGCCCATTATTGGATATCTTCATAGATGCTTTGAGAAGCACTCTGAAAATCTTCCCTATGAGCAGGTGGTTCCATTTACAGATAGATGCGATTATCTATCCTCTATGCATATGAGCCATGGATACTCGATTGCAGTTGAAAAGTTGTTGGACATAGAGCTACCCGAAAGAGTGGAATACATACGGGTCATTGTATCAGAATTACAGAGAATCGCCAGCCATGCATTTTTTATTGGAGTATTTGGTCTTGATGTTGGTGCCATCACTCCATTTACCTGGGTTTTTAGGGATCGAGAAAGAATTGTAGATCTTTTTGAGACACTAACCGGAGCAAGATTATTGTACAACTATGTGTGGCCCGGTGGCGTCTCCCATGATCTGCCTGATAAATTTGTATCAAGGACACTGGAATTTCTTGATTATTTTGAGCCTCAACTAATAGAGATTGATGAGCTTTTAACCACAAACAAGATTTTTATTGAGCGTACCGCTGATATCGGGGTTCTGGATAAGGATGTCGCAATTAATTATGGGGTTACAGGCCCAAGCCTGCGAGCATCTGGCATTGAATTTGATCTTCGAAAGAATGAGCCGTACTCGGTATATGACAAACTTGATTTTGATGTGCCTGTTGGAAAAGGAGAGATGGGAACGGTGGGGGACTGCTGGGACCGATACATAGTTAGATTCCTTGAGATAAAGGAAAGTATTAAGATTCTAAGACAATGCTTCAAATTAATTCCCAAGGGCGATGTCCACGCCGCGCTACCCAAAAAGGTGAGACCCAGAAAGGGTTCTGTCTACTCACGATTTGAATCCTCAAGGGGAGAGTTGGGCTACTACATCATCAGTGATGGCAAGAATGTTCCCACTCGAGTAAAAATGCGATCCCCGGCCTTTTCAAATCTATCTGCGTTGGCGCAAGTATCCGAAGGATGGATGATATCGGATGTCATTACCATTCTAGGAAGTCTTGATATTGTACTAGGGGAGATTGATAGATAATGTCTTTTGTCGATACCATGCTAAGCGCTCTTTCCTCATTTGAAATGAATTATACGGTACTTCTGTTAATTGCGGTGACGATACCTGGATTAATTATTTTTCTGATTATGACGGTCAATGCAATTGTGATGGTTTATATGGAAAGAAAAATCTCAGCTTTTATGCAAGACAGACTCGGGCCCATGGAAGTAGGATTATTTGGTTTTAAGGGTGGAAAACGATTCTGGGGCGGAATTGGGCAAACAATTGCAGATGCAATCAAATTACTTGCCAAAGAGGACATCATCCCTAAGAACGCCGATAGATTTATGATGATGCTTGCTCCTTTTATTATATTTATTGCTTCCTTTCTCACCTTTGTGGGGGTTCCACTATCTGAGAATTTTCTTATATCTAACTTTAACATAGGAATTTTATATATACTGGCGATGAGCTCGGTTGGGGTCATTGGCATTATTCTAGCTGGATGGTCCTCGAACAATAAGTGGTCATTGTATGGGGCCATGAGAGCGGCAGCTCAGATCATTAGCTATGAAATTCCAATTGCCCTTACTCTGTTGCTTCCGGTTATTATCTCAGGAGGCCTTGATGTTCATACGATTGTAGATTGGCAGCTTCAAAACAGATGGCTCATTTTGCATAGCCCCTTTACCTTTATTGCATTTTTTATCTTTTTTATATCTGGGATAGCAGAAACAAACAGAACTCCATTTGATATTCCCGAAGCCGAATCAGAGTTGGTTGCTGGATGGATGACAGAGTATTCAGGATTCAGGTGGTCGTTGTTTTTCTTAAGTGAGTACACCAATATGCTGATTATTAGCTTGGTTGCATCCTTTGTTTTTCTGGGTGGCTGGGGATCTCCACTGACAATTATTAATTTAATTCCAGGTGATTATATGTATCTAGATGGACCTGTATGGGGCTTATTCTGGCTATTGTTTAAGGCGATAGTGCTGATCTTTATTATGATGTGGTTCAGGTGGACCTTCCCAAGGCTAAGGGTTGACCAGCTGATGTATCTGTGCTGGAAGGTGTTTATTCCATTTGCGATTTTTAATATGCTTGCAGTGGGAATATGGGAGGTTCTATTCTAATGAGAGAATATTTTAGCAATATTGTGGGTGGCATTCAATCTTTCTGGAAAGGTCTATCCCTTACTTTCAAGCACATAAAAAACAAAAAGGATCTTGTTGCAACCTTGCAGTACCCCAATGAAAAATGGCCGATTCCAGAGCGAAATATTGGCTTTAATCTCTCTGAATACAACGTTATTAAATCAAAATTACACGTGGATATGGATGACTGCATAGGCTGCCTGATGTGTGAGCGGGCCTGTCCTGTTGATTGTATTAAAATAGATATTATAAAACCCCCAAAAGACAGTGGGTTTGATTGCGGAAAAACATCATTTGGCACTCAAAAGAAGCTTGTTGTTCCTAGATTTACCATTGATATGTCAGAATGCATGTACTGCAATTTATGTGTCTATCCCTGCCCTGAGGAGTGTATATATATGGTGGGAGGTCCCAACGAGGATAAGCATGAGATTGACTATGAATTCAGCCAGTACACCAGAGATGGCCTTATTTTTGAATTTGCGGATGTAACTGATGAGGATATCCTTACGGTGGGTGGCGGTGAATATATAAAAAACAGAGAAGAGAAAAAGAGGCGAATTGAAGAGGGGAAGTCACTAAACGGAAAAGAAATTCTACCAGTAATAAATAAGCAGAGTGAAGAGGGTACTGCTACAACATCTAAGGCTCCCTCAAATAAGCCAGACTTTAGCGTTGTCAATGAGATTGAGGATCGAGTGACCCGAGCCACTGCAAAGAAGGCCTTTACACTAAAATTCAAAGAGAAGGCATCATTTCAGGAGATATCAGATTACGTCAAGCTCACACTTGAGGAAAATGGAAAGTATACATCTGATTTGGATGATATTATTAAAAGAATTTCAGAGATGACCACCTCAGACGCTGCTGACTCTAAAGATCCCGAGTCAACACTGGCGGGGGAAGAGATCACCCATAAATCCTTTAATGATTTGGAGAATAAAATGCAGCGGGGGATAGTAAAGAAAATTTTTATTGGAGAGAAGAAAAAGGGACTTGGTGATCTTGATATTCTAAAAACAATAAGAGTCGAGCTAAAAACAAAAGAAATGTTGGATGATCAGGCAAAAGAATTACTAAAGAAATTAATGCTTCAAAGCGTAAAACCAAAAAAAGCACCTAAAACTCAAAGTGATATCTTTGATCTTAAGCAACTTAATGGTATTGAGGATAAAATGACAAGGGGACTTGCAAAAAAAACATACACCAAATCAAAGCGAGATGGGAAAAAATCTGCTGATATATTAGCTGACATTGAAAAGGAGCTTCAGAGCTCAGAGAAACTTACTGATGATGTTGTTGCTGTGATCAGTGTGATAAGAGAATCAATCTAATGGCTGATATGGTATTTAATTCCATCTCATTTCTTTTGATTCTCTCATGTCTTGGTGTGTGCATGTCAAAGAATCTTGTTCATTCAGCTGTCTATTTGTTTTTTGCGCTCTTTTTAATCGCGGGATACTACATCATGCTGTATGCAGATTTTTTAGCAGCTGTGCAGGTGATTGTTTATGTGGGGGGAATACTTGTACTAATTATCTTTGGTGTGATGCTGACTAATAGATTGGAGAAGCCAAGCATTAATATCTCATCATTTAATCAGTTTACAGCCGGGCTTCTATGTTTTTTCTTATTTTCCATTCAATGTTATGCAATTATTAATGGAAGCTGGATCAATATTGATGCGGGATTAATAGAAAATTCAAGCAAATCAATTGGCCGCCTTATTTTATCTAAGCATCTCCTGCCATTTGAAATTATCTCAATTCTTTTACTTGGGGTTCTTGTTGGAGCCGCCACAATCGCAAGGAAAAAAAGATGAATACTCTTGAGTCATATATGATTATTGCTTCAGCAGTATTCTGCCTTGGGCTTTATAATGTTATGACAAGACGGAACGCCGTGGCAATTTTAATGGGCATAGAGCTTATCTTAAACTCTGCTAATATTAATTTTATTGCATTTAACAGGTTTAATGGATCCATGGTTCTTGATGGGCATGTAATGAGTGTTTTTATTATCGTTCTTGCCGCTGCAGAGGCGGCAGTCGCTCTTGCTATCATTATTAATTTATATCGTAATATTGGAAGTGTTGATGTTGATGAAGCGAGGAGCCTACGAGGATAAGATGGAAAATCTACTTGCATACATAAGCGTTATTTTCCTAATTCCTCTACTCTCATTTCTCTTTCAGCTGATTGCACCTAAGTCCATAAGCTCAGTGATGTCCTATTTCTCTGTGGCTCTATTGTTTTTATCTACAATCTTATCATCAATGTGTGTTTATGCTTTCTATAATAACTCAAGCTGGACATTTGCTGATTGGGGAATTTATGGAGGTCTTAAACTTATAGAGATTCCCTGGGTCACTATGCCTGACTTTCATATTGGCTTTGGTATGAATTTTGACAAATTGGCGGTGGTGATGCTATTTGTCGTGAATTTGATATCTTTTCTTGTTCATCTCTATTCTATTGATTATATGAAAGGAGATAAGCGATATTCAAGGTATTTTGCCTATCTTGGACTCTTTACATTTTCCATGAATGGAATTGTGTTGTCCAATAATCTGTTTTTTACATTTATATTCTGGGAGCTCGTTGGCTTCAGCTCATACCTATTAATAGGATTCTGGTATGAGAAAAATTCAGCTGGCGATGCGGCGAACAAGGCGTTTCTTGTTAATAGAGTCGGCGATATTGGAATGTTTCTTGGAATTATGCTGCTATTTGTGAATGCAGGTACCTTCTCGTATAACGCCATTCAGTATGCGGGTATAGATAACACAATAATGACGATTTGTGGTTTACTGATTTTTATGGGCGCGGTTGGAAAATCTGCTCAATTTCCGCTTCATGTGTGGCTTCCAGATGCGATGGAGGGTCCGACTCCAGTAAGTGCGCTTATCCATGCCGCCACAATGGTCGCGGCGGGTGTCTATCTTTCTCTTCGAATATTTCCATTTTTAACTCTTGAGGCACTTCATGTTATAGCATTAGTAGGAGCAATCACAGCTATTGTAGCTTCATTTATTGCAACAAGCCAGTATGATATTAAAAAGATTTTAGCCTATTCAACAGTCAGCCAGCTAGGGTTTATGGTATGCTCAATCGGGGTGGGCGCCTACTTTGCAGCGTTCTTTCATTTAATTACCCACGCAATGTTTAAGGCATGCCTCTTCCTGTGCAGCGGGTCTGTTATACAAGCAATGCACCACTCTCAGGATGAGCTCCATGACCACAGCAAGGACCCTCAGGATATACGGAACATGGGAGGGCTTCGCAGTAAAATGCCAATCACATTTTTTGCAATGCTGATATCAACAATGTCTCTTTGTGGATTTCCTTTATTTTCAGGTTTTCTATCAAAGGATTCTATTGTGGCAGGAACCATTGCCTATTATGAAAGCTTTCATGGGTTGACATTTATAATTCCACTTTTTATTATTCTCTCTGCTGGCCTGACAGCGTTTTATATGTTTAGATTAATGTTCCTTGTCTTCTTTGGAGAGTCAAGAGAGGGTTCTATCAATTCCCATATTAAAGAATCTTCTTTTTACATTACCGCTCCAATAATCTTACTTGCGCTGCTAAGCTTTGCTTTTATTTTCACGTTCCCCAATTTTAATCCACTAGATTCACATGGATGGTTCTATAATATGCTGTCAATAGCCACTCCATACCAAACCCTTGGATATGACATGTATCAAATCGAAAGCGGCATTCATCATGCTCATTATTCAGCGATTGTCCTCTCTATTACTGTGGCTTTCATTGGATTTTTATTGGCATTCTTGAAATACTATCTCAAGAGGGATATTCTATCTCTTTCCAGCAATACTATATACATAAATTTAAAGAATCTATTTAGAAACAAATTTTATATCGATGAAGCATATGAATATTTTATTGTCACTCCATTCCTTCGATTATCTAAAACTGTTTCAATTATAGATTGGGACTATTATGATCAGCATTTTATTGATTTCTGGGGGTGGTTCACAATAAAGCTATCAAAAATCTCAGCTGTTTTAGACCATAGTTTATTGGATCAATTTATAGTTGATGGTTTTGCTCGATTAACAAACAGATCAGGAAAAGAACTTCAATCATCCCAAAATGGTGTGCTTCAGAGCTACTTATTCTCTGGGGTGCTTGGGCTAATAGTTTTATTAATCATTATTCAACAATTAGGATAAGTTTATGGAAACAAACATACTTTCAATTTTAATATTTTTCCCACTTCTAGGAATACTTGGAATGTTTATTGCATACGCGCTAAAGCAGAGTGATATTGTTTTTAAATATATCGCACTGTTTGCAACATCAGTGCAACTTATTCTGACTGTATGGCTATACTTTAATTTTGACCCAAGCGTTGTGCTCTCATCGGATATTTCCATAAATCCAGTCAAGTTTGCGGTTCAAGTTCCCTGGATAGAAAACTTTAATATTCAGTATTTTGTTGGGATAGATGGGCTGAGTGCTCCTCTTGTATTCTTAACATCATTGCTAATGTTTATATGTATTCTTGCCAGCTGGAATTTATCGAAGCATGTATTTGCCTATTTTGCATTATTCCTGCTTCTTGATACTGGAATGATGGGCGTTTTCTTATCCTTGGACTTTTTTCTGTTTTATATTTTCTGGGAGGTCATGCTTTTGCCTATGTATTTCCTGATTGGAATATGGGGCGGACCTGAGCGAAAATATGCAGCCATTAAATTCTTCTTATACACATTGTTTGGCTCTGTGTTTTTGCTTCTTGGAATGATTGCTCTCTACTTTTATTCTGGCATACAGAGTTTTAATTTAATAGCCTTGATCAGTGCGGCCCCATCAATCACTGGTGAGCTTTGGGGATTCCAAATAAAATATTTAATTTGGATTGCGCTGTTTATTGGATTTGCAATCAAAGTTCCAATTTTTCCTTTTCACACCTGGCTGCCCCTTGCGCATGTGGAAGCACCAACCTCTATATCTGTTATTCTGGCTGGTGTTCTTTTGAAAATGGGAATCTACGGACTTCTTCGTATTAGTTACCCACTACTTCCAGGTGAGGTCATTGCCTTTTCATATACACTGGCAATCCTTGCCGTTATTAACATTATATGGGGCGCAACCAATGCAATAGCTCAAAGAGATCTAAAGAAAATGGTCGCCTACTCTTCTATAAGCCACATGGGCTATGTATTACTGGGAATGGCAGCGGTTGCAAGCACATCCCCAGCCGGAACCCAGGCCGGGATGAATGGCGCGGTGATGCAGATGTTTAATCATGGTGTTATTACTGCTATGCTGTTTTTATTAGTTGGGATGCTATATGACAGAGCTCATCACAGATGGATTGTTTTCCCTGATGATTATGAAAAGCCTGAACTGGCTGGTGAGCTAGGCTTTGGAGGAGTATCAAATAAAATGCCGATATACTCTGGATTTGTAATGATTGCATTTTTTGCGGGTCTGGGGCTTCCTGGATTATCAGGCTTTATTAGTGAGGCATTTTGTTTTATTGGGGGATTCTCAATATTTACATTCCTTACCGTTATAGGGACACTTGGAATTCTTTTAAATGCAGTTTATTTCTTGCGGGCCTATCAGCGAATTTTCTGGGGAGAAGAGAGCGCTAGCACACAGGAGCTATCAGAAATCAGCGTTAGGGAGATTGTTATTTTAACTCCACTTCTTCTTCTAATCGTTGCTCTTGGAGTTTATCCATCACCTTTAATTGATATTATACAACCAGCTGTTCAGGGAATAATTGATACAGTGCAATCAGTGCTATAGTGACTCTTTTAGGTAATATACCAAGCTTATATTATTTTCAAAGTGAGATACTTCTATGTTTTGGAGTACTCTTACTTTTGGTGGTATCTGTTTATAAAAATGCATCCATAAAATCATTTTACATTACACTCGCCACTTTGCTGCTATCTTTACTATCCACATTCTATCTTATATTTGATCAGGCTAACTTTACCTCGGGATTTAAATTTCTATTTTTAGGAAGCATTGTTATCGATTTTTACTCAAACTTTTTTAAAGTTATTTTTCTATTGTCTGTTTTGGCAATTATTTTGCTTACCTATAATAATAAGGAAGTTAAAAGAGAGGATTGGAGTGAGTATTACTGCCTGATATTAATTGCTACCCTTGGAATGTTTTTAATGTCATCATCTCTAAATCTTCTAATGATTTACCTTGCTATTGAGATGGTAAGCATTCCATCCTATATGCTTGCTGGATTTAATCATAATGATAAGAGCTCGAATGAAGCTTCTATGAAATATGTTTTGTATGGCTCCTTTGCATCTGGATTAATGCTTTTTGGAATGAGCTGGATATATGGACAAGCTGGGAGCCTGTATCTCAATGATATTGGAGAATACATGATGAGCGCAACTCAGTTTCAATTCACATCTCTAATTTCCTTTACTCTTCTGTTTGTTGGTTTTGGCTACAAAATATCATCTGCTCCCTTTCACTATTGGGTACCTGATGTTTATGAGGGAGCTCCCACTCCCATGACCGCATTTTTTGCGGTCGCCCCAAAAATAGCTGGATTCTCTCTTCTGATTAGATTTTTATACACAACTATGGCACAACTTAACTTTTCAAATCACAGCATGGAGGCTATCTATGTTGACTGGAATTTCATTCTAGCGGTATTATCTGCAATTACCATGACGATTGGGAACATCCTTGCCATAAGGCAGAGCGATGTAAAAAGAGTGCTTGCATACTCCAGTATATCACATGTTGGATTTATCATGATGGGATTTTCAGTGATTTCATTTATGGCTGTTACCCACATGCTGTTTTATATAGTGATGTACTCTCTTATGACACTTGGAGCTTTTTCAATATTAATTTTATTTACAGATAAATATAAACTTAGCTCAGTTTCAGATTGGAATGGGATTGGCTATATCCATCCCATAATATGTTCTCTAATGGTTTTAAATCTCATGGCGTTGGCCGGACTTCCACCAACCTCTGGTTTTGTTGCGAAGTTCTATATTTTTGCTACTATCATAGAATCTAAAACTTACTATTGGCTTGCAGTTGTCGCCATTTTAAATACTGTAGTTGCTCTTTATTATTATTTTAATATTGTTCGAGCAATGTTTCTAGAGTCTCCATCTGAGCGCTCAATAGAGAAAGTAGATTATATTACAACGACTGTTATCGTTATTACATCAATTCAAGGTATAGCATTTTATTTATACTGGTCAGATTTATACAATATAATACAGAGGT
>Ga0066376_10004013_pt1 | contig 12956 bp, 9 predicted proteins | sample Knorr_S15_td_Bot_FD_77009 | JGI IMG/M metagenome (GOLD analysis project Ga0066376, IMG submission 77009) | Marine microbial communities from Southern Atlantic Ocean transect - Knorr_S15_td_Bottom_ad_5009_LV_A | ecosystem: Environmental > Aquatic > Marine > Oceanic | place: Southern Atlantic... | reverse complement strand
GAGTCTGAATCACACTCCGGGAATCGGAACTCAATTCCGGCGCGCTCTTCCTGAATTCGGCCGACAGCGGGCGTGGCGTCCCGTCCCCAGCCTCGCAGCTGCGCCTCGATAAATCGTTGCTGTGCGATGTTCGCCGCTTCCATGGGAAGTCCGAGAGAGCGGCCAAGTCGCGTCGCCAGGCCGACATCCTTCGCCGCCAGATCCACCATGAACCCGGGCTCGAAATTGCCCTTAAGGATGGATGTGCCCCAGCCGCGCAGGGCAGCGCTATCCCCGGATGATGCCGTGATCACGTCGTACAGCGTGCGCGCGTCCACACCGGCCTTCATCGCCATCCCGAACGCTTCCGAGATGATGACGCTGGTGCTGAGGCCGATCAGGTTGTTGGCGAGTTTGCATATGGAGCCGGTGCCGATGCCGCCGCAATAGGCAAGCTTCTCGCCATCGCCGATCAGGTTCAATACCGGCGTCACGCGCTCGAAGACGTCACGATCCCCGCCGACCATGAGGCATAAGTCGCCTCGTTCAGCACCGACCGTGCCGCCGCTAACCGGGGAGTCGAGCGCGTGTGCCCCAGCCGCGCGAACGGCGGCATCCAGCGTTTTGGCGGTGTCCGGGTCGATCGTGCTGAGGTCGATGAATACCGCGCCGGGAGAGATCGCCGAAAGAACTCCGCCCTCGCCGGTCGCCACTTCGAGCACGTTGGCGGGCAGCGGTAGTGAGGTGAATACGATGTCCGCCCCGCGTGCCGTTTCGGCCGGGCTGTTTGCCCAGGTTGCGCCGGCCTCCTCCAACGGGCGTCCGGCATCTCGTGACAGATCGAAAACCGTCAGATCGTGCCCCCCCTCAAGGACGTGGAGCGCCATGTGCCGGCCCATGTTGCCGAGCCCGATAAAACCGATCTTCATGAGGATGTCCTTGTAATTAACGGGCGCGTTGCACGTCAGCCATGTCGATTGTGTAAGAGCCGTGGACGACTTGCCATGTAGGGGCGAAAGGCAATACGCTCGCCTATTGAGATCGCACTATATATCCGTCATTACCACGCCGGTGGGAATCCGGAAACGACAGACACGCGATCACACAATGAAAGGACGCGGACCGTGACTGGATTCCCGACTTCTCGGGAATGACGGCTCAAGCGGCGTAACGCCCGCAGTTAACCGCCCCTAACCCCGTCCTAATGTAGGAGAGGGTTTGTTTTAGCCTCCTCCCTCGGAGGCCAAATAACAAAGGAGGTTGGAGGTGGGTCGCGATATGAGCCTGACGATTTAGTACCCGACCGCTGCGCCGTCCTTGCGTGGCTCGGACCCGGCGACGAGCACGCCGGTCTCCACGTCACGTGAAACGATCTGGCCTCCGCCGTAACCGACGCGGTCGTACCCATCATCGACACGCACCTGGTGGCCGCGTCGCTGCAGGTCCCTCACCGTGTCCGGGTCTACACCGGCCTCAAGGCCGATCGTGCCGGACTCCAGGAACACACGGAACCGCAGGGCGTCAAGCGCCTGTTGCGAGTCCAGGTTGAAGTCGACCATGTTGGAGATCATCTGGAGGTGACCCTGGGGCTGCATGAAGCCGCCCATCACGCCGAAGCTGAGCCACATCTCGCCGTCTTTTGTCGCCATGGCGGGGATGATGGTCTGGAACGGCCTGGCTCCGCCCTTCAGGAAGTTCGCGTGGTTTGAATCGAGGGAGAACAGGGCGCCCCGGTTTTGCAATGCGATTCCGGTTGTCGGCACGATCATGCCGCTGCCGAAGCCCTTGAACAGACTGTTGATGAAGGAGCAGGCGTTGCCGTCTCCGTCGATCACCGTCAGGTAAACCGTGTCGGAATTCGGGTAGGGCATACCTGATCCCACATTTTCCATCGCCCGCCCACCGGTGATGCGAGATCGTTGCTCTGCGGCGCGGTCTTTTGACAGCATCCAATCGATCGGGACTTCGTTGACCCGTGGGTCCGCTACATGATCCAGCGCATCGGCGAAGCCAAGGCGTGTTGACTCGATCAGGTGGTGATAGGTGTCGGCCGACTGGAAACCCATGCCGGCGATGTCGAAACCCTCGGCGATGTTTAGCGCCATCAGGGCTGCGATTCCGTCGCCGTTGGGCGGGCATTCCCACACGTCGACGCCGCGGTATTCGGTGTGGATCGGCACGTCCCAGTCGGAGTGATGTGCCGCCATGTCTTCTTCGGTAATCCAGCCGCCTTCGGACTGCACAAAGTCGGACAGCTTCTTGGCGATCTCGCCTTTATAGAACGCCTCGCTGCCGCCTTCTGCGATCACCTCAAGCGTGCGACCGAGTTCCGGCAGGCTCACGATCTCGCCGTGCTTTGGCGCGCGGCCTTTTGGCAACATCTCGCGGCCTGAAGGTCGGGCGGACAGCTTCTCTTCGGCACCCTGCCACTGGTTGGCGATGATCTCGCTGACGCCGTAGCCCTCGTGGGCGTACTTGATGGCCGGCTTCAACACTTCGGCCAGCGTCATCGTGCCGTCTTCGTCGAGGAGTGTCTCCCAGCCGTGGACCGTGCCCGGGATGGAGACCGAGAACGCAGCGTCCGGGCCCTCGGTGGGGATGCCGGAGTGGCCGTTTCGGACGACATCGTCGCGGTTTGCGGCGGCTGCGGCGTGGCCGCTACCGTTCAGCGCACGTACACGCTTCTCGTCGTTCTTCCAGATAAGGGCGAACATGTCTCCGCCGACTCCTGTGGACATCGGTTCCAGCACGTTGAGCGCGGCAGCCGTGGCGACGGCAGCGTCGACGGCGTTGCCGCCGGATTTGAGGACGTCGAGACCGACCTGCGCTGCGAGCGGCTGGCTGGTTGCGACGGCGCCATTACGGGCGACCACTGAGGATCGGCGGGATCGGAAGAAAGTCACGTTCACGTCCTTGGAAGGGTAGGGGCAATCGTCGTCAAACCCGTGAGATTCATAGACGGCGCAATCCTACCAATAAAGGCGTACCCGTGGGGGAGGAGCGTCAGGGGTGGAATCCACGTCGTAGACGCGGGCCTGGTTTGCCGAATCCCGGAGAATAGGTAACAAGCGACCTAGTTCAGGATGACATTTGTTCTTATCGGCCAACACTTGCCTCCCGATGACGTTACGCCGCAGGGCTCAGGCGATACCCAGCTGGTCTGCCAGGTCGTTGAAGCTGTTTGCTGTGAAATCGAACGATGGGTCAGTTTCCGGATCTGCTTTATTGCGGAGGCCTGTACCATTGCCGAACTCGCCTGGACGCCGAACGAACGCCGTGTGCAAGCCTGACTTCGCAGCGGATCTCAGGTCGTTCTGGTGGGCAGCCGTCATCATCACCTCGCCGGGCTCGAGCCCGAGCAACTCGGCGGCCTTCGTGTACGACTCCGGGTCCGGCTTGTAGTGGCCCGACAGCTCGGAAGACAAGACGCAGTCCCAGGGCAGCCCGGCTCGCTTCGCCATATTCGTGAGCAGCGCCACACTGCCGTTGGAAAGGGTGGAGATGATGAACTTGCTTTTTAGCCGGGCCAGGCCTGAAACAGCCTCCGGCCACGGGTCGAGCCGGTGCCAGATCTTGTTCAGGTGAACCTTTTCGTCCTCGGTCAGCCCCTCGATTCCGAACTGAATCAGCAGATCGTCCAGCCGTCGCCGGTGGATGGCGTCGATGCCGATCCACTCCCACTCGCCGGTCCGGACCTTGTTCATGCCCGGTCCGTATCCAGCGCGCCACTCGTCTGCGAACAGATCGGCGTCGATTTCGATTTCCAGTTCGTTTGCGAGCGAGGCGATTTCACGTGACACGCTGCCACGCCAGTCGACCACGGTCCCGAACACGTCGAACGTGAGCGCCTTTACGTCTGACACGGGCATGCGTTGTCTCCTGGGTGCGTGAGGGTGGTGAGTGTCAGGGCACTGTATCGCACGAAGGCGCCCGTCGGCGCCGGAGCGTCGATGTTAACCGCCCCTGATCCCCTCCTACATTAGGAGGAGGCTGGAGGTGGGTCGCGTTCAGGGGACACGGGCCGACTGGCAACTCGCATCTACCTCGCGCGCGGGTTGAACACGTCGTTCAGGGCGTCGCCGAGTAAGCTCCATGTAAATATCAGCAACCAGATAACGGCGATGGGTGCGAGCAACTGCTCCGGGTGCTGCTGGATGACCGACACGACCGCTGTGCCTCGTCCAGACACATCCGAGATCATGAATCCCAGGCTCGGTCTCGGAGGCTGAACGCCGATTCCAAGGAAGCTCAGGATCAGCTCGCTTCCCGCAATCGCGCCCATGCCGGCAGAAGCGGTCACGATGATGGTGCCGGTGATGTTGGGCAGGATGTGCGAGAACAGTAGACGAGGGGTGGAGACTCCAACAGCACGAGCAGCTTCGATGTAATCAGCGTTCCGGAGCGCGAGAACCTGTCCTCGTACCAATCGCATCATCCCGTACCAGGCGAACGGCAACAGAGCTAATGTAACCACGAGGTAGTCCACGAATCCGGACTCTATAAGTCCCCCGAACGGACTCCAATCCGGATAATTACTCCAATCTTCAAAGTCCCGCGTCCATCCGACGATACGCGGTCTCAATGTGGCGGCGATCAAGATCACAAGAAGTATCCCGGGGAAGGCCGCAACTACCTCCCCAATGCGCATGATCACGGCGTCAGTTTTTCCGCCAAAGTATCCGGCGACCATCCCCAGCGTAACGCCCAGAATGATGCCGCCCGTCCCGACGGTGATGATCGTGAGAAGGACGGTCGTCTGGACCCCCCAGATCACTCTCGTGTAGATGTCCCGGCCAATGCGGTCGGTCCCCAGGACGTGGCCGGAGTTTGGACCTTCTTGTGTGTGGAGCAGGTCCGTCTGGGAGTAGGAATGAGTCGAGAGCGGCTTGGCGAGGATACCGATGGCGTAGATCACGAGAATTATTGACAGCGTCGCCATCGCGATTTTTTTCCGACGCAGCCTTTGCCATGCCTGCGATATCGGGCTTATCCCGATGCTGGAGATTGAGGCGCCGACGTTCAGGCCCGCCGGACTTCTCCCATGTGAATTTGTCGTGCTCGGACCGCGGCGATACAAAAGGAACAGTCCGAAGAAGAATCCAATAGGCGGGATTAGCACCAGCAGGCCAAGTGCGCCATTCCAGCCAATGTCATGTGTGCGTCTTATGGCCGCCGAGACGGCGATCGAGATGGACAGAAATAAGACGGCGAACCCGAGATAAACAAACGCCAGGCTCGACAAAGGCGAAAAGCTAGAAGAAGCGTCAAAAAGCAACAGGCCCGACACGAACACAACCGTAGCCCCTGTAAGCCTGGCGAAGAATCCGAGGCGGTTTATTCGACCACCAGTACCGATCAACTCTCCGATGACTCCGGGAGGCTGAGCAAAATCGACACCTTCCGGCAGGTCGCGGCCGGTGCGAGGAAGCTGAGTGGATACGCCCCGATTGCTCATGATGACTTACTGGTACCTGATCCGTGGGTCGACTATCGAGTACAGGATGTCGACGATCAGGTTGGCGATGACGAGGGATGCGGCGCCGATGAGCGCCACCGCCATGATTACGGGGAAGTCACGGGCGAATAGGGCGTCAAGTGTGAATCGGCCAACGCCCGGTATGCCGAAGATCAACTCCACGATGAACGCCCCCCCGAGCAGGCCAGAGAGCGAGAAACCAATCAGGGTGAGGATGGGAATCAGGGCGATACGCGCGACGTGCCGATAGTTGACAACATGCTCAGGAACGCCCTTTGAACGCGCTGTTCGCACGTAGTCCTGGCCAAGTACATCCAGGGTGCTGGAGCGCATGATTCGGGTGAATATGGCGATGCCAGGCAGCCCGATTACCAGGGCCGGCAGGATGATTTGCGGACTGAAGAAACCGCCCCATCCCGAAACCGAAACCCAATCTAATTTGAGCGCGAAAATGATGATCAGAAAAGGAGCGGTCAGGAAAACAGGCATTGCGTCAAGCACCAACGAGCCAGACACAATAGTTGGATCCTGCCACGATCCTTGTTTGAGCGCAGTGTAGAAGCCGAGCGGAACGCCAAATCCGATGGTGATTAACGCTGCCGCAAGGAAAAGTTGCGCCGAGACCTTGAGTTTGGGGCCCAGCAACTCCGTCACGTCTCGACCCTGAAACTGGGTGCTCTCGCCAAAGTCGCCCTGAAGCGCGTTCCAGACGTAACGCAGGTACTGCTGCACAACGGGGTCGTTCAGTCCGCGTGATTCCCGAAGGCGCTCGGCACGTTCTTCCGTGTATTGCTGGCCGAGCTGAATCTGAACGGGGTCGCCCGGGCCGTAATGGCCGAGAGTGAACACGATCGCTGACACGGATAGCAGCAGGATCGGCGTCCACATGAGTCTCCGCACGATATAGGCGAGCATGTGCGGGACTCTGCCTCCATTGGGGCCGACGGGTCAAGCCTGTCTCTGTGAATTCAGGGAACTTCCAGATGTTCCCAGACGGTTTGACAAAATAGAGGGCCGGATCAAGTCCGGCCCTCACGCTGTCTATTCCTGGATCCAGACGTCCTTGAAGATCTCGATGGTCATAGGCAGGAAGTTGTAGTCCTGAACGCGCTGTTTAATGAGCGCCAACCCCTGCGTGTCCCACCAGACCGGCAGCCACGCGACCTCGTTGATGATTATCTGCTCGGCCTCCTGGTAAAGCTGCGTCCTGAGCACCACGTCCTGCTCTGTACGCGCCTGCTCCACCAGACGGTCCACCTCTGGATTCGAGTAGTTGCCGTCGTTTCGCGGACTGTCGCTGTGGAACAGGATGTCTATCCAGTCCTGCGGGTCCGGATAGTCAGCCTCCCACCCGCCGAAGAATGCCTGCAGACGGTTTCGGTAAAGATCCTGGAGGTAGGTCGCGAACTCAACCTGTTGGATCTCGACGGTTACGCCAAGTGTCTGACTCCACATGTCGGCCATCACCTCGATAGACAGGCTCGGCGATCCGCCGGTGCCCTGCGTGGTGATGACGATGCGCTTGTCCCTGTCGCTGAGCGTCGGGTACGAGGACTCCGCCAGCAGCGACCGGGCCTTATCGGGATCGAAATCGAGCGAGACCAGATCCTCGTTGAATCCCGGGAACAGAGGCGGCAGGACGCCCTGGGCCGGAAGCACAAGCCCGGCGAACACCTGCTCAGCGATCAAATCCTTGTCGATCGCGTGCGCCAGCGCCTGCCGGAACTTCACGTCGTTGAACGGAGTTTCCTCGATGTTGAAACCGAGGTAACTGGTGGTGAATCCCGGCGGTACGCTCACGAGGTCACGGTTGATCGCGTTGCTGGGATCCTGGACCCGGTCCAGGTCGGCCAGCCCCACGCCAGTGAGGTCGATCTCGTCCGCCTCGTACATCGCCATAGCGACGCCACCGGCCAGGTTGATCTCGACCGTGTCAAGGTAAGCGTTTCGATCGTGGTAGTTTTCGTTGCGGGCTAGGATCATGCGCTTGCCGATGCGGTACTCCTCAAGGATGAAGGGACCGCTTCCGATCGGGTTGTCGGTCCAGGTCCGTCCGCCAGCTTCCACGTTGCTCTTAAGCAGAGCGAACGCTGTCGGGTAGGTGAGCTTGGCAAGGAAGTACGCCTTGGGGGCGTCGATGGTTAGCCTGAGCGTTTTGTCGTCCACCACCTCGATGCCGGATGCCGTGATTGCATCACCGTCGATGATCTCCATTACGCCGACGATGTCGGCGAGATAAAGCTCTGCGACCGTTGACTCGGTGTCCGGGTGGGCGGCGCGTTCCATCGCGTATTTAAAATCGGACGCCGTTACGGGCGTGCCGTCGCTGAACCGTGCGTCGTCCTTGATAGTGAAGGTGTATACCGTTCCGTTCTCTGTGATGTCCCATGTTTCTGCGAGGTCCGGGACGATCTGAAGGGCGTTGTCCAGGCGGACGAGGCCGGAGAACAACTCGAGGACTATCCGGGCCGACGAGGTGTCGCTCACCAGCGCCGGGTCGAGGGTCGGCGGGTCTCCTCCGAGCACGCGTAACTTGCCGCCGTACTTATCGCCGGTGGAAGCGCTGACCTCTGGAACGGCCGTCGGATTGCCGCCAAGAGCGGGCGCGATCTCGATGCCGGAAGATCCAGAAGTGGCCTCGGCAGCTACGTCAGATTCGGCCGGAGACTGCTCGCCAGAGTCACCACCGCTACATGCCACGGCGCCCACCAGGACCAGGGCCAATACGCCCGATGCGATCAACTTTCGAAGCATGCGCCTCGACACCTCGTACTTCTTGTTTGATAAGGCAGAGCGATTTTGTATCGCATTGCCATATTTCAGGTTGGATGGTCCAGAGCTTGAATTCCGTGAACCAGAATCGTTGCCGGCCGGAATCAAAGCTTCGGAGTTAGTAACTGGGTTCTATTACGTTGTACACGACTTGCCGGTTTGGGTGCATCGTAAAAAGTAGATCCAATAATCAATTATGGGCGAGCGGCCTAGGATTCTGAAGCGGCGCCCATTGAATACAGCAGGAACGCCTCAAGTAAACCGTCGATCTCGCCCTCAAGCACGCCCTCCGCATCCGCGGTCTCGTACCCGGATCGGTGATCCTTAACCATTTTGTACGGGTGGAACACGTAGCTCCGCACCTGGCGTCCCCACTCTGGGGCCACGTGGGCTCCCTTTAACTTCACCCGCTCTTCCTCAGCCTCCTGCATCTGGATGTCCATGAGCCGGGCCGTCAGGATCTTCATGGCGACGGCCCTGTTCTGTAGTTGGGACCGCTCGTTCTGGACCGATACGACGATATTTGTGGGCAGGTGCGTGATTCGCACCGCCGTGTCGTTCTTCTGGACGTTCTGGCCGCCGTGGCCGCCCGCCCTGAAGGTGTCGATCCGCAGGTCATCCGAGTTGATTTCTATCGTGGTGTCCTGGTCCTCGGGCTGCGGAAGCACCTCTACAAGAGCGAACGTCGTGTGGCGCATGTGGTCGGCGTCGAAGGGCGAGAGTCGGACCATCCGGTGCACGCCGCGCTCAGACTTCAGGTAGCCGTAGGCGTATCGACCTTCGATCTGCGCCGTGGCCGACTTCAGGCCTGTCTCGTCGCCTGCGGTAGACTCCAGGACCGACGCCTTGAAACCGCGTGAATCCGCCCATCTGAGGTACATGCGGAGCAGCATCTGGACCCAGTCCTGGGCCTCCACGCCGCCGGCGCCTTGTTTGAGCGAGATGATCGCCGGCCGTTCGTCGTGTTCGCCCGAAAGCTGTACGGCGAACTCCATCTTCTTGACCCGGTCCATGAGAGCTTCGTAGTCATCACGGATGGCGTCCGTAAGAGACTCATCGGACTCCTCGATCGCCATCTGCATCAGCTCATCAAGCGATTCAGACTCCGACTCCACCTCACGCCATGAGTCGACATCGTCTCGAACGCCCGCCATTTCACGGGACAAAGCCTGCGCCTTCCGGGTGTCGTCCCAGAAACCAGGCTGCGACGCAGATTCCTCCAGCTCGCTCAGGCGCGTCTCAAGTGTAGGCAAGTCAAAGTCGCCTCACAATTCCGGCAACGCGTTGCCGAAGAGTCGAGATGTCGCCCATGAGATCGCGCACGTGTGGGTTCCTTAACTAGGTGTTCCCATGTCTGGGTGTTGAAGGAGGGGATAGTGAACAGTTGTCACAGGCGCCGTGACCCGACTCACAGGAGATAGCGAACTGTCCAGCAAAAATATCAGACCAAAAGTATATCAAGCGGCAACAGGTAATAAGGCCAAGTTTAGCAGTCCCGTCCCCCCGTGACGCTCGATCAAGCCTACCGTGTTGTCTTGCTGCCCTGAACGCCTCCCCCCGTCATCCTGAACTCGATTCAGGAGCGGACCATAATACGGACAGCATCTTCAAACGGACGTGACCGTCAGTTATCGTCATCCAAAGATCGTGAGACCACGTCGAATACGAATACAAACGGATCCTGAATCAAGTTCAGGATGACAATTGAGCGCCGCGTAATATCGACAAGGCGAAGCCACATCGCTCCCTACATATGGATGGCCGGACACGCAGAAGGAACCGCCGACCCATACGAAACCCGACCAACCGCGTGATATCCTCAAAACAGTCGGGGCATGGCGCAGCCCGGTAGCGCACCTGTCTGGGGGACAGGAGGTCGCAGGTTCAAATCCTGTTGCCCCGACCATTTAATCCGAACGTAAATTCGACCCTGGCGGCAAATTAGCTACCGGGGTCGAATCGCGTTTGACAGCAACTTTGACAGCAACCCGGGCGCACTTCCGCTCAGCTCCGGTAGTCCGTCACCTGCCACAGCACCGTTAGTTCGCGCCTGTCTGGCAGCCGCCAGAAGTTCGTATCCGAGTATGTCGAGACCTGCAACGCAACCTACTGCCCGTCCTGCCAGCATTGATCTCCCTCAAGAGACTCTGGGCTAACGGTGCCTCGGGTACGGGATAAGAAATCCGCTTCCATCCCGGTACTCGCCAACGATCAGCTTGTACATGAAGTACACCGTGTGGATAAGGTCCAGCAGAAGCAGGAGTATTCCTGACGCCATCAGAGCAGAAAAGCCATTTGCACTGGTAATGGCGATGACTCCAAGAACCGTCATCGACAGATCGAACAGACCGTGGCCCCAGCGCCCCACGTAAAAATGGTGGATGCCGATCACGCCGAAGATGCCAGCCAACACTGCCGCGGTGACATAAGACTTGTCGGAGTATTCGCGTTTGTCGGTCATGCCCGTAGCTAGCGATTCAAAAAATCATTAACTCGATTTGACTGGCAGGCCGTCTCCGTCGTTAAAGCTGCCGACGGCGATCCTGATCAAATCGATAAGTGTCCAGATCCCGAGACCACCTAAGGTCAGGATCATAAAGACACCAGAGATCGGCTTACCAAGGTAGAAGCGGTGTACGCCGAGTCCCCCGAGGAGAATGCAAAGGACGAGCGCCGGAACGAAGCCTTTTGGACTCACCTCGGCTGATGGTGTCGTCATGTTCTCAATCCTCCGTGTCCATATCACGACCGGTCCGAGCCGTCACGTTCGTGATAGCCAAATCGGAGGCCGTTGAGCGCAATATACATTGCTCACCTTCCCTACGAATTCATAGGAGCCAGCGGCGATTGAACTGGGCAACGAAATCACATAGTCAACAAATGTCGGTTGATACACGAGGACCGGGGACGGGCTTGGCGATGGTGGATGAGTTGGCGTCGGTGGTTGTCGCGTAGTTGCTGGCACGTTAGGGGTGACCTGTACGGTTACGCCTTCAGTTGAAGCACCGCTCCCAGAACAAGCCATTGCCGCCATTACTGTGAGTCCCGTCCCCAACGCTATCAGCCGTCTCATACCTCTCCCTCATTATTCCCGGTGAGTACATCGTCGGCATAGTACCAAGAGGTCCAGCGAACGGTGAATAGACAGACTGGACGGGAGCGCGTGGGACCCCCATGCAAACAACACGCATCGGGTCTCGACTGCTCACAGGCCGATGTGTCAGTCACGGTAACGATGTGTGGAAGCAGAGGTACGGGGTGGGAGTAGTCGTTACTGGAACAGGAAGCTGGGAGTCGAGGTACCAGGTCGGAGATTCTTTTTCGGATCAGGAGGAACCGGAGTTCCGACCTTTACGCGTAATGATCACAGTACCCCGCGTGGGGGCGCAGAGAGCAAGCTCTCACACGCGCCGCGCTTCTAGTACCGACCAAACGCATAGCTAATTTCTGTGTTCCATGTGGTTTCGTTTGGGCTGTTCAGTTGTACAACTGACACCTAATAGTTCATGTGAGGAACGAAATGCACGAAGAACAGATACGCAATGATGTACTTCAGTTGGCCCAACCAGAGGGACGGATGGTCGGCACGTCCGGACATGATGTGGCGGCCGAATATCTGATTGAACGGCTCGGTCAACTGGGGATCGATCCGTACGTTGGTGGATCGTTTGCGCTGCCTTATGAGACCGACAGCCAACGATTCATAAACCTGGTCGGTCAGACACCAGGCTCAAATCCAAACCTCCCACCTGTGTTGCTCGGGGCGCATTACGACACCTGCGGCCCTTATCCAGGGGCTGACGACAACGCCGCCGCTGTCGCAGTGGTACTGGCCGTAGCCGGGATGTTGGTACAGACGCAAGCTGAACGCACGGTGATCTTCGCTCTCTTCGACGCCGAAGAGCCACCACACTTTCTGGAGTCATCGATGGGATCGACCCGGTTCTATGAAGATCAACGAACAGGACAGATTCACTGCGCAATCATCCTGGACTTGGTGGGCCACGATATTCCCGTCACTGGGCTGAGTGATTTGCTCTTTATCACCGGTATGGAGAGCGATCCCGGGCTTGAAAGGGTTGTGCAAAATTGCGCTCCGACAGATGTCATTCGTACGGTGCCCACCCTCAACCGGTATGTTGGCGATCTCAGTGACCACGGCGTATTTCGGGTCAACGAACGACCGTACCTGTTTCTGACCTGTGGACGTTGGGATCACTACCACGCTCATTCTGACACCCCTGATCGCCTCAACTACAGCAAGATTGAAGCTGTCGCCGAATACGCCCAGGCGTTGATCGAACAGGTGTCGGGTTCCGATCTGAACGGACCGTTTGAGACGTACTCGACCCTGGAAACGGAACTGCATTTCTTGCGGCAGATTGTAGAACCGATCTTCCGAGATATAGGTATTCCGATCTCACTGCGGTCGCGTCAGGACATCGACGGACTCATTGATCTTCTGATCTGCCAGTTCGATTTGTAGGCAGCAACCCGGGCGCACTTCTGTTCAGCTCCGGTAGTCCGTCACCCGCCACAGCACCGCTAGTTCTCGCCTGTCCGGTAGCCGCCATACAACCGTTCCCGAAGGTGCAACTACCCGTCTAGATCGCGCTACGTCCTCCAGGCTCACGTCATGGTCCAGAACGGCGTGAATGATCAGCATGTGCGGGAACTGTAGTGCGAAGGTCGTGTCGGTTATGGACGGGCAGAGGCCGCAGATCAGGTG
>Ga0066376_10004012_pt1 | contig 12958 bp, 7 predicted proteins | sample Knorr_S15_td_Bot_FD_77009 | JGI IMG/M metagenome (GOLD analysis project Ga0066376, IMG submission 77009) | Marine microbial communities from Southern Atlantic Ocean transect - Knorr_S15_td_Bottom_ad_5009_LV_A | ecosystem: Environmental > Aquatic > Marine > Oceanic | place: Southern Atlantic... | reverse complement strand
ATCGCAAATGGAGCTTCTACAGCAGATCGAGGCTGGCCTCGGGGAGACGAAGTAGGCCCGCTGGTCAGCCTGCCCAATTCCATGAATAATCAACCGTAAATTCGGAGGAACGAATAATGATGCCCAGCGAATACAGCGTTGAAGGCAAGACCGTAATCATTACGGGTGCGGCTCGGGGAATAGGCAAGGGAATCGCCCGGGTTCTGGCGGAGTCGGGAGCCAAGGTAATGGTCACCTCTTTGACCAATCGCTACCTGGACCCGCTGGCTGAAGAGATGGCTTCCCAAGGCCATCCTATTGAAACGCTTACGGCTGACGCTACAAAATCGGAGGACTGGACGAGAACGGTTGAGTACGCGCTGGAGCGCTGGGGGCATATCGATGTGCTCATCAACAACCTTGGGGACGCCATTCGAAGGACGCTGGTGCCTCTGCCAGGTTCAGCCGGTGGCGAACCTATCAGCGACGACGAGTGGCACTCTGTTCTGGACATCAACCTGACAGAGGCCTTCATGGGCTGTCGCGCCGTAGGCGGGCATTTTGTCGAGAGGCGGCAGGGCAAGGTAATCAACATCAGCGCGTTCGCGGCCAGGAAGGGCAGCCCCGAGATGCTGGTGTATTCCGTCGCCAAGGCCGGTCTGGCTCGCTTGACGCAGACGCTGGCACTGGAGTGGGCGCCCTACGGCATCAACGTCAATTGCATAGCGCCGGGGTTCTTTCCAGACGAGGTTACCAGCGGTTCGGAGGGCGTCGCCGCGTCCCAAGAGCGTGCGGACAGGCTGGTGCCATTGGGCCGAGTCGGCCAGCTGCGAGAAGTAGGTCTTCTAGCGCTGTACCTGGCCTCAGATGCTTCAAGTTATATGACGGGTGAGACGCTGTACCTCGACGGCGGCCTGAGCCACAAATGATGTATTAGCGCCTTGTCACCTCTTGCCACCTATGGGGAATATGGCAGAACTTCCGCCTCAACAGTGAGCCCCTGCGTGCCTTCGAACAAGTCCCAAGGCGTGAAGGACTCGACGAACTCTTTCGCCTGCTCCAGGGTTGGTATGCCCTTCACAGCGCGACCGGGTTCATAACCGAAAGTCTTGGCGAAGGCGTCATAAACATCTTTGTTAAGTCGAACGCCTCCGATTTCCTGCTCTCCGTCACCTCCGTCCCCTTCGCCTATAACCAAGCGTTGTCCCCTTCGGACCTCTTGCCAGTACAATTTCACTTCATTTCTCCCCAGTTGAACTGCTTCTGATTTACGCTCGTCTTATTTGCATGTGGCCCAAGTCTGTGTCTGTTAGCTTTAGACCTGCATCACTTCGTTTTCGAGTGTCCCTATGTTTTCGATGGAAATGATTACAACATCGCCTTCCTCCAGCGTAAACTCGGGAGGCGGCACGATGGCTGTGCCTGTGAGCACTGTGGTCATGTTGGGCATGTAGTTATGGCGCTGCAGCCAGTCGGCTAGCTCGTCGCATGTGCGTGCCATCTCGGCAGTGGAGGTATCGCCGCTGAACACCTCAACGCCGTCGCGAATAATTGCGCAACTGATGCCCAGGTCTTGCGGGTTTTCGATCGACTCGGCAGTAACGAAACAGGGCCCTATGGCACAACAGCGATTGAAGACCTTCGCCTGGGGCAGGTAGAGCGGATTTTCGCCTTCGATGGTGCGGCTGCTCATATCGTTTCCGATGGTGTAGCCGATTATTTCGCCCTTGTACAGCACGAAGGCCAGTTCCGGCTCAGGAATGTCCCACTGCGAGTCCTCCCGCATGCCTACGAACTCAAAAGGTCCGACGCATCTGTCCGGTGTTGCCTTGAAAAAGAACTCGGGTCTGTCGGCGGCGTATACCTTGGAGTACACGTCCGGGGTATCGCTCTCCCGGCGTCGTTCCATCTCGCTGGTCTTGTAGGTGACGCCCGCTGCCCACACCTCGGGCGGATCGAAGGGACGGTCCAGCTGGAAGTCGCTCTCACCATCATCCGAAAGCCCAAGCACATCATCCAGATGAATGAGGTCTGGTTGGCCAGATTGCATCAAATTTTCTGCTATTTCATCTATGGTTAAGCCGGAAATAGATGCGGCCATTGCCAAGTCGGCCACGTCCGTCAGGTCTTCGTCGATAGATGTTAGGTCGGTGAGCAGGCCTTCCTGTGTCTCTACTACGAGTCTTGGTCCATTCTCGCCTGACAACAACCGATAATATTTCATGCCTTCTCCGTCCGCGTTAGATCAGATGCCGATAGCCGGGGCAATTGGTGCCTCTGTAACCCTGGCATATGAAAATTTAGGGCAGAGGGCTTGTCGGAGTCAAGTTAGTGGCTTCGTGTCCCGACCTTCTAGCATGGCTGGTGAGATGCTTGGGAAGGTTTTTCCAGCGATACCGTCTTCTTCTGGTCATGCTAAAAAATCTAATCAGTCTCTAGTCGTCAATTCTTTGGCGGGTATCCAGAGGCCTCGTAGATCTCAGATGCTGGCATGCCTATCATTATCTCTAAAGACGTGCCAGCGTTTAATTTCATGAAGCCCTGCACAATGTGATGGCCTATGGTGTAGCCAGACCAGGTAGGTATGCGGTCATTGTCGCCAAAAAGAACTCTGCGTATCTCAGAGGGGTCAGCTACGGCCAGTCGTCGAAGCACCTTGGGCCATATTCGAGCCTCTACATCGGGCGTCAGGGCGTTGGTCCAGGGAGGGCTAAGGCTCTCCATCAAGCCGGAGGCGAAATTATCGGCCAGACCCTCGGCGATCATTGCGTCCAGCAAAGTCTCTGGCTCCTGTGTGTTCATGTAGACCAGGCGTCCGCCCGCCAGGCCTCTGGGGAAAAGGTGATTGCGCACCAGGTGGGCGTACTCGTGAGTCATGGTGTATTGGAGCCACTGCTGCCAGTTTTCAGTAGGCCAGACAAAGGTCAGGACAACCTGAGCGCCCAAGCTGAAGCCGAGTACGCCTCTCATCTGCTGTACCAGCACACTGCTTTCGCCGTCACCGGGCAGAATCACCACCCGGGCGTTGATGTCTGGTCTCGGCAGGTGTGCGGCCGCATTTTGAATAGCCTGTTCGGCGATCTCTTTGGCGCCACCGCTTTCCAATTCAGAGAGAGCCTGCACCAGCGCATCGGGGTCGGGGTCGCCCAGGTGAGTTATGACCGAGCGCTCACCTAGGTCTAAGAACGACGGGTGAAGATTGGCAAGAAGATTTTTGACGTAGGGCCTAAGCTCCTGCTCGATGGCGTCGCCAGCCTCGGAGGGGTTGAGGCCGATGGCCAGGTGCGCGAACTTGGAAACGACCCTATATGCAGGAACTACAGAGATGCTCATCGGGTTTTGCGCCTTCGCCACAGAATAGGGGTTGCCTGTGCTGCCTCCCGGCGGACGGCAAGCCAGTCAACGCTGAGTGATTGCTGAGAGATGTTGGTTGTTGGGGTCTTATAAGGCATGAAAGAACATTCACCAAGAGCAATTCGCATAAGTTAAAAATAGGGCAAAAAAACGTTGACAGCCCCCTTGTATTCTGATAGGCTTAGCCATTGGTCGAGGTATGTCTCTTTTTGCCACCACGTGTCGCCCACTATATGCACTAATTCAGCCAACTCTTCATAGGGTTGCGTTTCTTTTTACCTCTTTTGCGCATAAGCGTCAATGACATCGTATTAAATTAACACTTGCGAGGAGTGTGACAGCATATGGCATCTGCGAAGCAGGTCGTCAAGGTTATCGCCGCCCCAATGCCCGTTATCAAGAGACGTTCATACGCCGTACTTCCCAGCGTTCTGGACGTGCCAAATCTTATCCAGGTCCAGCTAGATTCCTTCGACTGGTTTAAGACCGACGGATTAAGAGATCTTTTCGAGGAAATTTCGCCAATCGAGGATTTCGCTGGTGGAAGATTCGAATTAACCTTCGAGGATCACTACTTTGAAAAGCCTAAATACACGGAAGATGAGTGTCGAGAGAAGGAAGTAACCTTCTCTGCGCCCCTCCACGTCACCGTAAAGCTGAAGATTAATGCCGCTGGCCCAGGTCAGGGTGAAGTCAAGGAGCAGACGCTGTTCATTGGCGACATACCCATGATGACAACCAATGGGACCTTCGTGATTAACGGCGCGGAACGTGTTGTGGTCAGTCAGCTCGTCCGGTCTCCAGGCGTGTATTTCACTGTGGACTCTGATCCCAACACTGGTAGGCAGTTGGCCTCCGCCAAGCTCATTCCTTATCGGGGAGCGTGGATGGAGTTCGAGACCAGCAACAGGGATGTCATGTCGGTAAAGGTTGACCGCAAGAGGAAGACCCCCGTCAGCACATTGCTGCGCAGTATTGGTTACGCCACCGACGAAAAGCTTTTGGAGCTGTTCGCTGACGTAGACACTAACGAAGAGCACCAGTTCATGAAGACGACTATTGATAAGGATAGTTCCGTCACCGATGAGAACGAAGCTCTTCTTGAGTTTTACCGCAGGCTTCGGCCGGGCGAGCCTCCCAGTGTGGACAATGCCAAGAACCTGCTGGATAACCTGTTCTTCAACGAGCGCCGATACGACCTGGGCCGAGTAGGCCGCTACAAGTTGAATCGACGGTTGGAGAGGGACACTCCCGCAACCACGAGAATTCTAGAGCCAGAAGATATCGTCAGCCTGCTCAAGGTAATGGTTCAGATTAACAACGGAGACGCACACGCGGATGACATCGACCACCTGGGTAACAGGCGGGTCCGTGCAGTCGGCGAGCTAATCCAGAACCAGGTGAGAGTTGGTCTGCTGCGTATGGAGCGCGTCATTAAAGAGCGCATGACAACGCAGATGGATCCTGCCACAACCACGCCGGCAGCGCTGATCAACATTCGCCCAGTGGTGGCCGCCGTTCGAGAGTTCTTCGGTGGGTCCCAGCTTTCGCAGTTCATGGACCAGACGAACCCTCTTGCAGAGCTTACTCACAAGCGTAGGCTGTCAGCATTGGGGCCTGGTGGTCTGTCGAGGGAGCGTGCCGGTTTCGACGTTCGTGACGTGCACCATTCCCACTACGGGCGCATATGCCCTATCGAGACTCCTGAAGGGCCAAACATTGGCCTACTGGGTTCGCTAGCTACGTATGCTCGTACTAACGAGTATGGCTTCATTGAGACGCCATACCGTGTGGTGCGTCGTGAGATCGATAGCGACAACCCCAAAATTGAAGGTCACATACTCGTTGAGGATATAGTCGACAAAACGGGCAAGACAATTTTGAAGTCTGGTAGCGCGATTTCCCGGCGCTACGTCAACCGTGTCATGAAGATGCCTAAAATGGTGTTGGCGGTCAGGCCCTTCGTATCCACGGACCACGGGGATATCGAATACCTGTCTGCCGATGCAGAGGAGCGCGTCTTTATTGCTCAGGCCCACTCCGCACTTGATGCGGTTGGCCAATTCACTGCCGATCGTATAGAAACTCGGATGGGTGACACTGTGGGCATGGAGTCGCCAGACGATGTGAGCTTTATGGATGTCTCACCCATGCAGCTGGTCAGTGTATCCACGTCGCTAATACCGTTCCTGGAGCACGATGACGCCAACCGTGCGCTGATGGGCTCCAACATGCAGAGGCAAGCAGTGCCGCTTCTAAGGCCGGACCCGCCACTGGTGGGGACCGGAATGGAAGGCCGTGTCGCCAAGGACAGTGGTCAGGTAGTAATGAGTCGTACCGCCGGTGTGGTCACCGAATCCACCAGCGAGTACATAGTCGTAACGGATACTGAGGGTGAGCCTCACCTTTACAAATTGCTTAAGTTCCTTCGCAGTAATCAGGGTACCTGTGTTAACCAGCGATCCATCGTCCGCAGGGGCGACGTGATTAAGGTTGGGCAGGTTCTGGCAGATAGCTCTTCTACAGGGCAGGGCGAGCTTGCCCTTGGGCAGAACGTTCTCGTTGCCTTCATGAGTTGGGAGGGTTACAACTTCGAAGACGCGATCATCATTAGCGAAAAACTGGTTAAGGAAGACCGCTTCACATCCATCCACATTGAGAAGCATGAGGTGGACGCCAGGGATACCAAGCTTGGTCCCGAAGAGATAACACGAGATATACCTAACGTTGGCGAAGACAGCCTGCGAGACCTGGATGAGGACGGCATAATTCGCCTTGGTGCGGAGATTGGTCCTGGCGACATCCTTGTGGGCAAGATCACACCTAAGGGCGAGACCGAGTTGAGTGCAGAGGAAAAGCTTCTGCGGGCCATATTTGGCGAGAAGGCTCGGGACGTCAAGGACACCTCTTTGCGCGTGCCTCATGGGGAGCGCGGCAAGATAATCGGTGTGAAGGTCCTTACGCGAGCCGACAAGGACGAGCTTCCTCCGGGCGTCAACAAGATGGTCCGCCTGTGGATTGCTCAGACCCGCAAGATCACCGAGGGTGACAAGATGGCTGGACGCCACGGCAACAAGGGCGTTATTGCCAAGATTCTCGCCGAAGAAGACATGCCTTTCTTGCCCGATGGTACGCCGGTGGATATTATTCTTAATCCTATTGGTGTGCCTTCCCGCATGAACCTGGGTCAGGTGCTGGAGATGCATCTGGGCTGGGCCGCTCACAACATGGGCTTCAGGGCCGTTACGCCTGTGTTCGACGGCGCACCCGACATAGCCATCGAAGATGCCCTTGCACAGGCCTGGATAGTAGAGAAGTCCGGCGCTGTCGATGGTCGAAAGATGGACGGAGTCAAAGAGATTGACATGAAGGCTGTCCGCAGATGGCTGGCAGCGCGAGGTCGTAGCTACGACGCCATATTCGTTAATGTCGTGGTCGGAGAGGCCTCCAATACCTGTCACGCAGTGTGGCTAAAAGAGGACATGGGCAGAGACATCACTGGCATGTCTGATGAGGAAATTAACTTAGAGGTCCGTGAGCTAAGCAGGCAGCAGGACATATCTGCGCCAACACGGGGCAAGTCGGTACTTTATGACGGCCGCACTGGTGAGCCGTTCGATCAGCCGATTGCTGTCGGCATGATCTACATGCTGAAGCTTATTCACCTGGTGGAAGACAAGATTCACGCCAGGTCTACCGGGCCATACTCGCTGATCACGCAGCAGCCGCTGGGTGGTAAGGCGCAGTTCGGTGGCCAGCGCTTCGGTGAAATGGAGGTCTGGGCTCTAGAGGCGTACAGCGCGGCATTTAACCTTCAAGAGATGTTGACGGTTAAGTCCGACGACGTTGTAGGCCGAGTAAAGACCTACGAGGCAATTGTGAAGGGCGAGGACGTCATACAGCCGGGTATCCCGGAGTCCTTCCACGTGCTATTAAAGGAATTGCAAAGTTTGGGGCTTTCGGTGGAGCTACTCCACGAGGAAGCAGAGGCCCTTGATATGGATGACCTGGATGATGATGGTTTGCAGAACGGGGACGCCATATTTGAGGCTGTGCCGGCACTCGAATTTGCGCAGGCGCCAGTTGACGATATAACCAGTCCGCCGGGCGATGAGGCCAGCAACGAATCTGGGGATGACGCCAGTAATGATGAATCGGAGGGTGCAGAGGGGGAGGATGCTGCATCTGAAGAAGCCGAAGAGATTGTGACCGGAGATGATAACTAGGTTTTTAAGGCTTTTCCGGGTGGATAGATCTAACGACTGATCTCTACCTCTGGCTAGGCCCGAGAAACCAATTGATATGCTGGAAGAATAATAACTCTACGGAGTGTGAAACATGGCCCAAGGCGGCAACGAATTTAATGCCATAAGAATATCTTTGGCGTCACCAGACCAGATGCGTATCTGGTCCTATGGTGAGGTTACGAAGCCTGAGACGATTAACTATAGAACCCTCCGACCTGAGAAGGACGGTCTGTTCTGCGAGCGAATATTCGGTCCGACCAAGGACTGGGAGTGCTACTGCGGCAAATACAAGAAGATTCGATATAAGGGCGTAATTTGCGACAGGTGCGGCGTTGAAGTCGCCCGGTCCAAGGTGCGTCGTGAGCGCATGGGCCACATTGCGCTTGCCGCGCCGGTGGCACACATCTGGTTCTCCAAGGGCACGCCTAGCAGGCTAGGTCTGTTGCTTGATCTGTCGCCACGAAACCTGGACAGGGTTCTCTACTTCGCTCAATACCTGGTCACTAATGTGGACCTGGATCTTCGTGCCTCTGCTGTAGATCGGCTGGAAAGCGATCTGGAAGAAGGAATCGAAAAGCTTGATTCCGATGCCGACGAGAAGGTCCAGGCTGCTCGTGCCAAGTTTGGCGAGACTGGTGAAGCGGTAGCCTCCGACGAAACTGAAACCGAATCCGATAGTGATGACGCTGAAGAAACCGTTGCAGAGGAAGCTGTCGCCGAGGCTGAGCCAGTATCCGATGACGAAATTCCTGAGGATAAGCGCGAGGCAATCGAAACTGAGATTCGGCAGATTAATCTGCAGATGGATACGGACAAGAGCGATCTTGAAACCGACATATCCGGTCAGATCGACGACCTCGAGAGCCTTAGCATTGGTCAGCTTCTGACTGAGAGCCGCTACCGAGAGCTGCGGGACAGCCAGGGAGACGTCTTTAAGGCCAGCATGGGAGCTGAGGCAGTCTTGGATGTGCTGAAGGGCCTGACGCTAAGCGATCTCCGAGACGAACTGCAGGACGAGATCCGGTCTACGTCCGGTCAGCGACGCAAGAAGGCCATCAAGAGGCTCCGCGTAATTGAGTCGTTCCGGAAGAGTGAAAACCGTCCCGAGTGGATGGTCTTCACCACTTTGCCGGTGCTGCCGCCAGAGTTGAGGCCAATGGTCCAGCTGGATGGCGGTAGGTTTGCTACCAGCGACCTGAATGACCTCTACCGTAGAGTTATTAACAGGAACAACCGGCTCAAGAGGCTCATTGAGCTTCAGGCGCCGGAGATTATCGTGCGTAACGAGAAGCGCATGCTTCAGGAGGCCGTGGACGCCCTGGTGGACAACGGTCGCAGAGGCCGTGCCGTTTCAGGTAGCCACAACCATAAGCTGAAGTCCCTCTCTGACCTGTTGCGAGGCAAGCAGGGCCGCTTCCGCCAGAACCTTCTGGGCAAGCGCGTGGACTACAGCGGTCGCTCCGTAATTATTGTTGGGCCAGAGCTAAAGCTGCATCAGTGCGGCCTGCCCCGGCGTATGGCGCTGGAGCTGTTCAAGCCCTTCGTAATGAACCGACTGGTGATGAAGGGTTACGCCCACAACATCAAGAGTGCCAAGAGACTGGCCGAAAAAGCCCGACCTGAGGTCTGGGACATACTGGAAGAGGTGGTGAAGGACAGGCCCGTCCTGCTAAACAGGGCCCCTACCCTTCACAGGCTCGGTATCCAGGCGTTCCACCCCGTCCTTATTGAGGGCAGCGCCATCAGGCTTCACCCGCTGGTCACGACAGCCTTCAACGCTGACTTCGACGGCGACCAGATGGCCGTGCACGTGCCCCTCTCCAAAGAGGCCGTTCGGGAAGCCAACCGGTTGATGCTCAGCACGCACAACATGCTTGCGCCGAGCTCTGGTGAGCCAATTGTTGCCCCTACGTTGGACATGGTGTTGGGCTGCTTCTACATGACGCAGATTGAAGAGGGTGCTAAAGGCACAGGGCACAAGTTCGTCGATGTTGAAGATGCAAAACTGGGCTACGAAACAGGTGTCGTGTCGCTCAGGTCACTGATAAAGATGAAGAACGGTCCGGATAATGCTCCGGACACTGGAGACAGCAAGCCCGAATGGTTTGAGACGACCGTTGGCCGCCTCATATTCAACGAGACATTGCCTCCAGAGCTCGACTTCCGTAACAAGGAAGTCGACAAAGACGCCCTTAAAGACATCACTTCAGAGGCGATTACCGTCTTAGGAAATGAGAAGACACAGCTAATCTTGGATGCCGTCAAAGAGATGGGATTCCACTATGCCTCCAAGGCTGGTATCACGATAGCCATTAGCGACATTGAAATATCATCTGAGAAGGATGAGATTGTGGCTCGGGCTGAGACCAGTATTGGCGAGCTTCAAGGTCAGTTCATGGACGGCCTCATCACCGATGACGAGCGCTATCGAACTGCCGTAGACATCTGGACAAAGGCCAGTGACGAGGTCACCCAGATGGTGCAGGGCAACCTGAAGAACTACGGTGGCATCTACATAATGGCTACCTCCGGCGCTAAAGGTAACATCGCGCAGATAAAGCAGATGGCCGGTATGCGCGGACTTATGTCGGATCCTAAGGGACGTATTATTGAGCGTCCTATCAAGGCAAACTTCCGCGAGGGCCTGTCTGTTCTTGAGTACTTCCTTTCGACTCACGGAGCACGCAAGGGACTGGCTGACACCGCTCTAAGGACGGCTGACAGCGGTTATCTAACCAGGCGTCTCATCGATGTCGCCCAGGAGATTATCGTTCTTTGGGAAGACTGCGAGACCACTGGAAATGCATGGATTGAGAATGGCGAGGAAGACTCACTGCTTACGCCGTTCGAAGACCGAATACGTGGACGTTTCTTGAGCATGCCTGTCGCCGATTCGGAAACAGGAGAAATCCTGGTAGATAGAAATGAGCTGCTAAATGACGAGACCATAGGCAAGCTGAAAGATGCGAACGTGACTGGCGTGTTCGCTCGATCACCGCTGGCCTGTGAGGCTCGGCGCGGCGTTTGCCGGATGTGCTATGGCGTATCCATGGCTAACTGGTCAAAGGTGTTGATTGGTGAGGCCGTGGGCATCATCGCAGCACAGAGTATTGGTGAGCCGGGAACTCAGCTCACGATGCGTACCTTCCATACCGGAGGAATCGCTGGCTTGGACATCACCAGCGGTCTGCCAAGGGTGGAGGAGCTTTTCGAGGCTCGTGCTCCCAAGGGCGAGGCAGTGCTGTCCGAGATTGATGGAGTTGTGGAAGTTCACGACTCCACTGAGGGCCGGACTATCCAGGTTGTTAGCACTGAGGACTTCAGTGACGAATACGTCCTGCCTGAGGGCTTCACGGCTCAAGTCAGCGACGGTGATCTGGTTAACATGGGAGCCGCGCTGGCGATCAGTGATGACGGCGAAAAGAAAGATGACGAAGAGAATACCTCTTTGGCGACCACAGATATTGTTGCCAGAGTTTCAGGTGTAATTCGTGTTGATGGAGACACAATAAACATTACCTGGACCGACGACGATCAGAGAGAGTACGTCATTCCAGCGGCCTCCCACATCGCGGTGGCCTCTGGTGACCAGGTAGTGGCCGGTGAACCTTTGACTTCAGGTCCTAAGAATCCTCAGCAGATACTGAGAATCCAGGGACGTGAATCAGTGCAGCAGTACCTCATTGAAGAAGTGCAGAAGGTGTATCGCTCTCAGGGCGTGAAAATTCACAACAAGCACATTGAGGTCATCATCTCCCAGATGCTGCGAAAGGTCAGGATAGATAGTCCTGGCGATACGGATTTGCTACCCGGTGAACTGGTGGACCGGCAGCCGTATGAAGACATCAACGCCGGTATCTTGGCTGAGGGAGGCGAGCCAGCGACTGCTAGCCCGGTTCTCTTGGGTATAACCAGGGCATCGCTCAATATGGAGAGCTTCCTGGCGGCGGCGTCCTTCCAGGAGACCACGAGAGTACTCACAGAGGCGGCTGTTAATGGTGATGTCGACTACCTCCGAGGCCTGAAGGAGAACGTCATCATCGGTAGGCTGATCCCAGCCCGCCTTGACGGAACAGAAGAAGGACGCGAGTTCTTGGGTCTCGACGATGATCCAGAGCCGGAGCCAGTTGGTATAATGTCCAACCCTCTTGATGGGGATGGCATTGGCCCGACTGGGATAGGCGGCGGCGGAGTATCCCCGTCCGGATTTGGACTGCAAGATGTTGCTGAAGAAACACCGGTGGGTGACGACTAGACCCGTTTGAAAGATTGGTAACGTACTAAGGGCAGGCTAAGCAGCCTGCCCTTAGTAATATGCAAGATTTAGTGAATGCCTTGAGGGTGTAAGTCAACAGTCTGAGGGGCGCAGGCGTGGGCCTGCAACATCCCAACCTACGAAGTTTATTAAGGCTGTTATAGTAATTAGCCCTGGGTGTCCTGAAATGTTGACCTGTCATTGGCCCCCTTGCTACACTCTGGGTACGTATGGATAATGTTTGGGCGGTTAGCTCAGTTGGCTAGAGCGCTACGTTGACATCGTAGAGGTCACAAGTTCGAGTCTTGTACCGCCCACCACGCATCTAAGTAGTTGGAGTGACAAGTCCCCACTGCATCCCTAGTTACTAAAAAAAGAAATGCGTTCCACATCTGGAGAGGAGGAATCCTTGGCTGACCAACCTAGTGAAAAATCGATGAACCGAATGCGCACCATGGTTGATAAGTTTTGTGCGAAGTCGGGAACTTTTAAGCATCCTGGTGAGGGCATAACGGAATCAGTCATTCTAGGCCTGGCACAGAATGTGGATGAACTCGGCAGGCCGCTATGTCCGTGCAGGTTCTATCCGGACAAAAACGAAGAAGCCAAATTTCGCACGTGGATGTGTCCGTGCGATGATATGCAGATCTACAAGTACTGTCATTGAATGCTTTTCGTAACGGAAGAGGGTCTTCCGATAACGGAGCATCTGCCCGAGGAACACGAAGGCAGAGTAATGTACGGTGATATTAAAGACCCCACGCCTGATAAGGGCAGGGCATTGCGAAACAAGGCGGAAGAGCGCGAAATAGAGCGTAAAGAGCGCCCTTCTTAAATTACGAATTTGGATGCGGCATAAGACTTGGAGGTCTAAATGGCAGAACCAATAGTGGTTACAGATGCAAACTTTGAAGTAGAAGTTTTGCAGTCCGACATTCCGGTCCTGGTGGATTTTTGGGCAGAGTGGTGTGGGCCCTGCAAGGCGATTGCGCCTGTAGTAGATGAGCTAGCTAACGAATACGATGGCAAGGTTAAATTCGCCAAGATAGATGTAGATTCCAATCCTAAAACACCAATGACTTACGGAATCCGGGGCATCCCCGCAATGCTCATATTCGATGGT
>Ga0066376_10004011_pt1 | contig 12960 bp, 19 predicted proteins | sample Knorr_S15_td_Bot_FD_77009 | JGI IMG/M metagenome (GOLD analysis project Ga0066376, IMG submission 77009) | Marine microbial communities from Southern Atlantic Ocean transect - Knorr_S15_td_Bottom_ad_5009_LV_A | ecosystem: Environmental > Aquatic > Marine > Oceanic | place: Southern Atlantic... | reverse complement strand
TGCCAGAAGCATTAACCGCCTGCGGCAGGTCGATGATGACCGGGCCAGTGGCATCGACCAGTACATTGAACTCTGACAGGTCGCCATGGATCAGGCCGGCGCTGAGCATGCGCACCACGTCAGCAATGACTTTGCTGTGAAAATCCCGGGCCTGCTCCGGCGTGAGTGTGACATCGTCCAGCCGTGGCGCTGCTTTGCCGTCTTCGTCGGCAATCATCTCCATCAGCAGCACGCCATCCACGAACCCAAACGGTTCTGGTACTCGCACGCCCGCGCCTGCCAAACGATAAAGGGCGTCCACCTCGGCGTTCAGCCAGGCGTCTTCCTGTTCCTTTTGCCCGTAGCGGGTTTTCTTGCCCATGGCGCGGGCGCGACGGCTGTTACGAACCTTACGGCCTTCCTGGTATTGAACGGCCTGTTTGAAGCTACGTTTCTGAGCCTCCTTGTACACCTTGGCGCAGCGAACACTGTCACCGCAGCGCACTACGAACACCTGGGCCTCCTTGCCGCTCATCAACTGGTAGAGCACTTCGTCCACCATGCCGTCATCGACAAGGGGCTGCAATCGTTTGGGTATCTTCATAGATCCTTTCGGTCGGCTGGTTGGGCCTGGCGGGTCATCGGATGTCGACCGGCGTGTATGGGGGCATCTTACCTGAAATTGGTAAAAGACCCCTCATATTCGCGGATTTAGTGCGTGGCTTCGCTGGGGGGCTTCTGGTCCATGTTCCTGGCGAGGATCTTGTCGGCATCCAGGGAGGCGATGGGTATCTGGGTGTCGCGGGGAATATCGCCGCTGAGTTGCAGGGCGACGTATCGCATGGCACAGACCCGCAAAAAGGAGGTGAAGTTGCCCAGGTCATGCCCGGCATCGATGGATTCGTGATAAAGCCTGGTGATCATCTGGGGCAGGTTCATGCCGTCCCGGGCCGCGATTTCTGTGAGTGCGTTCCAGAACGCGTTCTCCATGCGAATACTGGTGACCATGCCGTCGATGCGCAGGGAATGGGTGCGGCTGATCCAGAGTTCGGAATCCGCGTGGACGAAGAGTTTACACATGGTGTGGTCCTCGTGAATCCGGGGCTGCATTGGCAGCCCCGTTTCCGTCACTTGTCCAGCAGTTTGAAAAACTGTGCCAGCCACTGCGGATGCGCTGGCCATGCCGGTGCTGTCACCAGATTACCATCGGTGACCGCGGCGTCAACGTCGATGGCGGCGAAGCGGCCTCCCGCCAGCTCCACTTCCGGTTGGCACGCCGGGTAGGCAGAGCATTCGCGGCCTTCGAGCACACCGGCCGCGGCCAGCAGTTGTGCGCCGTGACAAATGGCCGCCACCGGTTTTTCGGTTTCAAAGAAGTGGCGGACCAGTTTCTTGACGTCATCGTTCAGGCGTAGGTATTCCGGGGCGCGACCACCGGGTACGACAAGCGCGTCATAATCCGCGGGGTTGAGTCCGGCGAAATCGGCGTTCAGGGCGAAACGATGGCCCGGCTTTTCGGTGTAGGTCTGGTCGCCTTCGAAGTCGTGGATGGCCGTGGCCACGGTGTCTCCTGACTTTTTGTCAGGGCAGACCGCATGCACCGTGTGGCCAACGGCCTGAAGTGCCTGAAAGGGCACCATGGTTTCGTAGTCCTCGGTGAAATCACCTGTGATCATCAGTATTTTTTTACCGTTCATACCCGTCTCCTTGTGCTTGTTGGTGGTAGCCTGAATACAGTATCAGCGGGCGAATCGCAGCGGGTATTAGGGGAATACTACAGTGTTATGTTATAACACTATGTTGTGAGGGGACTAGATAAATAAAGGGGTGCGTCACGATAAATGGCTTCGGAAAGTGGGAAGACGAGGGATTTGGAGGTTCGTGCCGGGACGGAATTTGCAAATCGATTTGCAGCGACACAGCGCGAACTGAGGTGCTGGGAATTTATGCTTTATCAGATTTCTTCCCGCAGCGCTCTATTCTCTTTTCCCAATCGCCAGCCCAACCCTGCGATTTCGCCTTACGACACAATTCGATTGCTTCATCGAACCGCCCCTGTTTCTCAAGGATGATCGCCAGCTGCTGATACCCCTTGTGCCCGGGCAGTGACGAGCTCTTATATTCCTTTTGAAAAGCTTTGGCTGCCTCAGTGCCTAGGGCGATCTGCTGGTTGCAAGCCTCAATAGCCTTTTCCAGGTAGCCTGGAATTCTCCGGTCCTTGTAATAGATTTCGAGCTTTTGCCCATAAAGGAAATGGGTGTCCAATACAGAGCCTTCGGACTCGGACAGTTCTTCTGCCTTTGCGAGGAGTTTGTAAGCGATGGGGCGATCCTTTTCCTTGGAGAACCACCCAGAAAAATCACGCAAGAACCGCACTGCCGTTTGGCTTGTGTGGCTTATATCCTTTGAGGTCAAAGAGCTCCCTGATAACCCAAGCGGCTGAAACGTCGTCGCAATATGCCTCCTTTCCTCTTCGGTAAACTCAGACACCCACCAGCTTTCCAATCCGAAATATCCTATTAAGCCTTTAGTTTTCTTCGGCTTGGTGAAAAAGTTTAGCAGACCCATGGCGACCTCCACTCTTGCTTGCGATAACAGAATCATCTAACGATGCAGCACCCGCAGGCGCTAGGAACGTTACTCATCTCGGCTTCTTAAGAAACGGTTGAGCTTCATTGAGCACCAGGTACTCAGCCAGATCCAGCCACCCCAGGCGGCCAAAGCTCCAACGAAACTGACGGCGATAGCGTCAAAGAAGCCGAGTGATACGGTATGCATTAAGGCAACTGCTCCGACATAAATAACCAGGGCAGCGACTCCGAGCCAGTAAACGAGAGACTGCGAGTCTCTATGCTGACGCTCGGCAGCCTCAGCTCTCTCAAGGGCGTAGTTGTAACCACATTTTCCGCACTTCTCAGCATTGACGGCGACACCTGGCCACCCACATGCCTTGCATGCATAGAGTAGCGGGCTATCCCCTGGCGGCTTATATTCCTCAATCTGCGTGTGATTGTGGATGTCGTTCCCGGCGACTTGGTGCCCATCCTTGAGCGGCCCGTAGTTGTTGATATTGCCTCCGGCTACCTGGTCAACAGGCCCCTTGAAAGTCTGGTTCGTCATGGCCCGCTTACCTGCCTTTACCGCCGAAGTTATTATTTATATCACCGCCCCCAACCTGGCCAACGCTGCCATGAAATGTCTGGGTAGTTTTAGGGGCAAGCTCTTCGGAAGATGTGTGATCGGGCCTTTCTTGAGGATTCATGCCACGGGCAGCGCTCCAGTTAGCCAGATCATCCTCTGAGGTAGACATCGGGACTACTGGCGTGAGCTTTACCCCGTGAACCGCGATCGGAACATCTGCAAGAATCTCAAAATCATCGTGGTGCTCGTAGAAGTGGTCAATCACCACTTTAAGGCTTTCGAGTACCTTGGGGTTTGGTTGGCTCTGATCCTTTTCCTGGTCTATGCACACCTTGAGAAGCCGCCGCAGCTCCGACGGCCCTAGTGAGACTTCGCCGACACCTCCGTTTGTGAATCGCAACCCAACCAGTGAGCCGAAACCATTGATTCTAACTGCGCGCCGGTCCGTTTCGTCTCTTGCATCTCCATACAAAAGCCACTGAAGTGAAACATTGAACGGCTCCAACCTTGAAGCGATCGCAGCAAGAACGTCAGCTGTAGGTACAGCTTCGCCTCTCTCGTAACGGCTCAGTGTAGGTCGTCCAATCCCTACCCAGCTCGCCAATTCCGTCTGATTCACCCCTAGTTTTTTTCGAGCAGCGGCCAAGCGCTCACCAAATTGAATCAATTCATGTTCATTCCATGTTGACATTGAATCAAACCTTATTCATTATCGTCAGTGTTGAATCGTATTTGAGAAAACTAATTGTGAGGTATCCCCGCATGAACAGCAATGACTTGAAAGCTGGGCCTGAGCTTTATCAGAAAGTCCGAGGCGGCTTGGTAGCCCGAGGCACCACCTTGTCCGCTTGGTGTCGTGAGTACGGCTATAACCCCACTAATGCCCGCTCTGCTTTAGTCGGTGGCTGGAATGGGCCAAAAGGAAAGGCCTTACGACAGCGCCTTGCCGAGGAAGCTGGCGTCCTATCTCAATCCGACACTGCATCGTTAGCTTGATCTTCAGCCTAGCCCCGTTAGAGCGCTGAACCTATAGGCAGAATAATTCTTTTATTGGGGCTGCTGAGTAGAGAGGTATTCCAAATGGCAAGACGAAATTGGAAACGGGTGAGCCCATGCTCCCTGCGTCAATCCATGGAGCTGTGCATGGAGTACGCCCGCGAGAAGCACAATCGCTCGATTGACCGGATCGCAGACCTGATGGGCCTGGCCAACAAGTGGGTTCTCTATAAGTGGCTTGAGAGCGGGCGCATGCCGGCGATTCTGATCCGCCCCTTTGAAGCGGCCTGCGGAATCGACCTGGTAACCCGGTACATCGGGCATTCAGCCAACAAGATGCTGATCGAGATTCCGACCGGCAAGCGGGTGACCTCCACGGACCTGAACGAGCTGCAATCCTCGTTTGCCGGTGCGGTGAGCCTGCTGGTCGAGTTCTACGAGCGCAAGAACGGGTCCGATGAGGCCCTGGCAGCCCTGACCGGTCTGTTGGAGGACGTGGCCTGGCACCGCAAGAACGTGCAGGAGCATCTGCAACCAGGACTGGAACTGGAGGTGACATCGTGAGCTTCAAGATGACACAGACCGAGCGCGAGCTGTTCGATGTGGGCTATGAGATCGGTTCTCTTTCTGAGTCTAACGCCCATTGGTTCGCCGGCCTGGCTGACCTGGTTGAGTCCACCGGCAAGGCCGTAAACGAACAGACCATCGGCGAGTTGCGATCACTGATCAAGCAGCGGACTGATACCTATAACCGCATCTATGCACGCATCGAAGGACGGGAGGTAGCGCCATGCCGGGTGTAACGCGATTTGAAGCGGAAAAACTGAGGGCCTTTCGGGCTGTGCAGGCCGCTGTTCAGCACCTTTCCACCTCGGATGTGGTCGATGTTTTGACCCAGCAGCTTCGGGAGGTAGCGGGAGCCATGCAGGAAGGGGCACCGAACCTGGCACTGACAGTGCTGAGGGACCGAACTCCTGGCCGAGGGTCGAGTATCGAGCAAGACCCCGAGCTTGAGGCCTTTATTTTGCGGCAGTCTCCCAGCCTCACCTACGAAGGGCTCCGAGAGGCGTGCGTCAACGAATTTGGTGAGAAACGTGCCCCAAGCAGGGGTTCGATTCATCGCTACATCCAGAAATTGAAGTACGGCACCAAGGGAGATCGAAAGTGAGTAAAGAACCGACCAGCCCCAACCGCGTTGTCGGAACTATCAACGCAGTAACGGAGATCGGCTTCGATGGCTGCTCCATTGACGAGATCGCCAAACACGCTGGCATCACCTATCACTCAGCGCGTAGGGCTTTGGAGGCTCTTGAGGTCGCTGAATGGGTGGAAGAGCTCAAGCAAGAAGCCAGCAATCAACGGCTTTGGCGACCCGGTAAGAGGCTTCTTGGGATCAGCTTCGCATACCAGCGGCATTGCCTGAGCAGGATTCACACAATTGAGAATGAATACACCGAAGTAAGCGGTAAGAGGGTGAGAGATGAAATCTGAAGTTACCAAGGATTTGCAGCGCTTTGAGCAACAGCTGGCGGTGGCAAGTACTGAGGCTCGTCAAGATGATGCTGAGGTTCTGGCGAGCATTGGCGGAACTGAAGATCGTGAGGCGCTGGCTTTTGCGTGCCGGCTTATGGGCCAGGCAGAAATGGCCCGAGCCGTATCTGATTTTGCCAACGTTAGCGCTATCTCCAAACTCGCTGAAATCAAGAAAAACAAGCTATATCGGCGATTTACGGGATTTTCATCTACCGGCCCGGATGGAGAAACCACTAACGCGTCAACATGGGCGGGCTTTTGCCGAGCATTGGGGATGTCCCACCAGAAGGTCGATGAGGATATTAGAAACCTTAACGCGTTTGGTGAAGAGACCCTGGAACGACTCAATCAATTGGGTTTGGGTTATCGAAACATGCGACGCCTGCGCCAGATTCCGGACGCGGAGCGAATTGCCATCATTGAAGGCGAACAGATTGAGGTTGGCGACAAGGAAGAAGTCGTCGAGTTGATTGAGGAAATGGCAGCCAAGCACGCCCGAGAGAAGAAGGAACTGAGCGACAAGGTCGAACACCTGGAGTCCGAACGCCAGGTGGATAAACGTCTCCTGGCGGACAAAGAAGCAAAGCTCAATGAGCTGGAGCGCGAGCTACGCCGGGACCTGACGGCGGATCAGGCCGCGAAGAAGCGGGCAGAGCGCGATGAGCTTCTGAAGTCCGAGTTGACCGACAAGTCTCTCTCCAGCATCTCAACGCTGAACGATCTGGCCAGAGTGGTCGAGAAGATTTTAGACCTGGAGGACCGCACCGACCACCTGGAAGAGAGCCTATATGCCGAGCTGCGCGGTGTGTTCCGCCACGCGCTGCTGCTGGGCCGCCAGTACGACATTCTCCCTGAGCAGTTGCTGGGCATCCCTGTGCCGGATCTGGCGGACTTTGACCGCGTGATAGAGGGAGACGTCGTGTGATGGAGTTGGAGCCCCATACCACGCAGTACTTGCTCAATGTTGGTGCCAAGCTTGAGAGCGCGGGTCACGGTGAGCGCGGTGAGCTGATCAGACAGGCGGCCACGACCCTCAACTATTCGCAACACTGGGTCTGGGAGCGCCTCAAGGAACTTGGCTTCGTGAAGCCCCGAAAGCAGCGTAGTGATCGTGGCCAGTCCAGTGTTACCCGCGAGCAATGCATCCGGATCAGCAACCTGGTCATGCAGGCCAGTCGGGACAATGGCAAGCAGCTGATGAGCCTGAAACAGGCGGTAGAGATCGCCTGCGCCAATGGCCTGATCGGTTCTGACGTCTCCGAGAGCACCGTATCTCGGGAAATGCGCCGGCATCGGGTTCACCCAGAGCAGATGAGTAAGCCCAAGCCGCACACTGAGGTGCGCAGCCTGCACCCTAATCACGTCTGGCAGTTCGATGTGTCGGTGTGCGTGCTGTACTACCTGCCGAAGACGGAAGGCCTGAAGGTGATGCCCCGGGATGAGTTCTACAAGAACAAGCTGGAGAACGTCTACCGGATCAAGAATGACCGCGTGTTGCGCTACCTGGTAACGGATCACAACAGCGGTGCCTTCTACGTCGAGTACTTCAACACCCCCGGTGAAAATGCCGAGACGTTGGTCGAGTTCCTGCTCAATGCCTTTAGCAAGCGCGAGGGTGACCCGCTGCACGGTATCCCCTTCATGCTGATCTGGGATGCCGGTACCGCCAACCAGTCGCACCTGGTCAAGGGGATGCTGGACCGTCTACAGGTTGATCACCGGACCCATGAGGTGGGCTCACCCCGTGCCAAAGGCCAGGTCGAGCGGACTCACAACCTGGTGGAGTGCGAGTTCGAAAGCCGTCTATCCATGTACCGCATCGACACGATCGAGCAGCTGAACGAGCAGGCGCAGCAATGGGGGCAGATGTTCAACGGTACCCGGAATCATCGCCGTCATGGCCACACCCGCTATGGACTCTGGCAAAAAATCCGCCCCGAGCAATTGCGGATCTGCCCGCCGCGGGAGCTGTGTCGATCGTTGCTTCAGAAGGCCCGTCCAGTGACGCGGAAGGTGGCCGGAGACCTAACCATTTCTTACGCCGACAGAGGCATTGGATCACACACTTACTCGGTGGAGTGCATTCCGGACGTGTGTATCGGAGACCAGGTCCAGGTGACCTATAACCCCTACCAGGCACCGACTGTCACCGTGATCCACGAGAACCTGGACGGTGAGAAGATCCACTACGATCTGGAGCCCATAGAGCGTGATGAGGCTGGCTTCAAGACCGGCTCTCCGGTGTATGGCGAGAGCCATGCAACGGTCCGTGACACGCCCGTTGAGGGGCTCAGGAAGCAGATGAACCGCGAAGCCTACGGCGTTGAGACGGACCAGGCAGTTAAGGAAGCCCGCAAGGCTCGCAAGCCGGCTTTTGATGGCCAGATTGATCCGTTCGCTGACGTGGCTGCCGCCACGGTTCCAGAGTTCATTCAGCGAAAGGGGCAGGCGCTGGAGCTCCAACAGCCCAAACGGGCGGTAGAAAGCCGACTGCCCTACGTGAAGGCCGTTCCCATCATTCGGGACAGCATTGGCCTGGAGGCTGGCAGCAACGCTGCCAAGCAGCTGACGCGGGAGTTCAAACGCCGTTATCCGGAGGGCATCACAGATGAGGAATTATCGGAGTTTACCGGGCAAATGGCCCAACTGTTCGGAGTGGCGGCAGAGCCGCTGCTCGGAGAAGTTGGCAAGTGACACCAGCGGTGCCACCTGCCAGCCGGAGACCGCCATCTACCGGCACCCTTGAGAAAGCAACCACAAGGAAATTGAGATGTTAGCACAAGACACTTTGAAACACTTCCATATGTTCCGCGACCCGTTCATTGACGACGTGCGCAGCGCCGAGGATGTCTTTATGACCAATGAGTACCGCTACGTTCTGGCCTCCATGCGGCATGCCGCACAGGCACAGGGTATTGTCGCCGTGGTAGCCGATTCCGGTGCCGGCAAGACCACTATGCGCCGCATGCTGATGGATGAGCTGCGCCGGGACGGCAATACGACCGTCATCATGCCGTCCATCATCGACAAGACTCGCATCACTGCTGCCGGGCTCTGTGAAGCGATCATTGGCGATATCAGTGATGAGAACCCCAAGCGGTCTCTGGAGGCGAAGGCTCGCCAGGTGGAGCGGTTGCTGCGGGATGCCTCTCGCTCAGGCCAGAAGCACGTCATGGTGATTGAGGAGGCCCATGACCTCACCATTCCCACTCTGCGCTACCTCAAGCGCTTCTGGGAGCTGGAGGATGGCTTTACCAAGCTGCTGGGAATCGTGCTTATCGGTCAGACAGAGCTGGGCCTGAAGCTCCAGGAGCACCGCAACAGCCAGGCACGAGAGTTGATCCGTCGCTGCATCACCGTTGACCTGCGTCCGCTGGATGACGATCTGGAGGGGTATCTCAACTACAAGCTGGAGCGAGTGGGTGCCTCTCTGGCCAAGGTCATCGAACCGGAAGCCGTCGAGGCCATCCGACAGCGGCTACGCCGCAAGGACAAAGGCCAGGTTGTCAGCGACCTTTACCCGCTGGTCATCAACAACCTTGTCGTGAAGGCGCTCAACGCTGCCGCCGAATTCGGTGACGATCGCGTCACCCGCGAAATCATCAAGCACGTTTAACCCTGGGGGAAAGTAAAAATGGGAATGCACTCAGAACAGTTAACAGCCGAAGCGCAGAAGAAACTGAACCATTCGATGGCCGATATCGTCGGGGATGTCAGCCATGCATCCCGAGCTGTCATTGCGCTTTCGGAGATGATGCAGGAATATAGCGTCTTCAAGAACTGGAGTAGCGACGCAATCAACCATATTGAGTGTGGCATGTGGCTCTGCGCAGAACTTGGCAGCCACCAGCAAATGCTGCTTGAGCGCCTCGAAACCACGCTACTCAAGTGCGAGCACTCAGGAGCGCCTGAGAGCCTCCTGGCGGACTCCCCGTCTTTTAGCGACTCACTGAGCCTTGCAGCTCGTTCTGTCGCGCCAGCGGCTTCCTGAGGGCGCTCAGGCGCAAAGTCGAGATATGGGCGACTCACCAAGCAGAGTGAGTCGTCTACCTTCCTTCCTCATCCACCCGATGCAAAGACCCCTGAATTCCTTCCGGTCCTTCGATTTCTCCATTCGTGTTTTCCTAGTGAAGACGTTCAGGGGCGGCCCAGCCATACCGGCCCTCCGCCCCTGAAACCATCGCCGATAGCGAACAGAAAATTACCGATGGAGCAGAACTTATGTATCCCCCAGTTACCCCTGAAGAGCTGAAAGTAGCTTGGCGTTCGGGCCTTACCGAACAGGACTATGCCACTTGTCTGCAGAAGTACGCCCGAGAGACCGGGACCAGTGTTGACGCACTCAAGGGGTTGAATCGCGAAGACCTGGAAGCGGCTCGCCAAATGGGAACCGACCCGGAAGAACTCCAAAAGTCCAAATTGGCAGGCATCGCCGAAGAGGTCATCAGAAGGACTTGGGATGGAGGTGCCAACTGATGCCATTGGAGCGTCACAATTCCAACGATGGCCAAGGCTCTGGTGATACTGACTGGGATTTGGAGGACCTGCCCGCATCGCTCCAAGAAATGAGCGACATAATCGGGCTGGAAGCTGTCCAGGCATTGGTGAGTGCCTACGGTGGCACCCTGTTGACGATCCCTCAGAAATTGCCGGAGGACCACCCGTTGGCGGTACTGCTGGGCACTGAGGTAGCTGGCAAGCTGTCCGAGCACTATGCCCTGGAGCGCGTTGATGTACCCCGGGCACACTTTGCCAGGATGCATGCCCGCAATCGTCGCCTGTGTGCGGACCACCATGCCGGTGAGTCGGTTCGTCAATTGGCGCTCCAATATCGCCTCACTGAGCGCCGGGTTTGGGAAATTCTGGCCGAGGAGAGAAATAATGTGCCCAAGTGATAAGCCTGCTGGGGCGGCCCTTAGCTTGAATAGGGTTCTTTCAGATGTGCTCAAGGAAACAGAGCCTCAAAAATCTGTGCAGGCCACTCCCGACAGCCTGATGACGGCCTACCGGAGATTCATGTTCTGGGACCATGAGATCTTGGAACTAGCCGATGAAAACTTCGCTGTTTTGGTCAAAGAATCACCGGAGACAGCTATTCGCCTGGTGGATGCATTTGGCGGGTGGCGTTTGTGGATTCCAGCGAGTCTTTCAGAGGATACCTACCTACAGGAGGCGCTTGACGCGGTTGATGCTCAAATCGTGACAGGGCTTTTTGGGAATAGCTTCCTCGACGTTCCGAAACTCTGGCCTCTCAGGCGCGCCATCTATCAAAGGCGAGCTATCGTCACCCTTCGCGAAGATGGCTGGACGCGCGGACAACTGGCGTACGCCTTCAAGCTTTCTCGCAAACAGGTTAACTGGATTTTGTACGAGCGGGACCGGAGGCTGGCGTTAACCCTGCGCATGAAGAGGGCGACAGCCCAGGCAGCTGGACGCACAGACAACACCTCTCACCTCAGGGGAAATCTCTCCCAGAAGTGAGTAATGAAGTTATTGAGAGCTCGGTAAAACGGGCTTAATGCAGGAGTAAGTTCTTATGAGAATTACAGGCAGAGCAAGCATCAAGGTGGATGGAGAAGTCCTTCTTACGGAAGTCGGGGCGACCATGAACGTTGGTGGGTTCGAGCGAGAAGCCATGATGGGAGGCCGTGGCGTGAATGGCTACAAACAGTCACCAGTAGCGCCAACTGTGCAGTGCACGGTCCACCATACAAATGAGACCGACATAATCAAGCTCGCCGGCATTACCAACGCGACGCTGCTCTTTGAGACTGACACCGGTCAATCCTGGATGCTTCGTGGTGCTTTCGTAACTGAGCCACCTGAACTGGATGCTGGTGCAGGAACATTTGAACTGAACTTTTCCGGCCTCGGTATTGACCGAGTTTAGGGAGTAATTCGATGACCGAAAATCAAAAAATCACGTTGAAGCATCCGATCACCTATCAGGCGGACAAGTTTGAAGGTGGCGGGGAGAAGACCCTGGAAGAGATTCAGATTCCTGCACGAATCAAGGCGAAGAACCTGAAGGCTATGGACGGCGCAAAGGGCGAGGTCGGCAAGACTCTTGCACTGATTCAGTCCGTCACTGGGCTTCCCCAGACGGCGGTTGATGAGCTTGACGCTGAGGACCTGGAGATCATCGGGGAGGCTCTGACTGCCCCTTTATCGGGACGCCCGGTGACTGGGCAGACGTCATAGGTCTGATTGCTTGGGTGTTCCATTTCCCGCCCAGTGAAATATGGGAAATGGATGTAGATGAATTGAAATTCTGGCTTAAGCGGGCCCGGAAGTTGGAGAGTAAGCGGCATGGCTGAAATGAAGGCGTCAGTAATTCTTAGCCTGATTGACAGGGTATCCAAGCCTGTAAAAAAGATTGAGAGCCGCTTTGGCCGACTGGCGAATAGCCCAGAACTTAAGCGCCTCCACCAGAACTTCAGCCAGATCGGCAAAGGCGTGAGCAGTACCGCCTCGGAAGCTGCTCGACTCGGTACCAAACTAACACTGGCAGCCGGCGCCGCCAGCTTTGCTTTCAAACGGTTATTCCTGGATACCGCTTCCGAATTCGAGCGATTCCAGACGGTTCTGGAAACCGTTGAAGGCAGCACCTCTGGAGCCCAGGCAGCCATGGACTGGGTTAGCGATTTCGCCACCACAACACCCTATGAGCTTGCCCAAGTGACCGACGCCTTTGTGAAGCTTCGTTCCTATGGGTTGGACCCAATTAATGGGCTGCTGCGCACCCTCGGTGATACTTCCGCAGCCATGGACAAGCCGCTCATGCAAGCTGTTGAGGCGATGGCTGACGCTGTCAACGGTGAGTACGAACGCCTCAAGGAATTCGGTATCAAGGCTTTCACCGAAGGGAGCCGCACTGCTTTTGTATACACCGACAAGTCCGGGGAGCAGGTTACCAAGGTGGTCGACAACCGTAACCGGCAGATGATCCAGTCGACACTTCAAGCAATCTGGAGTGAGCGGTACGGCGGAGCCATGGACAAGCTCTCTAAGACTTGGACCGGTATGATGAGCAACCTGTCAGACCAGTGGACCCGGTTCGCGAACATGGTCATGGATGCCGGTGTGTTCGACTGGCTGAAAGATCAATTGAGAACGCTTCTGGATCGTGTCAATAAGCTGGCCGAGAGCGGCAAGCTTCGGGAAATTGCTGAGGCGTTTGGCCGTAACCTGGTCGAGGCATTCAAGCAGTTTGCCAGCGCGATGAAGGCCACGTGGTCTGTAATGCAAACGATTGGGTCTGGGCTGATATGGGTGCGTGATCTCTTTGGTTCCTGGAAGCCTTTGGTTGCG
>Ga0066376_10004010_pt1 | contig 12960 bp, 6 predicted proteins | sample Knorr_S15_td_Bot_FD_77009 | JGI IMG/M metagenome (GOLD analysis project Ga0066376, IMG submission 77009) | Marine microbial communities from Southern Atlantic Ocean transect - Knorr_S15_td_Bottom_ad_5009_LV_A | ecosystem: Environmental > Aquatic > Marine > Oceanic | place: Southern Atlantic... | reverse complement strand
CCAGTGCTCGTCGGTAGGGCGCGATCTGTGCGGGTGTGGGGACCGGAGAGGTTTCGACACAGCGTGCTCGGATGACGGCCCGCTTGCCCGGCCGCCGGGACTTGAGTGTCCGTGTTATGGCGTCCAGAAGTGGTTGCGACCCGGCGTCGTCGAGTGCCGTGGCCGAGAGGGTGATGTGCGAGATGCGGGCGTCGCATCCTCGGATCCCGCTGGCGTTGTTGCCCCACCTCAACTGGCTGCCGGGTGCCAGCTGAAGTTGGCCCAGCGGCACGTCGATGCGGCGTGTCGGCTTGTGGTCGACTCGCAGCCGGACCCCCTGGCGGTCGAGTGTCAGCACGAGGTGGGTCGGCGTGTCCGGTTTCAGCCCGACCAGTTCCACGGCCGACTTGCCGTCAGGGCTGGTGGCCAGCGACAGCGAGAATCCGGATCCGGCCGCGAGGGGGTTGAGGGCGAGGGTGAGGCTGTTGCCGGGGGTGGGCTGGTTGGAGGAGGCAGGCGGTTCGATCGCCAGCAGTACACCGGGCCGCTTCGACTTTGTCGGTGTGATGGTCAGCAGCATCGAGATGCTGAGTGTCTGCCGGGCATTCCAGTGTGCGACCAGTCCGGGATCGAGGGGCGAGATCTCGGCCGAACCGCGTGAGAGCCTGAGTTCGAAGAACCGACCCGGCCGCGTGCGGCCCTTGTGCCTGAGCCGGCAGGTGGTCTCGGGCCGGTCTTTGGCCGCCGGCAGCCGAACCGGTCGGCGGGTGTCGCGGAAGGCCCACAACAGGTTGGGAATCGCGGGTGGCCAGGGCGGGCTCCCTTCGGCGGTGGGGCGTGGTGCGTCGAGAGCAGAAGCGGGGACCTGGCTGGCGGGGCCGCTGGCGATCCAGGCGTCGGGGAAGAAATCGGGCTTGGAGTTCTTGGTGACTCGTGCTGCTGTCTTGATGCTGCGGAAGTCGTCGGCGAACCGGGCGAGATAGATCTCCACCTGCGGTCCGCCTCCGGAGACGGCATTGATCGGCCCCTTGCGGCTGTAGGGACCACTGAGCACCAGGTAGCCGACATGGTTGCTCCAGCGGGGATGGAACATCTCGGCCCCCTGCGCGGGAACCATGCGGGTGTTGCCCCGCGCCAGGCCGGCGACGTCTGCGACGGCGACTTTCCATTTCGGGCCGTTGTCGGGTGCCGAGAGCCTGAGGTGTCGGTGGGGGCCGTCGAAGACCCAGGCCAAGCGGCTGTTGTCCGGAGCCAGCGAGGCCCAGCAGCCCTTGCCGAGGTGGGTGAGCGTAGGCGGGTCGAGTCCGACGAGTCCGCCGTTGGGCCAGGGGAAGACCCCGGCGGCGAAGCGGCCGTTTCGCGAGAGCTGAAAGTTGTCGGGGCTGACCCGGGTCTTGGACCAGACGGGTTTCGAGACCGAGGTGTCATCGAGACGGACTCGGACCAGGTTGCGGTAGAAGTAACTGCCCGCCTTGCCCACGCGTTGGCCGATGATTGCCCAGTCGGTCTTCGAGTCCGGGTCGTGCCAGGTGCACAGAGCCGCGCCGCGGGCCAGCCGCTGCGGACGGTCGCTGCCCCACTCGAGCAGCATCACGAGGCCGCGGGTTCGGTCGGTGAAGATCACCCGGCGGCCGTCGGGTGAGAGCAGGGGTCGGGCGTAGTTGGATTTTTTCGAGAGCAGCTCTCGTTCGCCTCGTCCATCCTCGCTGTCGTAGCCCATCAACAGCAGCTCGGTCCCCTGGGCCTGCACGTCCTTGGCGGCTCGGCTGGTGTCTTGGACCCAGACGACCCGGGTCGGGGCTCCGGTGAATCGGGCCAGGGGGTCCTGGGCCTGGGCCTGGCTGAGGAGGCAGGGGAGGCCGGCCAGCCAGCCGACGAGCAGGATCCCGGCGCACTGCGGCAGCGGCACCCTGCGGGGGGGGCTGCTGCAGCTGAGAATCCGAGTCGGTGCCACGTTGCGTCTCCGAGAATCGACCACGCCCTGATTCTCGAGCCTCGGGTCACTCACGTCCAACGCAAACCAGTTCGCGGTCTGTACGAATCAGCAGCCGGTTGCCGGTGACGGCCGGAGTCGCCGGCGTGCGACCCTTGAGCCGGTTGACTGCCAGCCGCCGATAGCGGGGGCCGGGGACCAGGACGTGAGTGTTGCCGGCCTCGTTGATCGCCAGCACGTGGCCGTTGACCGACAGCGGCGAGGCCGAGAAGTGTCCGCCCAGTCGGCGGCGCCAGCGGAGACTTCCGCGGCGGGCGTCGAGGCAACTGGCGATGCCCGCGTCGTTGACCAGGTACACCGCGTCGTCGACGACGAGCGGAGTCGGGTTGAGCGGGATCGCCTTGTGGTGCTGCCAGGCCACGTGCGAGGCGGTGACATCGCCGCGGCCGTCGGTGCGGATGGCCAGCAGACGCGGGTTGTCGTAGCCGGTGCAGACGTAGATCAGCCCGCTTAGGGCGGGACCGGCCACCGGGCGGGGGACGACCGAGTACCCCGTGTAGCGGACCCACCACAGCTCGCGGCCGCTGGCGGGGTCGTAGGCCACCACCCGGTCGCCTCCGGCACAGATCACCTGGGTCTCTTCGCCGCTCTGAAGGACCAGCGGGGTCGAGTACGAGTGGCGGCCTGCGATTCGAGGCTTCTGCCAGCGGGGTTGGCCGCTGCGGCGATCCAGCGCGACGACGAATTGCCGTGAACTGACCCGCGGGCGACGCAGGCGGTCGTAGAAGGGGCCGCCGTAGCCGTCGCAACTGACGATCAGCAGGTCGCCGACAACGACCGGCGAAGCGGCCGGGCCGTGGTGGTGGTAGTAGGGCAGGGTGGCGGTCCAGGCGACCTTCCCGTCGAGACCGACTCGGGCGGTGCCGTGAGTGCCGAAGTGGACGTAGACGGCGCCGTCGGCGACGACCGGGGTTGGCGTCGCATGAGTGTTCTTGGGATGGATCTTGCGCGGGCTAACGACCTCGAGCACCAGGTGGTTGGATCGCAGGGTGCCGGTGATTCGATCCAGCTGCAAGAGCCTCAGCTCTTTGTTGCCGTTCTGTGAGGTGGTCAGCCAGATCGAGTCGCCGGCGACGACCGGTGAGGACCAGCCGCGGCCGGGCAGCGGTGTCCGCCAGAGGATGTTGAGACGGTCGTTCCAGCGGAGCGGGATGTCGCTGTCGGGGCCGGCATGAGCCGCACCGCGAGGTCCCAGGAACTCGGGCCAGTCGGTCGGTTCGGCCAACAGCGGGCCCGCGACGATCAACAGCCAGAGGATGCCCATCGAGGCTCTTCGGGCAGTAGTGTGTCTGCGGATCATGATGTCACCTGTGTGTCCATTGTTGCCATTTTCGGCTCGGTCGGGCATTGGTGACGACCCGTGGTTGGAGTTTCCTGGTCGAGTTGTGGTCGAGTTGTGGTCGAGTTGCAGTCGAGGCGGGGCGGTGGTCGGGGCGACGGATTGGGCGGCGGATTGGGCTAAGGGGACAAGCTGAGTGGACTCTGACGGCCGCAGACGCCGAAAACAGAGAAGGGGACAATCGGGTGATCGGTCCGCGAGAGTCGGGCCATTCGGGCCGTTCGGGCACGAGGAGTATGCTGTCGAGGGGGACGTTGCAGTCAAAGTCAACAGGTTGACCATGCTTGGGCATCCCGGTAACCTATCGGTAGATATGCATGTGTGCAGGAGGCACGCGGCATATTCCCGCCCGTTGACCCTCCCCCCACCCCTTCCGGAGGCCGCCGCAATGCTGCGCCCGTCAGTTGGGACTCTTCTGGCTGCGTTGATTTTTGCGAGTGTGGTGGTGGTGCCTTCGGCTGGCTTGTCGGCGGCTGAACCGTTGCATGTGGAGGTGGACCGGCTGGTGGCCGAGAGTCCCCTGGGCTTGGTCTCTGAGCCCAGTGGTGACGGTGAGTTTCTGCGTCGCCTGTACCTGGCGATGGTCGGCCGGATCCCTTCGGTCGAGGAAACTCGGTCATTTCTCAACGACAAGTCACCAGCCAAGCGCACCGCGGCCGTGGATCGTTTGCTGGGGAGTGCGCCGTACGTGCGTCGAATGACCAACGTGCTGGACGTGATGCTCTCGGAGCGTCGCGGCGACAGCGAGGTGAAGCGAGGCGAGTGGGAGGCGTTTCTGAAGAAGTCGATCGAGTCGAACAAGCCGTGGAACGTGCTGGCTGCGGAGATCCTGGGCGCTGACGCGGTGGATCCCAAGCAGCGTGGTCCGGCGAAGTTCCTGATGGACCGCGGTGTCGAGGTGAACCAGATGACCCGCGAGGTCGGCCGGATGTTTTTCGGCGTCGACCTGCAGTGTGCCCAGTGCCACAACCACCCTGTGATCGACGACTACCTGCAGAAGGACTACTACGGCATCTACGCCTTCCTGAACCGCACCTATCTCTTCAAGCCGGACAAGAAGAAGCCGGGCGTGCTGGCCGAGCGGCCCAGTGGTGGAGTGGCCTTCAAGTCGGTGTTCACCGGAGACGCGGGGGTTTCGCGGCCTCGCCTGTTGGGCGAGCGTCAGTTGGACGAGCCGGCCATTGCGTCGGGCCAGGAGTACAAGGTCAAGCCGGACAAGAAGAAGAAGAACCTGCGGCCGGTCCCCACATACAGTCGTCGCGAGCAGTTGGCCAGGTTGGTCCGTGACGGCAACAACCGGTATTTCGCCCGCAACATGGCCAATCGACTCTGGGCCGTGGTGATGGGCCGCGGTCTGGTTGAGCCGGTGGATCTGCACCACAGCGACAACCCGCCCTCTCACCCCGAGCTGCTGAGGCTGCTCACCGACCGGTTCATCGAGACCAAGTACGACATCCGCGGGTTCATCCGCGAGCTGGTCCTGACTCGGACATTTGCCCGCGGCTCGAGCCTGCCATCGGACCTGGTGGCGCGGTCGGCCCGTGCCCGCGAGTTGCTCGGTCCGCTGGTCGAGACTGAGAAGAAGCTGACTTCCGAGCTGGCTGCTGCGGACTCGAAGATCGAGGCGGCGGTGGCGATCGAGACCAAGTCGGCCGAGCCGGTGCCGGCGTTGGCCAAGGCCCTGAAGCCGGTCAACGACAAGGTGGCCGCGGAGAAGAAGAAGCACGACCCGGCGGCCAAGGCCCTGGCCGACTCGACGAAGAAGCTGCAGGAGAAGCAGAAGGCGGGTCTGCCGCTGCTGGCGGGTGCGCGCGGGGGGGTCGCCGCTTTGAAACTGCTCGCAGGCGACAAGGAACTGGCCGCGGTGATTGCCAAGCTCGACACTCGGGCCAAGGCGATGGTTTCACAGCTGGCCGCTCTGGAGAAGGACCGGGCTGCCAAGCAGTCGGCAGCTCTGGCGACGGGCAAGGCGTTGAAGGCGGCTGAAGTCGCTCGAGACACCGCCGTCAAGAAGCACGACGATACGGTCAAGTTGTTCGAGGCCGAGATGTGGAAGGTCGACCAGTTGAGAACGGCTCGGCGAACGATCAACACCAGGCTGACGGCCAACTCGCGACGCAAGGAGACACTCGAAGTGCTCGCCGGCCTGGCCGCGACCCAGAAGGCCTCAGACGAGACACGGGCTGCCCTGGCGAGTGCCGAAAAGGCTCTGGCACCGGTGGCGGCCGAATACGGCAAGTCGGACACCGCGCTGAAAACGGCAAAGAAAGAATCGACCACCGCCGGTACGGCCCGGGACAAAGCGGCCACCGAACTGGCCGGGACCCAGGCGAAGCTGGCGAAGTTGCCCAAGCTGACCGAGTCGTTGTCGGTTGCGGCTGAGCAGACCGCCCTGGCACTCAAGACGCTTGGCGAGGACAAGGAACTGGCCGGCATCAGCAAGACACTCGGCGGGCGATCAGCAGGTTTCACCAAGGAGCTGGCCGACGCAAAGAAGGCTCTGCCTGGCCGGCAGTCGGCTGCTTCGGCAACGGCCAAGCGAGCCCAGGCGGCCCAGGCGGCGCTGGAGGCCGCGGCCGGCAACCACGATCGGCTCACCAAGCTCAGGGCTCCGTTGCTGGCGAGGGCCACCGCGGCCCGCGGCAAGTCCGACGCCACACAAAGTGCTCTCGACGAGACGCTCGGAAAATTGTCTCTGTCGTGGTCACGTCAATTCGCCATCGGCACCGTCGAGCCGCTGTCTCCGGAACAACTTGGCTGGAGCCTGTTGCAGGCGGTCGGCCAGGTCGGTCGTCAGCGTCAGAGCGTGGTCGCCGAACTCGACAAGAAGAGTCCTCTGAAGCCTGAAGAGAAGAAGGACGCGGCGAAGCTGGCTGCCCGGAAACTACAGATCGAGCAGACGACCTACGACAAGCTCAAGGGCACTATCGCCACCATGATTACCCTCTACGGTGCCGGCAGCGGGCAGCCTCAGAACGAGTTCTTCGCCACGATCGACCAGGCCCTGTTCCTGGCCAATGGCGGACCGCTCAAGGGCTGGTTGGCACCCGGCGGTGGCAACCTGACCGAGCGACTCGGTAAGATGACCGAAGAGAAGCAGCTGGCTGAGGAGCTCTACCTGAGCGTCTTGACCCGGCGACCGACCGACGAGGAGGTGGCCGACGTGTCTGCCTATCTCAAGGAACGAACCCAGAAAAACCGCGCCGCGGCGATCCAGGAACTGGCCTGGTCGCTGTTGACCTCCGCGGAATTCCGCTTCAATCACTAGGCCCTCTTCAAGACCACTGTGAACGACCTCACCCGGGCGGATCGGCCGACCGGGACCCAAACTGACCATTCAGATCCTCAAGGGAATGACGATTCTTCAACGGGCGTCGATGGCAAGCAGGATGACTTGTCCAAGCCGGTTGTCGTCAAGAACGGGAGAGTACCAATGAGACGCAAACGATCCTGCGGCAGCGACGAACACGCGATGGCTCGACGGCAGTTCCTGGGTGGAGTCGCCGGCGGCGTGGCGGGTGGCCTGGGCGTGATGGCCGGTCTGCCGGCGGCCAAGCAGCTCGAAAAGACCCAGCAGCGGGTTGTCTGCATCTACATGTCCGGTGGCTTGAGCCAGTTGGAGAGTTGGGATCCCAAGCCCAAGACCAACACGGGCGGCCCGTTCCGGGCGATTCCCACCTCGGTCCCCGGCATCCATCTCTCGGAACTGCTCCCGCTCACCGCCAAGCACATGGACAAGCTGGCGGTCGTCCGCGGGATCAACACCAAGAACGGTGACCATGGCAAGGGCAGCTACCACATGCAGCACGGTCGGCAGCGGATGCCGGGCGTGAGCCTGCCGACCCTGGGTGCGGTCTGTGCCAAGGCGTTGCAGGACCCGAGCAACCCGATGCCCGGCCACATCCGCATCGGCGGCGGCGGTCGCGGCAACGATGCGGCCTACCTCGGACCCCGTTACGCCAGCATCGGAGCCAACGGCAAGCCGCCGGCCAACTCCGAGCGTCCCAAGGAACTCAGCGAAGCGGCCGACGAGCTGCGGAACCGTCTGCGTCGCAAGGCGAACGACCGTTTCGCAAAGCGTCGTCGCACGGCCGAGACCGATGCCTACACCTTCAGCTACGAGCGGGCGTTGCAGTTGATGGAGCGTCGCGATGTCTTTGACGTCTCGAAGGAGCCGGCGAAGATGCAGGAGCTCTACGGTGGGGAGTCGTTCGGGCAGCGGTGCCTGACGGCCCGGCGGCTGCTCGAAAACGGTGCCACGTTCGTCAAGCTGGATCATTCGAACTACGACACCCACAACGAGAACTTCAACTTCCACCTCGAGCAGGTGCCCGAGTTCGACAAGGGGTTCGCGGCTCTGGTGGGTGACCTGGACGATCGAGGCATGCTCGATTCGACCCTGATCGTGGTGATGTCGGAGTTCGGTCGCACGCCGAACATCAACAAGTACTACGGCCGCGACCACTGGGGCACTGCTTGGAGCATCTGCCTGGGTGGCGGCAAGATTGCCCGCGGAGCGGTCGTCGGCAAGACCAATGCCAACGGGACCAAGGTGATCGATCGGGAGGTCAGTTACCCGCACCTGTTCCACACCTACCTCGCCGGTCTCGGACTGGACTCTAAGGAGCCCTTCGATATCGGCGGACGTCCGGTGCCGATGGCCGATCCGGCCTTCGGTCCGATTGATGAGTTGATTACCTGATCGATCTGCCGAGCCCGATCGCGGGTTCCCGGGCCAAGCGATTTCCAGGGGCGAGGCCCGATCCGGGGTCTCGCCCCCTTTTTTGCTCACGCAACACACAGCCTCCCAGGATGTCCTCGACATGGCCGCGACCAAGGCAGATCCCAAGAAGGTCCACATCGCCCACCAGTGGAAGCACGGCAGCCCGTTGGTCGCCTGCTGCTTTTCTCCTGATGGCAAGTACGTATTCACCAGCGGCCAGGACTACGCCCTGCAGCGGTGGGAGATTCCGTCGGGGAAGAAGGTCGAGTGGAAGGCTCACGACAGCTGGGTTCGCGACATCGTGTTCCTGCACGATGGCACGACGATGATCACTGCCGGCTCTGACGACAAGCTGATCTTCTGGGACGCGATGTCCAAGAAGCCCAAGGCGATCCGGACCATCGTGGCCCACAAGGGCTGGATCCGCAGTCTCTCGGTCGCCGCCGACGGCAAGACCTTCGCTTCCGGCGGCAACGACCGGCTGGTCAAGCTGTGGGATTCCAGCAACGGCAAGCTGATCCGAACCTTCAGCGGCCACAAGCTGGATGTCTACAGCACGTTCCTGCATCCCGATGGCAAGATGCTGTACTCGGGCGACCAGGGTGGTGAGATCCGCGAGTGGGAGATTTCCAGCGGGAAGCACCAGCGGAGTTTCGATGCCAAGGTGCTGTTGACCAACAACACCCAGGGGGTGCGTTACGGAGGCGTTCGCGGCCTGGCCGTCAGCCCGGACAACAAGTACCTGGCCGCCTGCGGATTGCACAAGGCGACCAACCCGCTGGGTGCGGTCAACGAGCCGATTGCGTTGCTGTTCGACATGAAGACCAACAAGAAGGTCCGATCGCAGCCTGGCAGCGGCGTCAAGGGCATTGCCTGGCAACTCTCGTGGCTCAACGACGGATCGCTGGCGGTGGCATCCGGTGGCAGTGGTGGAGGCTTCCTGCTGTTCTGGCGGCCCGACAGCGACAAGGAGTACCACCGCTTCAAGTTGCCCGACACGGCTCGCGACATGGCGGTGCACCCCGACGGCCTGCAACTGGCCACGGTGCATTACGACCGGCACGTGAGAATCAGCAAGCTGACTCAGAAGCCAGCCGCGAAGAAGGACGCGAAGAAGGACGCGAAGAAGCCGGCCAAGAAGAAGTGACCGGTTGATGATTGCCGGTGTCGATGCGACCGGTTTGTTTCGCGTCTTAGTGTGGCGCGATATGATGCAGGCCCGGCCACGGATGGCTCACGGGACGTCTCGCAGGCTCCGTCCTCTGTGGAACCGGCCCGACCGTGACCGCGCTTTTCTCCCAGTCCAGCCAGTCGATGGCGGTCCCCGAGATCTTCGGGTACCAGTTCGTACGTCGGATCGGTGTTGGCGGGATGGGCGACGCGATCCTCGCCAGGCAGCTCTCGCTCGATCGCGAGGTCGCGATCAAGATTCTCAAGCCGTTGCCCGAGGTGATGGAGGCCGAGCAGACGTTGCGCTTCGAGCGTGAAGCGTTGATGATGGCCAACCTGGCTCATCCCAACGTGGTGCGGGTTTACGACCGTGGCATCGTCGAGGGTCGTCCGTACATGGTGATGGAGTACGTCGAGGGGGGCGATCTGCGACAGCGGATGACCTCCGAGCAGCCGATGCCTCTGGAGGAGACTCGGAGCGTGCTGCGGGACGTTTGCACGGCGCTGGAGTTTCTGCACACCGAGGGGATCCTGCACCGGGACCTGAAGCCCGAAAACATCCTGATCGATGACCAGGGCGTGGCGAAGGTGATCGATTTCGGCATCGCCGTGCCGCTGGCCGAAACCGGGCAAGTGACTCGGACCGGCCAGATCATGGGAACGCTCGATTACATTGCTCCCGAGCAGCGATACAACCACCCGATCGACGAGCGAGCCGACCAGTACTCACTCGGCGTACTGGCGTATGAAATGCTGACCGGTCACAAGCCGGTCGGGGTCTTCCCGGTCGTGTCGAAGCGGAATCCTCAGGTGGGCGTGGTCGTCGACCGGGTGCTGTCCCGGGCTCTGCAGCAGGATCGCGACGAGCGGTACGAGACACTCGGCCAGTTTGCCGCGGAGCTGGATGCCGCGATCGGTTCGACCGGAGCGGCGAAGCTGAAGTGGATTCCGGCGGTAGCCACGATCGTGTTGCTGGGGCTGGTCATTGGTGCCAGCGTGCTGGTGGCGGGTCGCGGCGAGACCGATTCGCCGCCGGCGGGCCCTGGGGCACCGGCTGCGGCGGGGACGGAGACAGGGACGGGGACAGGGACAGCGGCGGGTGGAGCAGTCGAGCCAGCAGAATTTCTGGCGGCGGTGCCCTTTGATGCCGAGCGGGCCGCGGGTGTTCAGGCTCTCTGGGCGGCGCGGCTGGGTCGGCAGGTGACCGAAGAGAATTCGCTGCAGATGACTTTGTGCCTGGTGCCTTCGGGCCGTTTCCCGATGGGGAGTTCGTCTGAGTCGATTGCTTCGCTGGTCGCGGAATCGAGACAGCGACAGGAAAAGGACTACGCCCAGGGTCGGTTAGAGAGCGAGCTGCCTCTGCATTCGGTTCAGCTGACGCGGCCCTTTGACATTTCGGCGACGGAGGTCACCGTGGCCCAGTTCCGCGAATTCATCGAGTCGTCGGGGTACCGGACCGACATCGAGCGAAACGGGCGGGGCTTCGGGCGCATGGACTCGAAGTGGGCGCGTGACCCGAGATTCAACTGGGCCAATCTCGGTTCGGTGGTCTTGGACGAGAGCTGGCCGGTGGTCAACATCAGCTACTACGACGCCCAGATGTTTTGCCGCTGGTTGAGCGAGCGTGAGGCCCAGCGGTACCGTTTGCCGAGCGAGGCCGAATGGGAATTCGCCTGCCGCGCGGGTTCGTCGGCAGCGTGGTTTTGCGGTGAGGACGTAGCGCAGTTGACCGAGTATGCGGTCTACGGTCCCGGCACGATGTCGATGACGGTCGTGGGCACGATGCGGCCCAACGCCTTCGGGCTCTTTGACACCAGCGGCAACGTCTGGGAATGGTGTCTGGATTGGTACGCGACCGACTACTACGCCCGGTCACCGGAAGTGAACCCACGGGGTCCCCGCCAGGGCGAGTTGCGGGTTGTCCGCGGCGGCAGCTTCGTCAATCTCTCCAGTCTTCAGCGCTGTGCCACTCGCCAGGGACAACTGCCCGATCGGGGTCGCCAGTCGATCGGGTTCCGGGTTGTCCGCGAAATTGCCATTGGCGATTCGGGTGACGGCTCCTAAAACGTCGCGCGAAGGTGGTCGAGCCGGGGGGCAGTCGGCATCGAACTCATGTGCGGCAACGGCCCCCCGGGGTCGCTAGCCCGGCCAGGGATTCGGCAAGCGAGGGTTGCTTCTGATGAAGGCACTGACACGTCGTGAGGTCCTGCTGCGGTGGGGCGCTGTTTCGGCCGGGGCGGTGTCGATGGGGTTCGCGGGAGTCCGCCTGAGCACCTTGCGGCGGAAGCTGCCCGCCGACGCTGCGGGGGTCGGATATGGGGAACTGGTCCGGGACGACGAGAACCGGATCGATCTGCCACGCGGGTTTTCCTACCAGCTGATCTCGCAGGTCGGCGAGACGATGGACGACGGGCTGGTCGTGCCGGGATCGCCTGATGGGATGGCGGCGTTTGCCGGTCCCGACGGCCTGACGATCCTGATCCGCAATCACGAGTTGAATCCCGATCAATCGCAGGGGCCCTTCGGCAACAGGAACAGGCTGTTCGGGAAGGTGGACTCCCGGAAGGTCTTCGACGACGGCAACCTCCGCACGCCGGGCCTGGGCGGTACAACCACCCTGGTCTATGACATTCTCGGCAGGAAACTGGTCCGCCAATACTTGAGCCTGGCCGGCACGCATCGAAACTGTGCGGGTGGCCCGACTCCGTGGGGAAGCTGGCTGACGTGCGAGGAGTCAGTGCAACGGATGGGGCGAGGAGACCGGGGTCAGAAGTTCGTCGCGGCGGTGGACCATGGTTGGGTATTCGAGGTTCCCGCGTCGGCCGAGGTGGGGCTGGTCGATCCCAGGCCGATTCGGGCGATGGGTCGATTCAACCACGAAGCGGTGGCGGTCGACCCGCCCACCGGGGTGGTCTACATGACCGAGGATCGAGCCGACGGGTTGCTGTACCGCTACCTGCCCAGGACGCCGGGAAAGCTGCACGAGGGCGGTCGGCTGCAGGCTCTGGGTCTGCGAGACAATTCCCAAGGCGAGACGCGGAACTGGGACCGGACCCGGATTGCGACCGGCTCGCCGCAGCCGGTGCACTGGATCGACATGGAGAACATCGAATCGCCGAGCGACGACTTGAGGTATCGCGGGTTCCGTGCCGGTGCCGCCCGGTTCGCTCGAGGCGAGGGCATCTGGTACGGCGACAAGGAGCTGTTCTTCGCGTGTACCAGTGGCGGTCATGAGGAGGCCGGTCAGATCTGGCGGTACATTCCCAGCGAGCACGAGGGAACCGAAGAGGAGTTGAAGTCTCCGGGTCGTCTGGAGCTGTTCGTCGAGCCCAACGACACGAGGTTGCTCAACAACGCCGACAACCTGACCGTCGCCCCCTGGGGTGACGTGGTGTTGTGCGAGGATCGCAACCGGAGCGTGGTCCGGCTGGTGGGGGTGACTCCCCAGGGCGGCATCTACACTCTGGCTCACAGTCGCCTGCGGACCGAGTTTGCCGGGGCGACGTTTTCTCCGGACGGCTCGACCCTGTTCGTCAACGCCCAGGGCAAGGGGATGACGTTTGCGATCACCGGTCCCTGGAAGGAGTCGATGGCCTAGCAGCCCGTTGAAGAACTCGGACCCTGGGGTCAGACGCCGCCCACAACGGGGTTTGCTCCACCTGTCGCGTTTCCCAGGCGGGGCCTGACCCCTTCTTCGAGTTGCAACGAGTGCTGGTTGAAAAGGGGTCAGGCCCCGCCTGCGTGCCGTTCTGGGTG
>Ga0066376_10004007_pt1 | contig 12965 bp, 7 predicted proteins | sample Knorr_S15_td_Bot_FD_77009 | JGI IMG/M metagenome (GOLD analysis project Ga0066376, IMG submission 77009) | Marine microbial communities from Southern Atlantic Ocean transect - Knorr_S15_td_Bottom_ad_5009_LV_A | ecosystem: Environmental > Aquatic > Marine > Oceanic | place: Southern Atlantic... | reverse complement strand
CGCCTTCCATTGTCATGTTGAATTGTCCAAATTGCACAGTGAGAAACGCCGCAAGGCCGCCGAGCAAGCCACCAATGAGTGCGATGATTGCACCTTCAAGCAAAACCATCCATCCGATGAGCCAGCCGGTGTACCCAAGAGTTTGCAAGACCGCATGGTCGCGAACACGATCGCGCATTGCAAGCACAACTGCATTTGCAACAAGCGCAAATACAGCAGCAAGAGCTCCCCACGCAAGCATGCCAGCAACTTCCGCAAGTTGCACGATGTCGCGAGCCGCGCGACCGACAAATGCTTTTTCGGGAAACGTAGAAGTAGGGTGTTCATCGTGAGCGAACGTTTCATCAATCGCCGAAGCAACCAATTCAAGATTATTAGGGTTTTCTACTCGAACGTTGAACTGTGTCACAATTGTTCCAGTGCCACCTTTTCGTGCTGCTTCTTGTAAAAATGGAAGTTGCACGATTGCAGCATTTTTATCTTGCGCTTGGCTTGTCTCCTGAATCCCCGCAACAAATACGTCAATCCCAGCGGCTGAAAAAAGGTCACCAACTTTTATACCGCGGCGTTTTGCCAAAGCAGAGCCAACGATTGCACTATCGCCCCGTTTTTTCCAATCGGAAATCGAGCCTTCCACAATGACACCATCTTTTGCAATAGCGTGTTGAATAGAATCTCGAGGCACACCACGAAACGTGACAACGTCAAGCGAAGCGCCGCAGTTCGAAACATATATTTGGATTGGAACAACGCTTGCAACCCCGTCGATTTGTTTTATGCGGTCTTCATAATATTGTGGTAAACGACTGGAGAATGGGCAATACCTATTTTCGCGATAGACAACCAATGTTGTTTCACCAGCCGTCATTTCAGTTGCTTCTTGTACTCCAGATCGCATTGACTCAACCATCACAAATAAGAACATCGCAATCGCAATGCCACCAAGAGTAAGGGATGAGCGGATTGGCGAACGCTTAATTTGTTTTAGGACAGTGGGGATGACTCGCAGAGTTCTCATGATGCCACCTGCTCTATAAGTTGTCCTTTTTCAAGGTGCAATAGTGTGTTCGCCCACTCAGTCGTGCGTGGATCATGCGTCACCATGACGATGGTTTGTCCTTGTTCCTTTTGCAATTGTTGAAGTAAGTTCATAATTGCAGTACCAGTTTCGCGGTCGAGGTCACCAGTTGGCTCGTCTGCAAGCAAGATTGTGGGCTCCGTTACGATTGCTCGCGCGATTGCAACACGCTGCTCTTGCCCGCCTGATAGTTGACGGGGATAATGATTGTACCGATCACTAATTCCCACAACGTCAAGTACGTGTGCAACTTTGCGGTGCCGTTCTTTGCGTGAAAGATTGTGAAGCAACAAAGGAAGCTCAATATTTTCATACGCGGTGAGCACAGGAATTAAATTGTAGAGTTGAAAAATATAACCAATATGATCAGCGCGCCAATGGGCGAGTGAATTTCTTCCAAGCGTATGAATTGGCGCACCATCAATAATAAGTTCACCTTCGCTTGGACGATCGATGCCAGCAATTAAGTTAAGGAGTGTGGTTTTACCTGAGCCAGAAGGTCCCATGAGTGCAACGAATGCGCCCCGATCGATTGTCAGATCGAGATTTTTCAGTGGCGTTATTTGTTCAGCGCCGCGCCGGTAGTGTTTTGTAAGATGTTTACATTCAATGAGCGTCATTTCAATGATCTCCTTGGATTTCTACAGCGTCACCATTGTTCAATGTGTTATCGCTCGTGATGACTTTGTCACCAGTTGAGAGTCCAGAAAGAACTTCTATCCATCCATCAAACTCTTGGTCGCCTAGAACAAGTGGACGACTTTGAGCAATGCCTTTTCCTTTTGAGAGCGTAGACACAACCCACACAACAGGATTTTCACGATCTGTAATGACTGACATGGGAATGAAGACGTGTTTTTCAGTCCACGTTCCTTGTTCGTTGGCTTCTTGTTTAGGTTGTAATATCTTGACCCGAGCGAGCATGTCTGGTTTTAATAACGGCGATGGGTTTAGTATTTTAACTTTCGCTTCGAGAGTATTTTTTTGTTGATCAGCTCGGTGCACGAATCGAAGAACAACTCCATCAAACGTAGTGTTAGGTAATACATCGACGACAATTTGTGCTGGATATCCAACGCCAACTTTAGCCGTGTCGGCAAGGGGCACATCTGCTCTGACTTGTAATTTTTCTGGATCATAGAGGTGAACAATATGCGATGCGTGTTCACTTCCCCCGAATCGAATGACCGAGCCTGGAGAAGCAATCAACTCGATGACAACGCCATCGATTGGTGAACGAACTGTGCAACGATCAAGTGCAAGTTGCGCCGTTCGTTTTGCGATATTTGCTTGTTCTAAAGATGCTTGAGCGATGCTTACATTTGCTTCTTCAGTTAGTAACCGCAAACGGAGACGTTCGACCGGCCCACTTGCAAGTGCTCCAGATTGAGCGAGTGGTTTTTTGCGATTGTATTCGTCAGCGATCTCTTGCATGGTTGCATTTGCAGCGTTATATTTTCCTAGTAACAGTTTTTCATGAGATATTGCTACTTGCAATAATAATTGATTATCTTCAGAGATAAGTTTTGCAATCGGTTGCCCTTTTGTCACGGTATCGCCTTCAAGCACAAGCACTGATTCGACAATGCCCTGTGTTAGAGCGCCAACATAGATAGAGTACGGTTCGGCTTCGACCCATCCTGGTGCTTGCACAACTGCGCCGAGATCTTCTGTCGCAAGTTGTGGAGTATCTGTTTGAACATCACGCATGACAACGGTGATGGCTTCTACCTTTATGGTTGGTCGGATAGATTCCCAACTTGCATAGATAAGAACGCAAACGGTTATCGCAATAATCGCGATCGGAACACCTAGCCGTGTAAGAAATCGTTTTTTTGGTTGTGGGATAGTTGTATTCATTGGTGTAAACTCTGAAAAGTGCCACCAACAGCGAATTCAAGCTGAATCGCTGAAAGTGTAAGTAAACGTTTGTCTTCAATCACGATCGAATGTGCAGCAAGAAGTTCTTGTTGCACAGCGATGTACAACAATGGTTGAAGTTCGCCATTTTGGACTGCGCTGTTTGCTCGTTGCAATTTTGATGTTAGCGCATGGATAAGTTCAGCATCGATGACTTCAATTTGTTCTTTTGCTGTATTGAATAATTCAAGTGCACTTCGTACTTCGTACTGTGCTGTTCGCATCGCATCGATGTAGGCAAATTCTGCTTGTTGCAATTTAGAATTGGCGATTGCTTCTTTTGCGTCGCCATCGAGAGCGATAGTTATAGATCCACCCAGAGTGAGTGCTTGTCGATCCGCAAAATTTTCATTGAAGCCAATTGACCCCGAGAGAAGTGGTGGATTTGCTAATCCGAGTTCAGAAGAACGTTGTTGAACGGCTGCTCGTTTTGTGGCAAGGTCAAGGCGATTAGCTACTGCAAGTTCAAGAAGTTGTAATTCATCGTATGTATTGAAACTATCGACATCGTAATCGTCTGTAATCGTAAATGAATCAAGTTGGTCTGGGCAACCCATTGTTTGGAGCAACGTTAAATTTGAAAGACGAAGAGCGTTTTCTTTTGAAAGCTCATTGCGTTTGCTTTTGTTTACGACGGTAGTTGCATCGTCAATATCTAAAGCTGATGCTTCACCTGCTTTTTCAAGTTGCGAAGTAATTTCATAGAGTTCATTTGCAAGAGCAATCTTTTGTTGGGCTATGTTCAAGTGCGCTTTATTAAAAGAGACTTCTGCGTATGCTGCGCGAACTTCAGCCACAATTGTAATGGTTCGATGTGCCGCACGTAGAACAGCTTGTTGCAAGGTTTGTTCTGCTGCAGCGATTCTGTCGGGTCTTGTCCATAGCCAACTTAATCCTTGCATGCCTTGCATAATGAGCGGTGCGCCAGAAAGCCCATCAATGGCGACCCCAAAAGCACCGGAGAACGTTGGGTTCGCAGGCAACTCTGCTTGTGCAATCTCACCGCGGCGCTGCACAATAATTGCAAAATCATGGTGCAAGTTTGCATCGTGCATAATTGCATAAGAAATAGCAGCGTTGCGCGTGAGCGGCATGCTTGGGTTCCAGACAATTTCCGTTTGTATGAGAACTGGTGTCCGATCTTGAGCGAGAAGTGTGGCTTTTTCCACATCTTTCCATGCATCAATAGACGAAGTGCATCCAGTAAGGAGCATCGTCAAACCAATTTGAATTGTTCTTTGCAGTGTTGCACTGCGTATCTTTTTACACATAAATAAGTCCTTTGCACATATAGATAACACACGCACTTCAAGAAGAAGTGAGTAGAAAAGCGTATCTATAGTGTTTAGACTTGAAGAATAAGAGCACCGCGCATAGAAGGCGCGTTGCTGAATCCTAATAAGGATGGATTGTATTTTGGTGGGCTATGCGCAACTTTTGCAGTGTGTTGGTCGCATCCAAGAAATTCCTTGTAGACAAAAAACGGTGCAGGCGCATCAATACCAAAAAGATCAACCCGTGGTGTCCATTGTTGTGTAAAGAACGTACCTTTAATCGTGCACGCACACTCATCGCCACAAGGCGCTTGCTTTGAGTTCTGTTTAGAAGATGAATCTTCGCAACTCGAAGGTTGCTCACAGCAAGAAGCTACTTCGACAACCTCAACAACACAGCAAGACGTAGATGATATACCCGTTGTCGTTTCTACTATGCAACAGCAGAGTGGCATGCTAAAGGCAAGCACTATTGCAAGGAGGTTGGTTAAAATTCCGCGTCGTTGATACATATTGAACCCAAGTATACCTATAACGACACATTAAGCAATAAAAAACACGATTTTCCCAAGTAAATGTACCCTTTGTCCAATAATAAAGCAGCTGATGTCATTTATTATATAACGATGATTGAATTATTCGCCGCAGCAGTATTTGCAACAAGCCAAGCACCTCTTCCAAACCCAAAACTTGATTGGTGGAGAGAGGCACGTTTTGGAATGTTTATACATTGGGGTTTGTACTCTGTTCCAGCTGGAACGTGGGAGAATAAAGGGACTGGGCATGCCGAATGGATCCGTACTACTGCACAAATTCCGCTTGAAACCTATGACAAGTTTGTCGATGAATTTAATCCCATACTTTTCGATGCGGATGCATGGTGTGAGATGGCAAGCGATGCAGGGATGGGATACATTGTTATCACAAGTAAGCACCACGATGGATTTTGTTTGTTTGATTCCGAGCAAACTGATTTTGACATTATGTCAACTCCATTTAAACGAGACATTATGCTGGAGCTTGCAGAAGCAGCACCAAAGCACGATATCCGAATGAGTTGGTATCACTCCATAATGGATTGGCACCATCAAGATTATTTGCCACGAAGAGGTTGGGAGAAAGAACGTTCAGCAGAAGGCGCAGACATGCAACGGTATCGAACCTATTTACACAAGCAAGTGACGGAATTACTCACGAACTATGGACCAGTGGGCATCATGTGGTTTGATGGAGAATGGGAAGCTTCGTGGCGTGGCGAATACGGCAAAGAGTTGTATGAACTTTGTATTGGATTGCAACCAGAAGTAATTGTGAACAATCGCCTCGGCGCTCGCGGAGGTATGGAGGGGTTGACAGGCATGGACGGGTACGCGGGTGGCTACGGTGGAGACTATATGACTCCCGAGCAGGAAATTCCTGATGCCGTTGACAAAGGCCTTGATTGGGAAACGTGTATGACGATGAACGATCGCTGGGGATACAACATGCACGATAGGAACTTTAAATCGACAACGGATTTATTACAGAAATTGTGTGACATTGCTTCGAAGAATGGAAACTTTTTGTTAAACATTGGTCCAAAGCCCGACGGTACATTTCCAGATGAGTCGATTCAAAGATTGTCGGAGATTGGGGATTGGATGGACATCAACGGCGAAGCTATACACGGCACAATCGGTAGTCCGTTTGGAAAACTTAATTGGGGCCGAGCAACACAAAAGATACACGATGATTCGACTACATTGTATTTTCATGTTTTTGATTGGCCGACCAATGGCGCTTTAGTCATACCTGGGTTGTCAGGGACAGTGACGAACGCAAGAATATTGGGAGGTAATGATGTACCGTTCAGCATGGGCTCAGGCGAAGTGATTGTTACCATTCCCAGCGCTCAGCCAAATGATCACATCGGTGTCGTCGCGGTTGAAGTGAAAGGGAAGCCAATCATTTATGAAGCGCCTACTATTACTGCGCCAGTTACTGAATTTGTAGACGACGTAGAAGTTACGCTTGAAGTTGGCTCTCAAGATTTAGAAATAAAATATTGGGTAGTTCTACAACGAAAGGAACAGGCGCTTGATAATTTCATGGTTTCGTTTACATATAAAGAACCAATCGTTGTTAGAGAGTCAGCAACGGTGTACGCACGTTGTTTTGATGGCGAAATTCCAGTGAGCCCAATGGTTTCAAAAGTATTTACCAAAGTCACACCATGGAAAGCTTCGTATGCATTTTCTTCACACCGTGGCGGAATTCGGAAAAATACATATAACGGTTCTTGGGATTCACTTCCTGATTTTTCAGAATTGGATGTTGTTACGACTGTAAACGATGCTGTCATTAAAAATACAGATAAAGAGTTTATTGCAGAAGTCTACACGGGTCTTTTAACGGTAAAGCGTGTTGCAATGTATGAGTTTGCGCTTTCAAGTGACGATGGATCCCGCTTATATATAGATGGAAACATTGTCATTGATAATGATGGACTGCATGGAACTCAGACAAAGCGAGGGTATGCGCCCCTTGCTAAGGGGAATCACGAATTCCGACTTGAGTGGTTTAATAAAGCAGGTGGTGCGACTTTAGATTTGCAAATCGGTAAACTTGGCGAGTCGTTAACTCGAATTACAAATACATTAGTTGTCGAGTAAATGAAACTTTCATTTATTGTCCCAGCATGGAACGAAGAAGCGCTGATAGGTGCGACGATTGCATCTATTCAATCGTCCTCGAGTGCGTTCGACTATGAAATTATCGTTGCAGACGATGCATCGGATGACCGAACTTCCGAAATAGCAAAAGAGATGGGTGCAATTGTTGTATTGTGCAACAACAGGCAAATCGGTCCAACAAGAAACGATGGTGCAAAGGTAGCAACGGGGGATATTTTTATCTTTACCGATGCCGACACGATTGTATCGGAAGCGGTTGTCAAGGAAACGGTTGAAGCAATTCAAAACGGAGCAATTGCTGGAGGAAGTTTTCCAACCTTTGAGGAAGATACCGTGTTGCTGGCGAGAATTCTTACGCCTGTTTTGCGGTTCGTGTTCTACCTAAAGGGATTAGCAGCAGGGGCGTATATGTTTTGTACTTCAGATAGTTTTGAAAAAGCCGGCGGATTTGATCCGAAATTCTTTGCCGCCGAGGAAGTACATCTTTCAAACAAGTTGCACAAGTTTGGTACATTCAAAACAATAAAATCCAGAGTGGTGACCTCGGGACGAAAGTTCAGGACGCACTCTTCACTGGAAATTATCACGACACTTATTCTAGTCTCAATTCCAGGCATTCGTAATATTAAAAAACGAAAAAACCTTTGGTATGGACCACGAAAGTAATTGGTGTTAATGAATCGGGAAGTCTTGGATGGAACGTTCAAGTGCGTCGGTAGCTTCCTGAATCACTTGTAATGTCGCTCGGTAATAGTGCTCTGTTTGGAAAAAATACTTAGCAACATCTCCATCGATGATGTGTACTTGTTTTGGATTCAAATCTGGAACGAGTACATACTGGCCGATTTGGAAGTTATCGAGTTCAAGTGCTTCGGTTCCATTGTTCACCTCGAGGAAATGTTTAAGGGCGACAGCTCTTCGTAAACGAAGTAAATCCTTTTCGTTTTGAATAATGATTGCTTGACGTTTTGTTCCTGTTGGACTTGGTTGATTTAATTCCCATACGAGATTCCGCCACGTTTCACGATCAGGACAGGGAACAGTAGTGACGGTTGGAATGTCCCGCCCTTCTTCAAAGACGAGAGCCATCGCTAAATCTCGAGAGTCTCTAAAAAAGCCTTCCATAGAAAATTCATTCACTGACTTGGCGAGGGCAACGTCAAGAAACTGCACGTTCATGCCCCCCCTAGACTCAGATTTAAAAAATGCAAGTCTTGCAGGTTGAATCATCTCTGCAACTTTAAGTCGTTTTATAATTTCATAAATCATTCGGGTGACTAAAATTGACTCACCGGGAAAATGTCCGTGGGCAAATGGAGCGTATGCAGGAGTAGTAGCGAGTCGAAAGTTGTTTGCAACTGCTGCTTGAACAAATTCGCGGCATATAGTTAATCGCTCATTATTCTTGATGAATGTAAGGTCATAGACATCTTCGCTCCTGATACGATAAGAATCTCGGAACAACTCGTTGCCAAAATCATCAAACCGTGGATCATCTTTTGGCATTGCACTTAAAAGTTCTCTTCGGGTTGGAAGCACGTGCGGTGTAAGCACAATTATTACTTCAGTTTTACTTGTCGTTGTTCTTTCAGCCCTGAATAAACCACCAATGAAAGGAAGATCGCCAAGAATCGGAACTTTATCAAGTACTGTATGGTGTTCCTTATTAACTAGTCCGCCAATAATAAATGGTGTGTTATTTGGAATGATTCCATATGTCTGAACTCGACGACTTGCAATTGTCGGTGCTGAAGCAAGTATTCTTCCAGATGTGTCGGTTATGGTTAAATCAGCTCCAGGGACAGCAGAAGAAACAATAGTGTCAATCATCATGCTTACTTCTTTGCCGTTTTCAGCAATTCGTGGGCGAATGTTAAGCATAATGCCAGTGGGTAAATATTTAAAATTAAACGAGAGCATGTCAGCGTTGCTCATGCCAGCCGTGCTTGTTGCGATTGGAATATCTTCTCCAACTCGAATTGTTGCTTGTCTATTGTTCAGTGTAAGGATGCTTGGTCTTGATAAAATTTCCGCCTTGCCGTCGCGAACCATCGCGCGTATATCTACATCGAACCACCACTTATTAAATTTAGTGAACGCTCGTTCAAGGTTGAGATCAATGAGAGTAAGGTTAAATGTGTCGCCGTCAGCTCCAGCGTTCGTTTTTCCTGCGCGGATATCAAGAAGGTCTGGATTGTTGGCATCGAGCATGTGCCAGTTGATTCCAATGTCTTTGATTCCGTCTTCATTAATTTCAAGAACCATGCCCTCAATGAAAATTTGTCTCGCTGCGCGATCAACGAGTTCGGTAACCATTCGCTTTACATCGCTAAAAGATTCGGGTCTTGCTGGATCAAAGAAAACCATTAGTTGCGTCAATGGCGAAGAAATCGTATTTTCACTGAGCTGCCCCGCAGAGGAAGGAACCATTGTTAATCCAAAGTTCCCACTTTTAATACCAGAGCCACCAACTAAACCAGTGGACGCACTCGATGGTTCGGGGATTTGTACAACATAGGGTAACGCTTTCCAGTTTACTTCATCTGGAACGTCGTTCGCATTTGTAAAGACTGTTATTCCAAGACCGTTGAGCATAGTGAGTGCACTTGGTGCATCAATGTAACTAAGTTGGATTATTTTTTTTTCTAAATCTATAACACTAAGTTGTGAACGCATGGTTTCGAGCGAATTAACCAAAGAGGTTATGTAGGCAGTTGCTAAATTTGCGTCAGGGTTTTCAAAAAATATATTACTGTTGTTAATAGAGTATCCTTCTACCCAAAGTTGATTTGGTTGAGAGATAAACTCTTGAAGTCCAAAGCGGATGATTTTTGTGGTGTCACCTTGCTTGTGTGTAAGGGTTAACAAACTCGCTACATCTTTTTTGGGAGACGGCAACACACTATCGAGGGAATCTTTGCCAACAATGTATTGGTGATCAAGGGAGTATAAATCCTTAAGCCGTTCTACGACTTCGTTTAATTCTGTTTCGTTTAAACGAGGAAGCTCAATGAGTACAGAGGTACTGGAGACTTGATTATTCGTTTCAATAAGATCCACAATTTCCGCGGGGCTCGGTGGTTCCGTTGGAGCGACCGAAACAGGCGCGGCGAATAAAAATGGAGTTGCTTGCTTTGCCAACATTGCGTCCATTGCATCAGCTAGTGCAACGAGGTCAACGGGGTCATCTTCTTCAAAAATAACACCAGAACTACTCATTGGATTTTCCATCTGGAGCATGGTTGTTGTCTTCGTTGTTGAAGAACATCCAAAGAACATGGAAGCACAAAGGAGGAGCGCGCCGAGGTGTGTGATGTTAGATTTAACGGATGGGTGTTTCATATCGGATTTTTCTACATACTTGTCGCTCATTATTGTTTTATTGCCGAGTGTAATAACGCGCTCGACGAGTTGCATGATTGAAGTATCGTGCGTTACTATTATGACGGTTCTACCTTGCATGTGTTCCAGAATGTCCGTAATGATTTGAACTGCTTTGCTCGCTTCAATGGAAGCGGTCGTCTCGTCAATAATCAGCGTTTGAGGTTTTCGAACAAGCGCTCTTGCCAAATTAATCCTCTGTTTTTGCCCGTGGGACAATTCGCCACCTTTATTGCCAAGTAATGTTTCATATCCATTTGGAAGCTCCTGAATGAAGCGATTTGCCCCCGTGAGTTGACAAGCATCAAAGATTTCTTGCGGGGTGGCGTTTGGCCGTGCATAGCGTAAGTTCTCAAAGATGGATGCATTGAACAAAAACGCATCTTGGAACGCAACGCCAAACATGCCTCGGACATCGTTGAGCCGGATGGAACTAATATCGATTCCTCCAACGCTAATAATCCCAGTTGTCGGCGTCGTAAACCTTGGTAATAAGCTAATAAGCGAGCTTTTTCCACTTCCACTAGGTCCGGTAATAACAAGGTGCTGGCCCTCTGGAATGACGAGGTTGATATTCCGAAGTACCTCAGTCTGGTCGCCAAAGACAAGTGAAACATTAGCAAAAACGATAGAACCTTCAAAATGCAACGCTTGGTTTCGAGTCCGCATGTCATGAATGAAATCGGTCACTGGCTCATCGAGCATTTCAAAAACTCGATCCAAGCTCGCGGAAGTTTTTGAAAAATGTCCCATCCCACTGATAATCTCGAGCACGGCTGGATACAACATTCGAACATACCAGAAGAACATTAAAAAGGACCCAATCTTCATGACAGTAGGACCCTGTGAAACTTCCCAAGCTCCATACCCAATCAAAAATACAGTACCAACTCCTACGAGTAAATCAGCGATGACTTTTTGTGAAAATTGGATTCGCTGCGTTCTAATTTGTGTATCACGACCCGCTCGAATTGTTTTTAAGAATGACTCTGACTCTCGTCGTTCCGCAGAAAAACCCTTTATAACTTGTGCACCTAAAAAGGTTTCGATGAGGTTTCCGTGTGCATCTGCGAGGTGCTTTTGTGCACGATGGTGGCTATCACGGATTGGTTTATAGAACTTTTTATATGTCCAAAGATGCAAGGGAAGCACAACGGTACTTGCAACTGCAAGTTTCCAATTAACGGTGTAGAGCAACACCATTAAAATGAGAAACTCGATGGTATATCGAAGCAGCGTGGGAAGTTTTTCTTGTACAAAGATTTGGATGCGGTACGTGTCATCCATGACTCTCGAACTGATTTGTCCTGGTTGATTTGTTTTGTAGAAACTCATTCCAAGTTGTTGCAAATGATCGAATAGCCGTTGACGAAGATTAAAACTTACTTCTTCGCTTACTTTTACACAGAGCATTCTGCTGATAAAGAAAAGAGCGTTCCGAAGCACATAGATGGCGCAGAGCGAGAGAAGAAGGATCAAAAGGGTCGTCCAGCCCCCAGAGTCGGTACTTTTTTCTATAAGACTGGGAAAAACATCGTCAATGAGAAGGGATAATGCAAAGGGAAGTGCCATGTCAGCAAGAGCGAGCCCGCCAACAAGCAAAATAATCAATACAAGATACGTATTCCAAGGGCGAATTAATTGCGTAAACCCCTTGATACCAGTGTCTTCTCTCATAGATGTAGGAAACTTCGACATACTAAAAAACTATAGTAGCAAGGTGTTCCAAGCTCGGTGCTTGTTTTGTATCCATATATAGTCTCTCTGCACAAACGAACTAGAAAGGCCCTTAAGGCACATTGTAATAGCGATAGGTCAACATAGATTATTTACATCTTATTTTATTCCCTAGTGTTCTTCTAACCAACACCATTGTGAATCATCCTATATATTATGCCGGTTGTGGTTGACGATTATTTCCAATCGTTGTAATTGGAAAGTGGGATTTACCCGGTCAATCATTTATTACCGTACTTAGGAGACGAGACTATGTGGAATTGTGTAAACAAATTGAGAGCCATCCGCTCTATAAGCCAAAAAAGTTGCTTGGTAGTAACTCTATGTGCGATAGGATTGACAGCAACTATTGCTTCAGCGATTGAAGGTCCAGCGGTAAGTGGGAAGGTGCTCGATGTAACAATTCGAATTCAACCTAGCGGTCATTCGGTGTTACCGAACATGAAAGAGATAGGTAATGTCTCGGTCGACCTTATGGAAAAAGACTCGAATCTCTATGGTGCATCCGATGCTCCTGATGGAAGCAAAGCAATTCATATCAAGGTGAAAGAACTCCGAGGGTACAGGCTCTCAGCAAGTGCGACTAGCATGTTCCAACAGGCAGTTGTTAAACAAGTGAACGACTTAGGAATTGGTGGTGTATCAATTCTCTTTGAAACCCCAAAGGCGGGTTCTGCGGGTCGAGCAAGAATCAACGTTCTTGCTGCAACCATTTCCAAGGTGAATGTAAAATCAGTAAACGATGCTCCAGCATCTGACAGCGGATCTGCAACGGGTGATGCTTCTACTGCTTCTGATACACCAGAGGATACAAGTGCTGCTCAAACTACCTTCGACACAATCGATACATTTGACGGTACTCAAGACACAAACACCACTGATGACGCTGACGCAACAGCGTCG
>Ga0066376_10004003_pt1 | contig 12969 bp, 15 predicted proteins | sample Knorr_S15_td_Bot_FD_77009 | JGI IMG/M metagenome (GOLD analysis project Ga0066376, IMG submission 77009) | Marine microbial communities from Southern Atlantic Ocean transect - Knorr_S15_td_Bottom_ad_5009_LV_A | ecosystem: Environmental > Aquatic > Marine > Oceanic | place: Southern Atlantic... | reverse complement strand
AAGATAATCTTTTAAGAAATTACAAATTTCTTCTTCGTCATCGACGACTAGTATTGTTCCAGTATTCTCCATCAACCCCTCGCAATGGATGGACGTGATTCTAATTCTAATAGTTTTCCAAAAATGCCTATATAGAAGACCTAGTAACTTAACTCCCAGTTTTTAAATAGCAAATTTAAACAGATAGGATAAAATTTCTTTTCATTGTTACCAAACATGACAATTTAGCACAGAGATGCCTCATTTAAATTAAATTTATGTGGTAGAGAAGTGAACATGATTACATATACTAATGACTGCTATCAATTTTCAATTTTTGTAGCGTGATATCCCCGTAAAGGCAATATGACCAATATAGAATTAACAAATATAGAAGATGGCATCTTCGTTTTTGACCAGCATGGGAAGCTGAAATTTTGTAGTGATTATTGCGACACAATTCTTCCTGGTCTGAACTCGATATTGGATAGCAATTCCTATTTGGAAGACGTTTACACGGCGATTGTCTCCTTGGGTTTTAGAATTTCTGTATTTGAAGGAATTATAAATATTGAAGATGGCCCGACTGATGCCGGCTGGTCGGAATTCAAAAATATCCCAAGTGATGTCGAGTTCACCTCAGATGATGGCCACGTTCTTCGGTGGACAACCAGGCGATATGGGGATGATGAAATTTTTGCAACATTATCGGATCATACCTGGATTTCGCGGCGTATTGTTCATGTTGCCCAGCTCGCCAAAATGTACAGTATCGCGGAAATGTCAGGTCAAATTGGGCACGATTTGAATAATTTTCTAACGATCATCCAAGGCAATTTGGAATTGTTAGAATCGCTTGTATCCGATGATGAGAAACTCAGTCGCTGGGTGGCTGCTGCGAGTGATGCAACGGAGCGTGGATCGGATATGGCGAAAAATATGCTGTATTTAGGCCGCCGACGTCCAGCGCGGCGGCGTGATGTAGCGACAACAGATGCCATTTTGGAAACCGTGGAGAAAATACAGAATCAAGATGATAACTCAGTCCAAATCGACATGCTCATTCCTTTGGATTTATATGATATTCGGGTAGATGAGACCCATTTCAAGATGGTGTTGGTGCACCTGTCTTTGAATGCATTAGAGGCCTGTGCAAATCGAGGTACGATCTCGATTCGTGCTGAAAATTTTGTCGTTGAAGGTAAAATCTCTGGTGGAGACGACGACCAGGATGAAACGGTCGACGAAGAAGAAAACTCCTATGTTCGAATTATTGTCGATGATACCGGCGTTGGCATGACCGCTAACGTTAGTAATCGCGCTTTTGAGCCTTATTTCACGACGAAAGAAGACCAAAAAGGTGCAGGCCTCGGGTTGAGTATCGCCTTCGGTTTCGCTCGGCAATCTGGCGGCGCGATAAATCTAGAGAGCAAACCTGGGCAGGGAACAACGGTGACGCTGGAAATTTCTGTTGGCGCTGAGAGTATCGTTCTCCCGCAAATTTTGACCAAAGACGACATGACTGTTTTGACAGGGAATGAACGGATTTTGGTCGTCGAAGATGGCTCCGCCGTTAGGACGATTGCAATCGAGATGTTGACGTCTTTGGGGTATGAAATAGTCCAGGCTACAGATGCGGCCAACGCACTGGAACAAATCGAAAGAGGGTGTTCCGTTGATCTCGTGTTTAGTGATGTGATTATGCCAGGCGGTATCGACGGTATTCATATGGCTCGTATATTGAGAGATAAATTTCCCCAGTATAAAATTTTGCTGGCATCCGGATACGTGGATTCCGATAGATTGTCTGGCGTAAGCGAGTTTACCTTTTTAGGTAAACCTTACGATCAAAGAACATTGGCGCAGAATGTTCGCCAGTTGCTGGACGAATAACCCTTTTGCAATAAATTGAAACATACTGCCTCTTACATCGGATGGTAGAATTTAGTATTTCATTATCTGTGAATTCCAGGCGTGTATAGTTGTTTCCGCGTGGGTGCTTGAAACCATTTAAACTCCATTGTCTTATTTTAGGACGAGTTTATGACAACAATTTTGGTTGTAGATGATGAGCTGGAAATTCGGGCAATTCTTACGGAATGTTTTGAGCTCGAAAATTTCATTGCCTTTGCTGCTGAAAATGGTGTTGAGGCGATAAAAATTATGGAACAAGAATCAATCGATCTGGTCATATGCGATCTCTTTATGCCGACAAAAGACGGTCTTGAAACCATAACAGAGTTAAAACAGCGCTGGCCCACATTAAAAATTATAGCCATGTCTGGTGGGCCTGGTCGCGCGACTATCACCGATTTAGGTGATGATTTACTTTATGTTGCCAAAGAATTCGGTGCGGATATCTCGCTCCAAAAGCCATTTGAACTAACAAAGCTCGTCTCGACAGTTAAAAATCTACTTTCCGTGTAATTTTAGCGAAGCCGTCTCCTAGAAATCCAAAACCGCGCCAGGAAACTGCCGCCTTGCTTTGGCGGGCTCGGTTGGGTCGATCTCGTTTTCCTGGCAAAATTGGACGAGTTGATCCTCATTGCTCAGGAGAAAGTCGAGTACTCCGCCCAAAAAGTTAGGATCGCCAAGCATATCTTTAAAATCAGCTGGTGAAACACCGGAGGTCACCATAAATCCCTGTTCTAGCTTTTCATCAGCAAGGATGAACTGAATGGCCTTGAGAGCAAGCGTTTCGGCTCGATCTAGTTCATAATTTTCAATTGTATTCATAATATAATCCGAATGTTATTCCCGGTCTTCGACTTATGGATCATCACTCCAAATACGAAGCCGCATTTGCTCACCAATATCACAGCCCTTTTGATAGATAAAACCAGTTCCAGGTTTGGCTGTCGAATTGTTGGCTGCGACTCTAATCAAGTGAACCTTGGGCGTGCGGGGTGTCTGGGCTATTTCGAATATTAGCTTGCGACGAATGGCGCGGGCAAAATCTTTGAAGTCTTTGGCGATAATGAGAAATGCAGCGGGGCCGCCTATAACGCATCCTCGATAGTATTTGTCGAGGTCGGGCAGGTGAAAACGACTTCCAAATCCAAAATTGTTGTTGATGATCGGAAGCCCGTTGATCGTGATCCCCATTTTGAGCACTTCATTGCGCACCTCGTTGACCAATCTGCCGTGGTTATTAGGGCCGTCGCCGGCGACATCTATTACTTGACGCCGGCCATCAATGTTGTTCTCTCGGAGCATTTTCGCGGCCAGTTCTATGGCATCGCTGATTGACGTGCGGCGGCCAAAGGTCAATGGCTGTTTGATAAGCGCATCGGCGAAACCATCGGCCGAGGCTTTGTCATTTATAATCCGCCAATCAACGATTATTTCATTGTAATCGCTGCTCGAATAATCGATGTAGGCGATTGCAATTTTTTTATTATAGCCGCTTCTGATAGCGGCCAATACGTAGGGGGATCGAAGCGCTGCCGCGACACCTTCACGCTGGAGACGCGCCTCCTCCTCGTCAATGCTGCGAGATACATCTGTGGCAATAACCAGCTCAAGGTCGACTTTTATAGTCTCTGCAGCGCCTGCACCAACATCTGACAGCAATAATATAAGGGCAAAGAGATATCTCAACCGTGCCGCCACCAGGCCATGAAGCGCGCGTAAATGCCGATTATTAGGGCTGCGACAATTAGCGCAAAGCCGATTGTTGCTAAAACGCCGGAATAGGCGTCTTTAAGCAGGGCTATTGGTTGAGCTGTCGGTGTTAGCCCTGTTTCGATCAGCGGCATATATAGCCCGCTCCACATTTGCCAGCCGAGGACCGCCAATCCACTCCACGCCATTATAAGGGCTAAAAGCGTTAAACCCTTCCAGCGTTTAGCTGTCAGTTCTATGAGTACCGGTGGTTCGGATTGATCGTCCTGCCACCATTCAGGCAATGTTAAGCGGAAATTGGAAAGCGCGAGTGCCATCTTGATACCTCCGTCAGATGAGTTATTTAATTAAACTGAGATTTCGAACAATTTGGCAGCGTTCAATCCCATAATTCTGTCTTTGCTCTTTCGTGACAGGTCCTTTGAACGATTAACGAAACCAATAGGATCTTCCTCGATTTCGCCACGCGGATAATCGGTCCCCATCATGATTTGTCGGTCTCCTGCCTTTTTGACCAACAAACCAAGCATATCGCGATCAAAGATGACGGTGTCGTAAAAAAACTGTGAGAAGTAATCGCTTGGTTGCTTGGTGATGTTTATGCGGGTTTCCGGGCGAGAAACGTAGGCTTTGTCTGTGCGCCCGGCGTAATACGGCAGGTAGCCGCCGCCATGGGCGATGATAATTTTGAGTTTTGGGAAATCATCGAGGATGCCTTCATGAATAATGGAGGCCATCGCGAGCGCTTCTTCCAGCGGTTGACCAATAGAATTCCATAAAAAATACTCATGCAATCGGTCGTCATGAGTAAAGCCGCGTGGGTGGATGTAGACCGGCATTTTCAACGCCTCTGCCTTGGCCCAAAATTTTCGAAATTTTGATTTGCCGAGGTCCTGGGTGCGGATATGTGAGGGAATTGTGACGCCTTTTAGGCCTATGCTTGCGAGATAATCCATTTCCTTCAGGGTGCGTGATTGATCCTGCAAAGGAACAGCACCCAAACCAACGTAACGATCCGGATAGGTTGCAACAAACTCAGCGACGCTTTCGTTGCATTGGCGCGCAATTTTTTGGCCGGTTTCACCATCTGCCCAATAGGCCGGCGTTGGTAGATTCATACTGATCACCTGCATGTCGACGCCCATTTTATCCATATCCTTCAGACGCGCTTTGGGCGTGGTCAGGGTGGCCGCAGGAAATACAGATTGCTGGCTGTGATATTTAAGTGAGGGACGCGGAACCCAATGCTGTTTACCGGGACCTTTGCCGCGAACTTTCACCTTTTTTGCAAGTGCCAGAACTTCCGGCAGGGCGACATGCGTATGGACATCTATGCGCGGAGAGCTGGATCGGCGTGCGGCGGATTTTTTAGCCATTATATTCCCCTATTATTGTTATTTAATAATAACTTATTATGTTTTTTTAAATTAACTATTAAAGATCAAGTATTGCCAGAAATATCTTCCGCCAGCTTAAGCCAGATCGAAGGCTTCTGCCAACAGCTCATACGAGCGCCGTCTTGCAGCTGGATCGTGGCAGATGGTCAATATAACCAATTCTTCGACACCATATTTTATCGCCATGTCGGTCAATATTTCTCGGCACTGGTCGGGATCGCCATAGATGCTTTGCGGGCGGTGGTGCTCGATGATTTGTCGGTCTTGTTCACTATAGTCGTAGGCTTCGGCTTCTTCGACAGAAGGATAGGGGCCGCGCTCGCCTTTGACGCGGCGGAGCAAAACCAAGTCACGGCTTTGGGCCAACTGCCTCGCTTGTTCTTCAGATTCCCCGCAGGTGATGAAAATGCTCATACTACCTATTGGATTTTCATTGAATTCCGACGGTTTGAAGGCATCGCGATAATTTGCCAGAATTCTCTCGCCGCCTTGGGGCGCGATGAATTGCGCGAAAGTATAGGACAGTCCAAATTGAGCCGCATAATGGGCGCTTTGATCGCTTGATCCGAGTAGCCAAATTTCAGGTGGGTTTTCTGGGCGCGGCGATACGGTAATCCGTTTAAAAAGTTCAGTAGGTGGATCAGAGGTTCCCAATAAAGACAGCATGTCAGCAATTTTGGTTGGGAAATATTCAACTCCAATCTCAGAACCATACGCCAAGGCCATGGCGGTCAATTGATCGCTTCCTGGTGCTCGGCCAATGCCTAAATCAATCCGTCCGGGATAAAGAGATTCGAGTAAACTGAATGTTTCCGCCACTTTTAGCGGGCTGTAATGGCTGAGCATAACACCGCCCGAGCCGACACGGATACGCTCTGTCGCCGCGGCAATACGCGTCACCATGATTTCGGGTGCGGGGCCAGCGTAGGAGCTCGTCGCATGATGCTCCGCGACCCAATAGCGGTGATAGCCGGCCTTTTCGCAGGCCTGCGCCAATTCAATTGACTCCTGGAGGGATTCTGCTGCGGTGCTTCCGGCGCGGACGGGAGACTGATCTAGAGCCGATATCTTTATGTGCGGGCGATTATTCACGTCGCCGAGTATAACGCTCAAATTAGGTCAAACCAGCCCTCTCTCATGTATCTTTACAGATTGGAAATTGCCACCTATCTTTTGCGGATGAAACAAACAACCGTTGGAATTTTGAAAAATCACAGCGCTCGGGCAACACCGGGCGTTACTATTATTTGCCCGCTTCATGGCAATGCTGTTTATTTGATCGGCATGAAAGGTGAAGTGCTTCATCAATGGCAAACGCCTACGAAGCCCGGTAACTATGCCTACATGCTGGAGAATGGAAATCTCCTCTGGGCTGGTGAGACGGAAGACGGCCCCAGCCCAGGCGGTGGTAAAGGGGGTCTGCTGAGAGAATATGATTGGGACGGTAATATCGTTTGGGAATATCACGATGACGCTCAGCATCACGACTTCAAACGCTTAAAAAACGGTAACACGCTCTATATCGGTTGGGAGAAAATGCCGAAAGAAGCGCAGGCACGGATGGTTGGCTCAGAGCCCGGAACAGAAGATGATAACGGCAATACCTGGAGCGACTATTTGCGCGAGGTGTCTCCTACTGGCGAAACGGTCTGGGAATGGCACGCCCACGCGGATATGGATATCGAAGACTATCCGCTTCATTTGTTGAGCACGCGCAAAGAATTTCTGCATTGCAACGCGTGTTTCGAATTGCCGAACGGCGATATCATGCTGAGTTTTCGTAAAAATAGCATGATCGCTGTGATCGACAAAAAAACCAAAAAAATCACCAAAAAATGGCAGGATGACGATTGGGGACAGCAGCACGATTGCACCTTGCTGGAAAACGGCAATGTTCTATTTTTTGCCAATGGCATCCATGTGCCGCGCGGCGTGCTGCATTCCAAGGTGATCGAATTTGATTGGGAAAGCGGCGATGAAGTTTGGTCTTATACCGGCTCACCGCCATGGTCGCTTTTTAGCCCTAATATTAGCGGCGCTCAAAGATTGTCATCTGGAAACACGTTGATATGCGAAGGCTTACACGGTGAGGTAATCGAAGTAACACCTGATGGTGAAATTGTGTGGGATTTTGTAAGTCCATGGTTCCTAAAAACCGGCCGCGGGCCAAACAATAGCGTTTTCAGAGCCTACCGCTACGCAATTGATTCGCCTGAAATTGCAGGTCGCGTTTCGTTACGCGAATAATTCTTCGTCTTCTTCATCCGCTGGGGAAAGTTCGATCAGATAGCCAAAGTCATTCCGCTTACCGCGTCTTGAAATGAGCTTCTGTTGGGCTGGAATTGGAAAATCTGTAATTTCGATCAGTTTCTTTTTGATCAAAACGTCGACAACATCTTCCACCACGCGGGCCAGCGACAGATCAGCTGTTATCCAACTGTCCTGCATACCTTTATCTAAATCACCGCCAAAAAAGAAAGTTATGACTTCCTCTGAGGTTGGGTCAACGACCTCGGGCCGGTCGCCAATAGGCTTACGGAAGATAGCTGTGATTTGCCCATCTTCGTCCCGTTCAACAAATGCCATTTTGAAATCCTCATAATCTTCAAGCTTTGTATTTATATGTTGATGATTGGGCTAAATTTCCATCATTATCTTCGACTTAATGTGAATTGAAGGCGGCATTGTTATGGTTTGGAATAACGGCTATAGATGCTGACATAAACATAAATACAATGAAAAACGTCCTTTTTGCGCTCGTTTCGGTGCTGATTTTATCGGCATGTACGACAGAGCCACCCTATATCTACAAAGCCGACGAATTTAACCGCAATGCCGCTAATTTTGCCAAAGAACCTAAAGATCGGACAAGTGTCGAAATTTGCTACAATAAACGTTCTTCTACGCCTAAATTATTACTGCAAATGGCCGCTGATGAATGCCGCAGATATGGCAAGCGGGCGCTCTTTAATAAAAATGAAAATCTGAAATGTACAATATTTGCACCGGCTCAAGCCGTGTTTTGGTGTCTCGCTCCGGGTGAGACCGTTCAGGAATTATTGCGCCGTACAAAACAACCGAAAAAGTAATCGTTTCTCGCGCTTGATTTTAGTGCTCGAATTCCACATCACTGATGTTGGCATTATTGGTTTTTAAACCAATTCACGGCTATATTTACTGAATATGATGAAATGGATATCCATATTGCGGCTGCACAACAGGGCCAAAAATTGATGGAGGTGGGGAGATGAAAAAAGGTCTCGTTTTAGCGCTCGCATTGTTTTTGGCTGCGTGCTCTGGAAACAAGCGTATGAGCAATGGCCAAATGATCGGCCTGATTGGCGGCGGAATTATCGGCAGTCAGTTTGGCGGTGGTGCTGGCAATCTTCTGTTCATGGTGGCAGGTGCCGCGATCGGTGGCATGGGTGGCTACGCATTCGGCGACAGTCTTATTCCTTCAGATCACGCAAAATTCAAAGAATCGGCTAAAGTTGCAATGGATAACATTCGCGACGGCGAAGTGTATTCCTGGACAAATCCCGATACAGGCGTTGCTGGAACAATCAAGCCAACCCGCAGTTATTACGTAGATAATGGCCAGCTTTGTCGGGATTTTGACGCGACGATTGCCGCTTCCGACGGGATTGGCAGAACGCATGGCCGGGCCTGTAAAATAAGTGCCGATGCTTGGTTTGTTGAAGGTCGGATTTAAGCACATATTTAGTGCGCTAAAGGCGACATGAAAAGAATGATGTCCTACCTCTTTGTTGCCGTGGCAATTTATGTAGGAATTGGCGCCTTCCTTTATTTTTTCCAACGCAGCTTAATGTACCATCCAGCGTCTGCTCATCTGGACCCAGCCTACCATGGCGTGCCTGAATTAACGGCCGTTAAAGTTGAGACCGAGGACGGTCTGGAATTGACTGCCTGGTTTCGGCCTCCTGCAAATGAAGGCGCGCTGACGGTGCTTTATCTTCATGGCAATGCGGGGCACATTGGACATCGGTCGGAAAAAATCAGACCTTATATTGACGCTGGCTATGGAATTCTGCTGCTCAGCTATCGCGGTTATGGAACGAATCATGGTTATCCGACCGAAGCAAATCTCTATAAAGATGGACGCGGCGCGTTGGATTTCCTTGCCGGCAAACATATCCCGATCTTCAAAACTGTGATTTATGGCGAATCTCTCGGAACTGGAATCGCTGTCGAAATTGCCCAGGATAAGGCAATTTTTAGTTTAGTGTTGGAAGCACCTTTTTCATCTATGGTTGACGCTGCTAGCCATCATTTTAAATTGTTCCCGGCCCGCTTAATTGTCCGCGATCGATATGATTCTTTGAGTAAAATCAACAACATAAAGGCGCCGTTGTTGATCATCCATGGTAAGAAAGATGGCACAATTCCCTATAGTTTGGCGCGAAAACTCTATAATGCAGCACCGAATCCCAAAGAATTCTATGATTTCCCGGCGGCAGGCCATAATGATCTGTACGAGCATGGCGCTGCGAGCAGAATAATCGAGTTCTTGGAAAGTAATTCCTAGAATCCCGCTAAGTTATTGATTTTTCAGCAAAAAGTGTTATATTAGAGACATAAAAATATAAGTTAGGTGCGTGAATATGGCATTAACGCCTCGTATAGCGGGTACAAATTTGGTACCGGCTGGCGGCGGCAGGTTTGCTGCTACCGGTTCGGTTGCCAATACTGACCCGGCTCCGCTGACCGAATTAAATCAGATAAATGCTCTGATTTATGAAGGCCAATCGGAGTTCCAATATGATGAATTTAATGCGCGAGATCGGCGGCAGCAGCAACAGCAGCAGTACGCCCCTCGACGCAATTTTGATCGTTTCGGGCGTCCGCTTGAGCAAACGCCGGAGCGCCGCGTCAACAATGCAATGTTGGAGAACTCAAGCGAGAGTTTCGCCGCGGCTTTTGATCTCGTCAATAAAACCAAAGTGCACCAAGCCGGTGATCGTTCAAACCAACAGCCAACCAGAGCTTTAGGTGACATCATCAGTACCTACGAGCTGACAGCGCAGGTAATATATGGTGAAATTCCTCCGCGCGGCGAGCAACTCAGCATGACACTCTAGACCCGCGCCTACATGGTTTGAGGATGATCCAGCTGCGCGCTGGTTTTTTTGTGCCAGAAATAAAGATTTGGTTTTTAGTCAAACATCAAGATGGGGACCGGTTTTTGAGTTCGGCCAGCCGGTCGGGTGTGTCGACATCAAACAACACGCCATCTTGATCAATTGGCACTTCGATAACCTGATCGGCATGGTCCTCCAAAAGGTGCCTGGCACCTATATCGCCCGTGACCGCCAGGATTTCAGCAATATACTGTTTCCCCCAGACAACAGGATTGCCGCGTTTGCGACCATGCACCGGGACGCAAATCGAGCGACCTTCAACAGGATCAAAAGCCCGGATCAACTGGTCGATGTGTTTTGAGGTGACCAAAGGCATATCGCCGAGACAGACAATTACGCCGTCTATATCGTCGGGCAGTGCGCTTAGTCCTTTTTTAAGGGTGGTACTCAATCCATCTGCGTAATCTGAATTGTGGATAAATGAAGTAGCGTGATCTTTGAGGATTGCCTCGATATTTTCTTTTTCATGGCCTGTCACAACCAATAAGCCCACAGAATTAGAGGCTTTAATTTGCTCAGCAACTCGGGCGACCATGGCGGTGCCATCAAGTTCAGCGAGGAGTTTGTTTTTTTTGCCCATGCGCCGGGAGGAACCAGCTGCCAGCAACAACCCCGCGATTTTTGGCTCGCTCGCGCCGGTTCCTAAAGCCGGTTGGTCTTGGCGCAATTGGCCGCGTTCGCTGATTTCTTTGAGTAATCCACCAGCGCCCATAAGCATGATGTCGCGGGGCGTTATCGCTACGTTTGCAAGCAATCGCCACAACACCCAATCAAAGCCATTTAATTTCGGTGAACGTGCACAACCCGGCATACCAACGACAGGCGTTGTCTTTAAGTTGCCAAGGAACAATAAATTGCCAGGATCGACTGGCATGCCAAAATGTTCAACTTCGCCGCCAGCTCCAACGACCGCGGCTGGTAAAACGTCTTCCCGATCAACGACAGCAGACGCCCCAAAAATCAATATGATATCGCAAGCTTTGCCTTGGATGTCATTGATCGCGTCGATGACCTCGGATTCGGTGTGACCACAGCGAATCTCTTCAGAAATATGACTGCCAAATTCTGAAGCGCGTGCGGCCGCGGTCTGAAGCGTTTTATCGAGGATGCTTTCCTTCATGCCCGGTAGACGAGTCATGATAAGGCCAATATTTTTGCGTTCAAACGGCGCTATACTAACAAGGGGCTCGTTGCCTATAGCTTCAAGGATCGCCTCCAAAACGGGTTTAGATATGGCAAAGGGAATTATTTTGATGGTCGCGATGAGTTGCCCAGGTGTTGTGATATCGTAAGTTGGGATGGTGGCAATCGTTACCGCTTCGTCGATTAAGTTGATGTCGTCCAGATTATTGCGGTCGAAGGTAATGAGCCCATGAGATTGGGCGATGAGATTGCATCGTCCCGTGAAGGCGTCTCCGGATTTGATATTGTCCCCTGCGAGCGCCTGGGTAATGCGTGCAGCGGCATCGTTTTCCGCGATATCATTTTCTTCAAGGCGGGCGACGGTGATCTCTTCAACGCCATCTTCGACAAATAATGCGAGGTCATCAGCGCTCAAAACATGGCCTTTTTTTAAGACGCGGCCAGTTAGTCGTGCACTGTGGGCAAGAATAGCTCCTTCAGCTTCCGGAACCGGAACGCGGCCAAACTTCATTAGCTTTCCAGCTTACCGTGCTTTGCAGCGACCATTTCGGCCAGAATGGTGACTGCAATTTCAGCTGGTGAGGTGGCCCCTAAATCAAGACCAACGGGAGCGTGGATGCGCGCAAAATCTTCTTCGCCAAATCCTGCTTCTGCCAATCGATCCAACCGCTTGGCATGGGTTCGGCGGCTGCCAAGACTGCCAATGTAGAACGCATCAGAATTGAGGGCGATTTCCAGAGCAGGATCATCCAGTTTTGGATCATGCGTCAGGGTTACGATAGCGGTGCGCGTATCTGGTTTGAATTCTTTGAGCGCTTCATCCGGCCATTCATCATTGATCGTGACGTCTGGGAAGCGTGCCTCCGTCGCCCATGCCCCGCGTGGATCAATGACAGTCACATCAAATCCTGCGATCTGAGCCATGGGTACAAGCGCTTGGGAGATATGCACAGCGCCAATAATCGCGCATCTCAAAGCCGGATTGAACACTTGGACAAATATGGAATCCTCGCCGTCTTCATAGATTTTAGAGCGATCATCTCGCAAGGCGGTGCGGGCATTGTCGAGCATTTCTTGGCTTAATGTTAGCTCGCCGCTCTGTTCAGCAGGGGTGACGCAACTTCGTTTGCCGGATTTTAGATCAGTGACAGTTGCGACAGGGCGCTCGTTCGACAATTTATTGAGTTCTGCCTGATCATCTGCGCGTTCGACCAGAACTTTGACATCTCCGCCGCAGGCCAAACCAACTTCCCAGGCCTGTTCATCCGACACGCCAAATTCAAGAATGCGATTTTCGCCATCTTCAATGGATGCCAGCGCTTCGCCAATCACCGAGCCTTCAATACAACCACCAGAGACAGAACCGACAAAGGCGCCGGCATCATCTACAGCCAATTGGCTGCCGACGGGGCGTGGGGAAGAGCCCCAGGTGCCAATGACCGTTGCGAGGGCAACTTTTTTGCCTTCGTCCAGCCAGTTTACAGCTTGCTCCAACACGTCATTAGCATCGGCCATGGCTGTCCCTCAATGATTTAGGTTCCGTTTATTCACCCATCGCCCGGCGCGTCATGACGTTAATCAGATGCGCACGGTATTCAGCCGAAGCGTGAATGTCAGTGTTTAATCCATCATCCGAAACTTTAATATCACGAATAGCATCCGGATTT
>Ga0066376_10004002_pt1 | contig 12973 bp, 16 predicted proteins | sample Knorr_S15_td_Bot_FD_77009 | JGI IMG/M metagenome (GOLD analysis project Ga0066376, IMG submission 77009) | Marine microbial communities from Southern Atlantic Ocean transect - Knorr_S15_td_Bottom_ad_5009_LV_A | ecosystem: Environmental > Aquatic > Marine > Oceanic | place: Southern Atlantic... | reverse complement strand
CTCCAGGGCCCGGCCCTGGTCACGGGTCAGGCCGAGAAGCGGCGACGCGCCGCCGATATGATCGTAGATCGCCCGCGCCACGGGCGCCCGGTGGTGGGACACCAGGGTCGCCAGACACCAGCGCAGGGGCTGCGGCAGATCGATGATCGCTGAATCGTTGAACAGGTTGAACAGGAACGGCTGCACCGCCTCGGGCGCGTCGGGGCCGCCGAGATTGAACAACACCACCGCGATCTTCTCGGCCATCCCGCGGCGCCGTCAGGACCGCCAGCCGCGTACGAATTCGACCAGCCGCGCCACATGCTCGGGCGGCGTCGCCGGCACGATGCCATGGCCCAGGTTGAAGATGAAGGGCCCGCCCGCCAAGGCCTCGAGAATGGCGCGGGTCTCCTCGATCATCCGCGCCCCGCCGGCCAGCAGGCAGAGCGGGTCGAGATTGCCCTGCACCGCGCAGTGGGGCTGCAGGGTCCGGGCCGCCCATTGCGCCGGCAGGGCGGCATCGATGCTCACCCCATCGACCCCGGTCTCCCTCACATAGTCAAGCATCATCACCCCGGCGCCGCGGGGAAAGCCGATGATCGGCGCCTCGGGACAGGCCGCACGGACGCCCTCGACGATGACCTTCATGGGGGCAATAGACCAGCGGCGGAATTCGCTCTCGCTCAACACCCCGGCCCAGCTGTCGAACAGCTGGACCACCTCGGCACCGCGTCGCAGCTGTCCGACGAGATACGCCACCGTCGCCGCGACCAGAATATCGATCAGCCGCTGGAAGCTTTCCGGCTCGCGCATGGCCCAGTCCCTAGCGGCGGCGAAGTCGCGGCTGCCGCCGCCTTCGATCATGTAGGTCGCCACGGTCCAGGGGGCGCCGGCGAAGCCGATCAGCGCGGCGTCTTCGGGCAGCCCGGCGGCCACCCGCGCGACGGTTTCATAGACCGGCGCTAGATGGTCGTCGATGCGGTCGAGGCACAGGGCGTCGATGTCGGCGGCACCGGTCAGTGGTGTCAGACGCGGCCCTTCACCCTCGACGAAGGAGACATCAACCCCGAGGGCGTCGGGAATCACCAGAATGTCGGAAAACAGGATCGCCGCGTCCATAGCGTATCGCTTGACCGGCTGCAGGGTGACCTCGGCGGCCATGACCGGATCGTAACACAGCTCGAGAAAGGAACCCGCCAGCCGGCGCAGCGCCCGGTACTCGGGAAGATAACGCCCCGCCTGGCGCATCAGCCAGACCGGCGGCGGCGATCCCGTCTCGCCCCGCAACGCCCGGATGAGCCGCTTATGAGCGCCGGCATGCGGCAAGCTGGATGTTTCGGAGACCATGGCAGACCAATCTGGGAATTCACTCGTCCCGCTTAAAATACGAATATTATTTTATAATAAAAGGTAGTTGTCGTAAGTGGGTGCTGTGGAAAACGGGGTTTGTTGCTTATCCCTGGAATTATCCCGCATGGCGCGCCTCTTGCCTCGCCCGGCGGCGACAGGGTAAGACCCGTGGCATATCTATTGTAGAAGATCGGCCGTGTTGCCTGCCATGGCATGGCCGGCCCCGCGGACAGGACGATCGGTGTGAATGAGGGTAAAGCGGGGATGGTTGCTGGGTTGATGATCATAATCCCCATGATTCACTATGACTCGACCCGCTGTGTGCCGCCCGGCAATCATGGGGTCTGAATCATGGCGAGCGTTGATGATATTCGGGCGATCTGTCAAAACCCCTACTTATCCACGTTTTACGCGGGATTCATGACGCGGATCAGTGTAGAAGGACGGCCATGAAACGGTTTCATCTTCATCTGGTTTCCGACGCCACCGGCGAGACCATCAACAGCGTCGCCCGGGCGGCGATCTCCCAGTTTGAGGATATCGAGGTGATCGAGCATTTTTGGTCGCTGGTCCGCGGCAAGCGGCAGATCGAAGGCGTGCTCGCCGCCATCGAGTCGAATCCCGGCGTGGTGGTGTTCACCCTGGTCAGCCCCGAGCTTCGCGAGGTCCTCGAGGCCGGCTGCCGGCGTCTCAATGTTCCGGCCGTGCCCGTGCTCGAGCCGGTGATTGCCGCGCTGAGCAACTATCTCGGCATCGAATCCCATGATCAGCCGGGCCGCCAGCATACGCTTGACGCGGAATATTTCGACCGCATCGACGCCATGCATTTTGTCCTGTCCCATGACGACGGCCAGTCGATTCATAATCTCGAAGCCGCCGATGTGGTCCTGCTCGGCGTGTCGCGGACATCGAAGACGCCGACCTGCTTCTATCTGGCCAACCGCGGAATCAAGGCGGCGAATGTACCCTTGGTGCTGGGCTCGCCCGTCGGACCGGAAATCGAGGAGCTCAAGAATCCCGTGGTGATCGGCCTGACCACCACCCCCGAGCGGCTCATCCAGGTCCGCCGCAACCGCCTGCGCTCGATGAACCACGACCAAGAGACCGATTACGTCGATCTCAGCCTGGTTCGCGAGGAAGTTCTCGCCGCGCGCCGCCTGTTCGCCAAGCATTCATGGCCGATCATCGACGTCACCCGCCGTTCGATCGAAGAGGTCGCCGCCGAGATATTGCAGTATATCGCCCATCGCCACGGCGGCGAGGTGGTGTTCTCGACCCGGGTCGGTGGCCGCCACGGCGGTGGAAACGCCTGAGATCGTCATGGCCGACGCCCCGCCCCAGCTGGTGTTGGCCTCGAAGAGCGCCGCCCGGGCGTCGCTGCTGCGCGGCGCCGGGGTGAGCTTCGAGATCGACGCCGCGCGCATCGACGAGGCCGCCATCCGCCGCTCGCTGCGCGCCGACGGCGGCGATGCGGCCGCCGCCGCCGCGGCCCTGGCGGATTGCAAGGCCCTGGAGGTCTGCCGGCGTCACCCGGGCGCCCTGGTCATCGGCGCCGATCAAATTCTCGATTGCGACGGCGTGTGGTTCGGCAAGCCGGCCCATATGCGGCGCGCGCGGGACGATCTGCTGGCCCTGCGCGGCCGCGTCCACCGGCAGCTCAGCGCGGTCAGCGTGGCGCGCGACGGCGTCACCCTGTGGCGTCATGCCGAGGCCGCCCGCCTGACCATGCGGGATTTCTCGCAATCCTTCCTCGACGGTCATCTGGCGGCCCAGGGGGACGGCCTTCTGGCCTGCGCCGGGGCCTATCGGCTGGAAGGCCCGGGGGTCCAGCTGTTTGCCGCCATCGAGGGGGATTATTTCACCATCCTCGGCCTGCCCCTGCTGCCCCTGCTGGGTTTCCTGCGCGAACAGGGTGTCATCGAACAATGATACGGGCCGGCGTCATGGGCTGGCCGGTGGGCCATTCGCTGTCGCCCCTGCTGCACGGCTACTGGCTCGCCCATCATGGCATCGATGGTGATTACCGCGCCCTGGCGGTCGCCCCCGAGGCGCTCGCCCAACGCCTCGCGGGGCTCGCCGACGAAGGTCTCCGCGGGGTCAATCTGACGCTCCCCCACAAGCCGGCCGCCCTCGCCATGATGGCCAGCCTGAGCCCGGCGGCGCGGGCTATCGGCGCGGTCAATACGGTGGTGGTCGGGGCGGACGGGTCGCTCGCCGGCGACAACACGGACGCCTTCGGCTTCATGGAAAACCTGCGCGCCGGGGCGCCCCACTGGTCGGCCGGTTTGGGCCCCGCCGTGGTGCTCGGCGCGGGCGGCGCGGCGCGGGCGGTCTGTCACGGGCTGTTGGAGGCCGGGGCGCCCGAGCTCCGCCTGATCAACCGCACCATGGCGCGGACCGAGGCGCTCGCCGCCATGGATGCCGCGCGGATCACCCCGCGGCCCTGGGCGGAACGGGCCGAGGCGCTCGCCGGGGCCGCCCTGCTGGTCAATACCTCGACCCTGGGCATGGCCGGCCAGGCGGCGCTCGACCTCGATCTTGCGGCCCTGCCGCCCGAGGCCCTGGTGGCCGATATCGTCTATGCGCCGCTCGAGACGCCCCTGCTGGCCGCCGCCGCCCGGCGCGGCAACGCGGTGGTCGACGGCCTCGGCATGCTGCTCCATCAGGCGCGGCCCGGCTTTGCCGCCTGGTTCGGCGTCATGCCCGAGGTGACGGCGGGTCTGCGGGCCCATGTGCTGGTTGGTACATCGTGATTATCCTCGGCTTGACCGGTTCGCTCGGCATGGGGAAATCTCACGCGGCGCGGACCTTGCGCCGTCTCGGCGCGGTGGTCTTCGACGCCGACGCCGAGGTCCATTCGCTGATCGGGCCGGGTGGCGCGGCGGTCGCGGCGGTGGCCGCGGCCTTTCCCGATGTCGCGCTGGATGGCGCGATCGACCGGCCCGCGCTGGGCACCCGGGTGTTCGGCGATGACGCCGCCACCGACCGCCTCGAAGCCGTCCTCCATCCCCTGGTGAGGGCTGCCCAGGGCGCCTTCCTGATGGCTGCGGCGGCGCGGCGGCACAGGCTGGCCGTGCTCGATGTGCCCCTGCTGTTCGAGACCGGCGGCGATGCGGCCTGCGATGCGGTTGCGGTGGTCATCGCGCCGGCCTTCCTCCAGGCCCAGCGCGTGCTGCGGCGGCACGGCATGACCGCCGAGCGCCTCGAGGCCATCCGCGCCCGCCAGATGCCCGATCTGGAAAAACTGCGGCGCGCCGATTTCATCATCCATACGGGCCTCGACCGCCGATCCAGCTTGCGGGCGCTGTGCCGCATGGTATCAATACTGACATCCGAGCCTGAACAGGAAGCCGCCTCCGGCCATGCGTGAGATCGTTCTCGACACCGAAACCACCGGCTTCGATCATGCCGAGGACGACCGCATTGTTGAAATCGGTTGCATCGAGCTGATCAACCATGTGCCCAGCGGCGAACATTTCCAGCGCTACCTCAACCCCGAGCGGGACATGCCGCCCGGCGCCTTCGCCGTGCACGGACTGTCGGCGGAATTTCTTGCCGACAAGCCGCTGTTCGCCGATGTGGTCGAAGAATTTCTCGCCTTCATCGGAGACGATGCGCTGATCATTCACAACGCCGGCTTCGACCTCGGCTTCCTCGATGCCGAGATGGCGCGCCTCGGTCGCCCTGCCCTGGCGCGTGACCGCGTGATCGATACCCTGGCGCTGGCGCGCCGCAAGTTTGCCGGCTCGCCGGCCTCTCTCGACGCCTTGTGCCGGCGCTTCGCCATCGATTCCTCGGCGCGGGAGCTTCATGGCGCCCTGCTCGACGCCGAATTGCTCGCCGAGGTCTATCTCGCCTTGATCGGCGGCCGTCAGCCGGTCCTCGGGCTCGGGGCGGAAGCCGCCGAGAGCGAAACGCAGCCTATCGCGGCCGGGGACAACGGCAGCGCCGCCCGCCGGCCGCGCCGCCATGAGCCCAGCCCGGCCGAACGGGAGTCTCATGAGGCCTTCATCGATAACATGAAGGACCCGATCTGGCGTCGGCGATAGCCGCCGACCGGATCGCGCGGAGCCCGCGGGGCGCGTCGCCACAGGCGACCAATATAGAATCACCCAGGCCGCCATAGGCGGCCGCATGGACTCACGCATCGGCGGGTTTCGCGGCGGCCTCGGCCTGGTTCTTTTTCACAAAGGTCCGATAGAGCTGGACGAAATCGATCGCCCCCAGCATGAGCTGGGGAAATCCGCCGTCACGCACCGTATCGGCGATCACCCGGCGCGCGAAGGGAAATAACAGGCGCGGACAGTCGATCATCAACACCTTCTGGTGATCCTCGTCGCTGAAGCCGGAGACGGCGAACACCCCGGCATATTGCAGCTCGACCAGGAAGGCGGTTTCGCCGCCTTTCGCGCCTTCGATCTCGAAATGCATGACCACCTCGTATTGATCGCCGCTCAATTTGCGCGCCTTGACCCGTATGGAAAGCTCGCCATTGGGCGCCTCCTTGCCGGCGATGACACTCTGCGGCGAGTTCGGACTCTCGAAGGAAAGATCCTTGACGTACTGGGCGATATTGGAGATCCGCGGTCCCGGAACATCGTCCGCCGCCGCGTCGCCTTGAGGTGTTTCGGGGGTTTCGTCGGCCATGGTCGGCGCTCCTGATGTCAACTTTCGGCAGGCCCTAACATGGACGGCGCGCGGGAACAAGCGTCAAGCGGGTTGCGAATGATTTCCGCTGCTATGGGGATCGAACAAAACCATCTCGCAGTTTTTCACCGTAAAGCCGGTCAGGGCGCGGATGAACCCCCAATGGGAAACCACGACGACCTCATGATGATCGGGCCAGTCCAGGGCCAAGGCTCGGAACCGGACGGCGCGCACCCGGACCCGCGCTTCGTCTTCCGTATGCAGCGGTGACCACCAGATCTCGTCCATATGGCTGAAATCATGTTCCGGCCAGCGCTCCATGAGCTGGCTTGCCGGGGTTCCGATGTCGCAGATGAAAGCACTGTTTTCGCGCACCATCGGATCGATGACCGTGGGAAGGCCAAGCGCCTCGGCGGTCTCCAGGGCCCGTGTAAAGGGACTCGCCAGGGTCCGTTTCACACCATGATCCTCGAGCCTTCGCGCCGCCTCGCGGGCTTGGCCGCGGCCGCGCTCGGTGAGCTGGGGATCGCGGATACCCGGGTCCTTGCCGGTTTCCCTGAAGGCGACGTTGAATTGAGATTCGCCATGGCGCAGCAGGATCATCGCGGCGGCGGGATACCCGTGCGCGGCGGCTGCTCATCGTCGTCCTCCTCGACAAACTCGCCCTCGATGACCGATGCGCCGCCGCCCTGGCCGGTTTTCATGGCCGCGCCGAGCTGTCCGTGCGCGACGATCCAGCGCAGCGCCCCGGCTTGCAGCAGGCGGCGGATCGGGGTCATCAGCAGCAGCGCGCCGGCCAGATCGGTGACGAATCCCGGGGTCAGAAGCAGCGCCCCGGCGATCACCAGACAGACCCCGTCGAGCAGCGCCCGCACCGGCAGTTCGCCGCGCTCCATGGAGCCTCGGGCGTCCGCCAGCACCGACAGGCCCTGATAGCGCAGCAGCGCCGTTCCCATGGCGGCGGTGGCGAAAATCATCGCCAGGGTGGGCCATAATCCGATGCGCCCGCCGACCTCAATGAAGACCGCGATCTCGATCAGCGGGACGCCGACCAGGGCGAGAAAGATGACGAGGCCGATGCTCATGCTTGCGTCCGTTGTGTGCTATGATTATGTACTGCGTGAGGGTGGTTTGGCAAAATCACCCACACGGACTCGACCCGAGACGGTTCCACCCCTACGGTGGTGCCTTAACTTAAACCATGAACACGCGACTTGGCCAACATGCTAACGGCCGGGACGCCAGCAATGATCGGTGAATCAGGTGATGAACGAGGGTTTCCAGATCATCGATATCATTTTCTTCGCGGTGGTCGCCGGGTTCATCCTGCTGCGCCTGCGCGGCGCGCTGGGCCGTCGCACCGGTCATCAGCCGCCTCCTGTCCAGCCGGGCGGCGGCGAAGAGACCAACGACAATGTGGTGCAGCTTGCCGACCGTGAAGCGGCCGATGAGTTCGCCGCCGAGTCCGACGGCGAGACCGGGCGCCCCGACGGCGATCTCGATGACGAAGACCAAGTGCTCGCCGCCGGCCTCTCCCAGATCCACGACGCCGACGGCGGCTTCACCCGCCAGGGCTTCCTCGACGGCTCCCTGGCGGCCTTCGAGATCATCATCGAGGCCTTCGCCGCGGGCGGTAAGGACCGCCTGCGCGAGCTCCTCGACGACAATGTCTACCGGCCCTTCTGCCGGGTGATCGACGAGCGCGAGGAGGCCGGCCACGGCCATCAGACCATGCTCGTCTCGATCGACGAGAATACCGTCATCGAAGCCGGTATGAACGGGCGTATCGCCTTTGTCACCGTGCGTTTCGTCACCCAACAGATCAACGTAACCCGTGACGCCGACGACGCCGTGGTCGGCGGCGATCCCTCCCAGGTGGTGACGGTGACCGATCTCTGGACCTTCGAGCGCGATACGCGCTCACGCAGTCCCAACTGGAAGCTCGTCGCCACCCGCAGCCCGAACTGAGTGGACCGCCGATGAAGGCACTGCGTCGAATTGCCGTAATCGGTCTTTTTCTAGCGCTCGCCGCCTGCGGCGCGCCGCCGGGACCACCGCGCCTCGATCTCGAAAGACTGAGCTTCGGCGATCTCGAAGGCTGGCGCGACGACGCCCAAGGCGCGGCGCTGACCGCCTTTGTTCGCTCCTGCGACAAGATGTCCTCGGCGGCCGAAGACAGGCCTCTGGGCCGCTCCGGCGGGGTTGGCGGCCTGATTGCGGATTGGCGCGGAGCTTGCGCCGCCGCCGTCGCTGTGCCGGCGGGAGACGACGGCGCGGCGCGGCAATTTTTCGAAGCCTATTTCGCCCCGTTCCGCATGACCGACCAGGGCGACGGCGAAGGGCTGTTCACCGGCTATTATGAGCCGTTGCTGAACGGCGCGGCGGTGCCGGGCGGGCGCTTCACGGTGCCGATCCACGGTCTCCCGCCCGATCTGGTGTCGGTCGATCTCGGCCTGTTCTCCGACGATCTCGGGACCCGTAAAATCATCGGCCGGGTGGTCGGCGGGGCGCTCCTTCCCTATCTCCGCCGCAGCGAGATCGCCGCCGGGGCGCTGTACGGCAAGGCGCCGGTGCTGGCCTGGGTCGATGACCCGGTGGATGCCTTCTTTCTGCATGTCCAGGGCTCGGGCCGCATCGGCCTGGACGGTGGCGGCGTCATGCGCGTCGGCTATGCGGGGGCCAACGGCCGGGCCTATGTGAGCATCGGCCGCGCCCTGATCGACAACGGCGCGATCCGCCGGGAAGATGTCACCCTGCAATCGATCCGCGCCTGGCTGGCGGCCAATCCCGGTCAGTCGGCCGACATTCTGGCGCTCAACCCGTCCTATGTATTTTTCCGCGAACTGGTGGGCGACGGCCCGCTCGGCGCCCAAGGGGTGGCCCTGACGCCGGGCCGCAGCCTGGCGGTCGATCGCCGCTTTCTGCCCCTCGGCGCGCCGATCTGGCTCGACATCATGGCGCCGTCCGCGGTCCCCGACGCGCCCGACCGGGTGTTGCGCCGCCTGGTCATCGCCCAGGACACCGGCGGCGCCATCAAGGGCCCGCTGCGCGGTGATCTGTTCTGGGGCTTCGGGCCCGAGGCCGAATCGATCGCCGGACGCATGAAGCACCCCGGCGGTTATGTCCTGCTGTTGCCCAAGGCCCTGGCCGAAACCCTGTCATGACCGATCGAGCGCCAGCAGCGTCCCCGCGCGTCGGGCTGTTCGTCACCTGTCTCGCCGATCTGTTTCGCCCCTCCGTCGCCTTTGCCGCCGTCCGCCTGCTCGAGGACGCCGGCTGCCGGGTCGAGGCGCCGCTCGATCAGACCTGCTGCGGCCAGCCCGCCTATAATTCCGGCGACCGCGCCGCGGCCAGGGCGATCGCCGTCCAGGTCATGGACGCCTTCGAGGGCTTCGATTACGTGGTCGCCCCGTCGGGCTCTTGCGCCGGCATGCTGCGCCGCTATTACCCGGCGCTGTTCGCCGACGATCCGGCCCTGGCGCGCCGGGCCGAGGATTTCGCCGGGCGCTGCTGGGAGCTGGTCTCGTTCCTCCATGATGTGCGCGGGGTGCGGCGGGTCGCGGCTGGCTTCGACGGCGTCGTCGCCTATCACGACGCCTGCGCGGGCTTGCGCGAACTCGGCATCGCCGATCAGCCGCGCGCCCTGCTCTCCAGCGTCTCCGGCCTGACCCTGGTGGAAGTGGCGCAAGGCGAGGTGTGCTGCGGTTTCGGCGGGCTGTTCAGTGTCAAATATCCCGACATCTCGGTCCGCATGGTGTCCGACAAGACCGCGGCCATCGCCGCCACCGGCGCCGACACCCTGCTCGGCGGCGACCTCGGCTGCCTGATGAATATCGCCGGGCGGCTGTCGCGCCAAGGCAGCCCGATTCGCATCCGCCATGTGGCCGAGGTGCTCGCCGACATGGCCGACAACCCGGCAATCGGCGAAGGCGAACACTAGCCATGCACATCACCACACCGGAATTCTCGGCCAACGCCAAGGCCGCCCTGGCCGACGAAGAGCTGCAACAGGCGCTCGACAAGCTGCGCTCCGGGTTCACCGAGCGCCGCCGGGCGGCGGTCGAACGCCTGCCCGAATTCGATGCCCTGTGCGATCAGGCGCGCGCCATCAAGGACCATGTTCTGGCTAATCTCGATCTCTATCTGATGCGATTCGAGGCCAAGGTCATCGAGACCGGCGGCCAAGTCCATTGGTGCGCCGACGCCGCCGAGGCCCGCCAAACGGTGCTCGCCCTGTGCCGCGCGGCGGGGGCCAGATGCGTCACCAAGAGCAAATCCATGATCGCCGAGGAAATCGCCCTCAACGACCATCTCGAGGCCCATGGCATCACACCCATCGAGACCGATCTCGGCGAATACATCATCCAGCTGGCCGATGAGCCGCCGAGCCATATCATCGCCCCCGCGGTTCACAAGACCAAGGAGTCGGTGGCCGATCTGTTCGCCGAACATCACGCCCAATACGGCTACACCAAGCGCCACGACGATGCGGCGGCGCTGCTGGAAGAGGCGCGCCAGGTGCTCAGGGCGAAATATTTCGAGGCGGATGTGGGCATCACCGGGGCCAATTTCCTGGTCGCCGAGAACGGCGCCATCGTCACCGTGACCAACGAAGGCAACGCCGAGCTGACCCAGATCCTGCCCGACACCCATATCGTCATCGCCAGCCTGGAAAAAGTCGTCCCCACCCTGGAGGACGCGACCACCATCCTGCGGGTACTGGCGCGCTCGGCGACGGGCCAGGAATTCTCCTCCTACACCACCTTCTCGGCCGGCGGACGCCGCCCCGGAGACCTCGACGGGCCGCGCAGCTTTCATGTGGTGCTGCTGGATAACGGGCGGTCTTCGATGCTCGGCACCGAGTTCCAGGACATGCTGCGCTGCATCCGTTGCGGCGCCTGTCTCAATCACTGCCCGATCTATGGCGCGGTCGGCGGCCACACCTATGGCTGGGTCTATTCCGGTCCCATGGGCGCGGTCTTGACACCCCAGCTCATCGGCATCGAGGCCGGCGCCGACCTGCCCAACGCCTCGACTTTCTGCGGCCGTTGCGAAGAAGTCTGCCCCATGGGCATTCCCCTGCCCAAGATGATGCGCTCCTGGCGCGAGCGGGAATTCGAGCAGCATCTCCAGGCGACGCCCCGCCGGCTTGGTCTGGCGCTGTGGTCGTGGTTCGCCCGCCATCCGGCGGCCTATCGCGGGCTGACCCGCGTGGCGGCCCGGATCTTGACACTGATCGGCGGCCGTTCCGCGCGTATCGGCTGGCTTCCGGGAGCGTCGGGATGGACAGCGGGCCGCGATCTGCCGGCGCCCGAGGGCCGCAGTTTTCAAGAACTCTGGGCGGCGAAAAAGCGATGAGTTCGCGCGAGCGCATACTCGGCGCTATACGCGCCGGCCTCGAGGGCCGTGATCCCTGGCGCGATCCAGCGCTGGTCGAAGCCCGGCTCAAAGCCCATGCGCGGGGCCTGATTCCGGCGCGCGGCCGGCTCGACTCCGCCGCCCGGATCGATCTGTTCATCGCCATGGCCGAAGACGTCTCGACCACGGTGACGCGAGTCGGCGACGTGGCCGAGGTGCCGGCGGCGATCGCCGGCTATCTCGCCGATCACAACCTGCCCGCCGAGGCCAAACTCGCCCCCGACCCGGCGCTCGACGATATTCCCTGGCATCGCGCCCCCCTGCTCGAACTCACCAAGGGCAAGGGCGAGGACGCCGACCGGGTGTCGATTACCGGGGCCTTCGCGGGGATCGCCGAGACCGGCACGGTGATGGCGCTGTCCGGGCCGCACCACCCGACGACCCTCAACATCCTGCCCGAGACCCATGTGGTGGTGCTGCGGGCCGATCAGATCGTCGGCGCCTATGAAGAGGCCTGGGACCGGCTGCGCGCCTCCGGCCGCGGCACGCCGCGAACCGTCATGCTGATTACCGGGCCGTCCCGTTCGGGCGATATCGAGCAGACCCTCCAGCTCGGCGCCCATGGCCCCAAGCGGCTGCATCTGGTGATCATCGATGATGTCCGGCCCTGACGAGACCGACGACCGGCTGTGGCGGGCGGTGACCGAAGGGGTCGCGCCGCTCAAGGGAAAGCGCCCCTCGCCGTCCCAGCCGCGGCCCGCCGCGGCCGAACCATCCCGCCGCGCCGCCGCCGCGCCCCTGGCCAATCCGCCGCCGCCGCAGCCGGAGAAGCGGCCGCCGACACTGCCGCCCCTGGTCATGGGCCAGGGCGCCGGCATCGATAAGCGCCGGGTCCAGCGCCTCAAACGCGGCCAGCTCGACATCGAGGCGCGCCTCGACCTCCACGGCCTCACCCAGAAACAGGCCCATGCCCGCCTCGACGGCTTCCTGGCGAGCGCTCAGGATCGCGGCCTGCGCTGCGTCCTGGTGATTACCGGCAAGGGCCGGGTCAGCCAGGAGGGCGGCGCCTTGCGCCGGTTGGTGCCGCGCTGGCTGAATGGGCCGCCGTGCCGCGAACGGGTGCTTACCATGAGCCAGGCCCAGCCCAAGGACGGCGGCGGCGGCGCCATCTACCTGCTGCTCAAGCGGCGGCGTTGAAGGGCGAGGGCGGGCATGACCATGGTATACCGGGACAGCTTACAGGTTGTGCTGGCGCCCACCATCGCCGCCCTGCCGGCCGGGGTCACCGTCGAGATCAGGCATTTCTTCAGCGGCGCCGCGGCCTATGCCAACGACCGCATCTGCATCTCCTTGACCGGCGTCGGCCTGGCCATGAAGCTGCCCGAAGACGGCCGCGCGCGGCTGCTCGCGGACGGCGCCGAACCCTTGCGCTATTTCCCCAAGGCGCCGATCAAGAAGCAGTATGTCGTCCTGCCCGACGGGCTCGCCGAAGACCCTGAACAGTTACGCTTCTGGGCCCGCCAGTCGATCGATCATGTCCTCACCCTGCCGGCCCCCAAGCGAAAAAAGCCGAAGGGCTGAACCACGGAGCTATCAGCTCTCTACTCCAGCTTGACGTCGAGGCGTTCCAGGTTGGCCT
>Ga0066376_10004001_pt1 | contig 12982 bp, 13 predicted proteins | sample Knorr_S15_td_Bot_FD_77009 | JGI IMG/M metagenome (GOLD analysis project Ga0066376, IMG submission 77009) | Marine microbial communities from Southern Atlantic Ocean transect - Knorr_S15_td_Bottom_ad_5009_LV_A | ecosystem: Environmental > Aquatic > Marine > Oceanic | place: Southern Atlantic... | reverse complement strand
GCTGACCCAGGCGCTTGCGCGCGCCGATGCCGTGCCGGGCAATGACCGCGCGCAGCGGCTCCAGCGCCGCGCTGTCCCGGCTCACCGCGCCACGATCTAAACGCGAATGTCGATGAAGGCGGCGCGGCGGATGTCGCGCAGCAGGCGGCGCGCCAGCACGTCGAGCCGCTCGCGGGTCAGCCGCGCCCTGACCTCGTCGCGCAGGTCCATGCCTTCGTTGGGGTCCTTGCGTTCGCACACCATAAGCACGTGCAGGCCGGCGTCGGTGGTCAGCGGCGCGCTGGGAAAGCCGACCTGGAGGTCCCGCACCGCGTCGCGGAACGCGTTGGGCAAATCGCCGATGCGCAGCCAGCCGATATCGCCCGAGATCGACGATTCCAACTCTTCCACGACCTGGTACATGTCGGCGCATCCGCGCACCGTCTCACTGACAACCCGCGCCAACTCGTGTTGAGTTTCGACTTCGGCGCGGTCGTCGGTAAGCGGCAGCAGAACCTGGATCAGGCGGACCTGGACCATGCTGTCGTTCTGTTCGAGGACCTGGCGCCGGTCGCGCAACCGAACGATGTGATAGCCCTCAAGCGTGGCGATCGGGTCGGATACCTCGCCCACGGCCAGCGCGGCCAGGGCGGTCTCGATCTCGGGCCGGGTTTGGCCGTCCTGGACCCACCCCAGATCGCCGCCGGCGGCGGCCATGGAACCTTGGCTGAACTGGCGCGCGATGGCGGCAAAATCGCCGCCGGCCCGCGCCTGCGTAACCAGTCGGCGCGCGTTGTCCAACACCTCCCCGCGCCGCGCCGGGTCGTCGACATAGAGGTCGATTTCCGAGATCAAATATTCGGGCTGGCCCTTGAGCGCTTCCAGCCGCGTCACCTCCTCGTCCACTTCCTCCGCGCCGATCTGAATTTGCGGCCTGAGCCGTTGGTTGACGTATTTCGTCCAGGTAAGCTGGGCGCGAAGCTGGCTAACCAGGGCCGGTCTCGGGATTCCCATGCCGCGCAGCCAGTCGCCCAGCCCGCCGGCCGCCAGGCCGTTGCTTTGTTCGATCGCGCTCAGCGCGACCTTCAATTCGACGTCGCTAAGTATGATGCCTTGACTTTCGGCCTCACCGATCTGCAGGCTTTCGTCGATCAGGGTGCGCAATACGGGCCCGGCCATCTGCTGGGCCAACTCGGGCGAACTGGCCAGCCCGGTCGAGCGCACCACCAGCGTGATTCGCGCGCGTAGGTCGAAGACCGAGATCACGTTGTCATTGACCACCGCCGCGATACGCATGGTATCCTGCGCCGTGGCCGCGCCGGTCAGCGCGAGCAGCGCCAGGCAAAATGTGAGAACGCGATTCATTGCGTTGGCGAGCGGCTCCTGCCGTGAAGCGATGGTGCCAGAATAAAAAGTCCCGTGCCGTGGCGCAACGGTCCCGGCGCCGTCATCCGAGATGTTTCAGACTCACCCGGATGGTGAAATTGGTGCTGGCCTCGACATCGCGGTTCTGGGTGAAATTGCGGTCGAAACGCATGGTCAAAAAGACGCATTCATCCTCGTAATTCAGACCGAAGCCCGTGAACAGACTGCCGCCCTCGGCGGTCAGGTCGCGCTGGTGCCGCGCCACGAAGGTCCAGTTGTCATCGAGGCGCAGTCGCGCCACCAGGTGGAGCTGTTCGGCCGAGGAGGGAACGCCGGTGGTCGGCTGGTCGCTGAGCTTGATGTAATTGACCGTGCCGCGCAGCCAGGACGGACCGATCGACATCAACAGCTGGCTGCGCCGCGCGGCGAAGTTCGTCTTGTCGAGGCGGAATCGGTAGCCCAGGTCGAGGAACGGCGCCGGCGACACCGTGACGCGGCCGACAATGTCGGAGAAGTTGTCGTCCAAGCCGGTGCCTTGCTCGAAGGTGTCGTCGTCCTGGATGCGGTAGCTTTGCCCGATCACCACTTCCGAACGTCTGCCCTCGCGGTCGATCGCCGCCAGTTTGAGGCCGTAATTGGCGCGCGCGCCGCCCTCGACGCGATCGAGGCCGCTGAACCGGTTGTCGCTGAACAGATTGATGTCGTCGAACTCGAAATCTAGGCTGTCCTCGTTCGGGATTTTGGACGGGTTGCCGCCGTTGGGGCTGGCGATGAGTTGGACGATGGGCTCGATGACCTGGCTCCAGTCGCCGGACGCGCGGGCGAAGGGATAGTGCCAGTCGAGCGAGATTTGCGGCACCGCCCGCCCGGTGACGCCGTCCTGGGTTTTGCCGGGTCGGTTCACCGGGTCCGGCGCGTCGGTGACGTGATAGACGTCGCCGCGCGCCGAGACCGTCAACGTGTAGACGTCGCCGGCCGGCGCGATATAGGGCAGGCGCCACCCTCCGGTCACGGACAGGCGGCGGCTGCTGGGGCCCTCGGAGCGTCCCAGCACCATCACGTTGGCGTCGAGAAGCCAGTAATCGCCATACCCGGACGGCTCGCTCTTGAAACTGTAGTCCGCCAGCGGCAGCACATAGGGTACGCCGCTTTCGTCGATGTCCGGGTCCAGGCTTTGGAACGACAAGGCGCGCACTCCGGCATATTCGCGGCGCATGAGCCCCTCGATGTAGATATCACTGGTCAGCGTGTTCTCGCCGCGCTGGAAGCCATAACGCGCGAGATAGGTCGCGTCGCTGGCCCGGTTGACGTCGAAGCCCCATGCCCAGCCGGGATTGATGGCGAACTTGCCCTGAGTCGAAATATGGCCGCGGGTCTTCTTGTCGTCGGCCTGTTCCTCGGGCGGCGCCGAGGCCCGGGTCACGCTGCCATCGACGGTGAACTGGCCGGTCTCGGTGACATGGCGGTACTCGCCGGTCAGCACCACGCCTTCGTCGCTGGTGATGATCGGCTCGAACGTCGCGTCCTGGCTGGGCGAGATATTGAAGAAGTAGGGTTGCGTGTAGGTCAAACCCAAAGTGGAGTTGCCGCCAAAGGAGGGCGGCAGGAAACCGGTCTTGCGCACCACCGTGGGATCGGGATGGCTGAAAAACGGCACGTAGAACACCGGCACGCCGAAGACTTCCAGGAAGGCGTCAGTATAGAAGATTTGGCGCAGCTTCTTGTCATGCGTCACCTCTACCGCCTTGATCTGCCAGATCGGCGCGCGGTCGGGGTCGTCCTCGCACAGCTTGCACGGGCTGTAGACCGCCTTCGACATCACCGTGCGCCCATCGCTGGTCAGCCGCCCGCCATTGGCGGCAAAGCGCGATTCGTCGCTCATCAGAACGCGGATGCCCTTGATCGCGCCGCTTTTCAGATCGCCGGTCAGCTCCATGTAGTCGGCGAACAGCACGTCGCCGGACGGCTCCAGCAGCGCGACATTGCCGGACGCGGTGACCAGGTCGGCGCGCCTGTTGTAGGACAAGGTGTCGGCCCGCAAAAGGCGCTCACCCCGGCTCAATTCGACATTGCCGGACGCCGTGACCACGGCGAGCTCTTCGTTGTAAGTGAGCCGTTCGGCGGTCAACAGGACGTCGTCGGGGGTCTGGGCGCCGACGCCTTGTCCGACAACAGCCGCGCCGGCGAGCAGCGCGATCGCCAGCGTGGTAACGGCGCCCCATCCGCGCCAGCTTCGCCACCGCCCCGCCGTCACCGCTCAGCTATCCTCGAGATGCAACAGCATGGCGATGCCTAGCAGGGACGACACCGCGCCCGGCGCCCAACCCGCCAACACGGCCGGTATGTTGGCCGCCAGGCCCAGCGCCAGGGCGACGTCGGAGAACACGTAAACCAGGAACCCGGCCAGGATGCCGATCGCGATCAGCGGCCCGGTGCCTCCCTGGCGCGTCATGCGCAACGAAAAGGCCGCGCCGATCAGCACCATGCCGCACAGCAGCAACGGCCCGGCCAACACCGAATGCCAGTGCACCCGGTGCTTGACGCCGGAGAATCCGGCCCGCTCCAGAAGCTCGACGAAGCCCGGGATTTCCCAGAACGACAGGGTCTCGGGCGAGGCGAAACTGTCGTGAATCTGACTGATGGTGAGCTCGGTCGCGATGCGGTATTCGTCGCGCCGCTCGGGCAACCGGTCGGGACCGGTCAGCAGGGCGCCGCCGAGGCGCCAATAGCCGTCTTCCAGCGTGGCGGTCTTGGCGTCGATCCGCTCGATAAAGGTATCGCGGCCCTCGTAGCGGAACACGATCACGTCGTGCAGGGTCAGTCCGGGCTGGGTGATGCGCAGCGCATGGATCACCGACTCGCCGAAATCGTCGGCTTGGCGCAGCCACAGGCCCGAACTCGACACCGCGAGGTTGGAGGTATGGCCGCGGATATATTTGGCGTCGAGGCGCTCGAAACGCGACAACAGGGTCGATGCCAGCGGGTTGAACACGGTCACCATGAACACGCCCAGTGTCAGCGCCAGGGCCAGGCCGGGCAGCAGAAACTGCCATACCGACACGCCGGCGGCGCGCGCGACCACCAGTTCGCTGGTTCGCGTGAGGCGCGCCAAGGTCAGCATCACGCCGACCAGCACCGCATAGGGCACCACCCGTTGCGACAGGTAGGGCAGATGCAGAAACGCCATCTGGACCACGATTCCCATGGTGGCGTTGTCATTGCCCGACGCGCGGCGCGTCAGCTCGACCGAATCGAACAGCAGGATGAGCACGATCAGGGCAAAGAACGTCATGCCGACGCCGATCGCCAATTGGCGTCCGATATAGGCCGATAGCGTCAACGACAGGCGCATCCGAGTTTCTCCGGCGCCGCCCGCTACGCGCCCGCCGGCGACGCCGGGCGCGCGACGCGGCGCGCGGTCAGCACATAACCCGCGCCGACGCCGACCGCCAGCACGCCCAGGTAAAGCACCGGCGTCAGGAAGGCGGCTTTGACGATGACACTGGTCAAGCCGAAGGTGAAGGCCTGGAACGCCACCGCCAGGCCGACCGCGCCGAGCAGGCGCCAGCCCTGGCCGCGCCGGTTGAACTCGCCCGCCAAGAGCGCGGCGAGGCCGATCAGCACGAACACCAGATTGTGCAGCGGGGTCACCAGGCGGCGCTGCGCCTCGGCCCAGAACTCGCGCCGGTGCTTGTCCTCGACCGCGTCGCGCGGATTGAGCAGTTCGCCCAGATAGCGTTCCTTGGGTTCGCGGAAGCGGTCCGAGCCCATGCCGGGCACCCCGCCCAGATCGAACGTGTAGCTATCGAAGTAAAGCAGCGAAAGCTGACCGTCCTCCAACTCGATCTCCTGGCGATTGCCGTTGCGCAACACGATGCGCGGCCCCTCGTCCGTGCGCACCATCATGCCGCGTTCCGCCATCACGGTCGAGGTATGCCCGGGGTCGCGGTTGTCGTGCGCCAAGATACCGTGCAGCTCGCCGTTGCGGTCGCGCTCGCGCACGTAAATGGTCAGTCCTTCTACCGGCGTGTTGAACACGCCTTCCTGAAGCAGCACGGTGGCGTAGGAATTGCGGATCTCCGCCTGCATGTCCTTGAAAGCGCGAAAACCGGCGGGCATGAAATACAAATTCATGGCGTAGCCCAATACCATCACCAGCAGCGCCATGGCCATCGCCGGCGCCGCGAGGCGCGCGTTCGACAGGCCCGAAGCCTGGAACACCATGATTTCGCTGTCGACCTGCAGGCGATGGTAGGTGTAAAGCACCGCCGCGAACAACGCGATCGGTAGGATCACCGTCAGCAGCGATGGCAGAAGCAACAGGGTCAGGTACAGGAACAGCCCGAACGAGAGGCCCTTGTTGATGATCAGGTCGATGAACCGCAACGACTGGGTCAGCCAGATCACGCCGGTCAGGCTGAACGTGACGACCAGCATGGGGCCGATCAACTGACGAAAGATATAGGCGAAGTACCGGCGCATCCAATCACCGCTTGGGCCGCCGTTCCGGCGTGCGCGGAAGGCCCCGGAACATAAACAAATTCTTCCCTTGGCCGCAACAATCGCTAAAGTGCCGGGCGTGGCGACGGCGGCGCGAAACGCCGCCAATTTGCCGCCAGCCGCGCGACTTCCCCCACTATCGGATCGAGGACCGGAGACATGAATATCACGTTTGCCAAGCCGTCGCGCCCCGACTCGGGCGCCCTGGTCGTGGGTGTCGGCGAGGGCGGGACGTTGTCGCCCGGCGCGGCGTCGTTGGACCGCGCGGTCAAGGGCGCGGTGAAGCGCGCCATCGCGGCCGACCCGTTCGAGGGCAAGGCGCGGCAGTTCCTCTCCATTGTCGCGCCGGCCGGCATCAAGGCCGGGCGCATCGTCCTGGCCGGGCTAGGCAAGGGCAAGGATTTCGACGCGGCGGCGGCCGAGAAACTGGGCGGCGCGTTGACCGCCTATCTGGGTTCGCTCAGTGAAGCCAGCGCCGCGATCCAGGTCGACGCGGTCAAGGGCTCCAAGCTTTCGGTGGCCGAGATGGCGGCGCGCATCGCTTATGGCGCGACGTTGCGTAGCTATCGGTTCGACAAATACCGCACCAATATAAAGGACGCCGAGAAGAAGAAGCGCCTGCGAAAGCTGATGGTCATGACCGCCGAGCCGACCAAGGCGCGCGCCGCCAACCGCCCGCTCGCCGCCGTGGCCGACGGCGTGTTCCTGACCCGCGACCTGGTGTCGGAGCCGGCCAATGTCATCTATCCGGTGACCCTTGCCGCCCGCGCGCGCGCGCTGACCAAGGACGGCGTCAAGGTCGAGGTGCTCAACGAGGCCCACATGCTGAAGCTGGGCATGGGCGCCCTGCTGGGCGTTGGCCTGGGTAGCCAGCGGGAATCACGCATCGTGATAATGCGTTGGAACGGCGCGCCGAAATCGGCCGACCAGACGCCCATCGCCTTCGTCGGCAAGGGCGTCACCTTCGACACCGGCGGCATTTCCATCAAGCCGTCGGGTGGCATGGAAGACATGAAATGGGACATGGGCGGGTCGGGCGTGGTGATCGGCCTGATGCGCGCCCTGGCGCGGCGCAAGGCCAAGGTCAACGTGGTCGGCCTGGTCGGCCTGGTCGAGAACATGCCCTCGGGCACCGCCCAGCGCCCCGGCGACGTGGTCACGTCGATGTCGGGCCAGACCATCGAGGTCATCAACACCGACGCCGAGGGTCGCTTGGTTCTGGCCGACGCGCTGTGGTACACGCAAAAGCGCTTCAAGCCCCGCTTCATGGTCGATCTGGCCACCCTGACCGGCGCGATCATCGTCAGCCTGGGCCACCGGCGCGCCGGCATGTTCGCCAACGACCAGAAACTGTCCGACCGCTTGCTCGCCGCCGGCGACGCGGTCGACGAAAAGGTGTGGCCGATGCCGATGGACGACGGATACGACAAGGATATCGACTGCGACATCGCCGACATGAAGAACGTCGGCGCGGGACGCGGCGCCGGCAGCGTGAGCGCGGCCAAGTTCTTGGAGCGCTTCGTCAACAAGGTGCCGTGGGCGCATCTCGACATCGCCGGCGTCACCTGGTCGAAAGCCGCCACCGACGTGGTGCCCAAGGGCGGCACCGCGTTCGGCGTGCGCCTGCTCGACCGCCTGGTCGCCGACCATTACGAGGGTAAATAGCGACAACAGGGCGGTGAACGACGCGCCGAACACCGAGATCGGTTTCTATCATCTCGAGAAATGGCCGCTCGAGACGGCGTTGCCGCGCCTGCTCGGGCGCGCCCTCGAACGCGGCCTGCGGGTGGTGGTGCGGACCGGCTCCGAGGAACGGCTCGACGCGCTCAACGCGGCGCTGTGGTCCCACGACCCAGGCTCGTTCCTGCCCCATGGCGGGCCGGGCGACGGCGACGCCGATCGCCAGCCGGTCTACCTGACCACCGGCGACGAGGTGCCCAACGGCGCCACGGTTCTGGTGCTCACCGACCGGGTCGAGGCCACCGACCTCGATCGCTTCGAGCGCTGCATCGACATGTTCGACGGTTCCGACGATTCGGTCCAGGCGGCGCGCGCGCGCTGGCGGGCGCTCAAGGACAAGGACTATGCGCTGACCTACTGGCAACAAACCCCGGCCGGAAAATGGGAAAAGAAAACCTGAGCCGATGGATATCATTTCAGCTTTCGGTCTGTTCGCGGTCACGGCGATGCTGGTGTGCTACGCGCTCGAGGCGCGCTCTCCGTGGTTTATCCTGGCCTTCGCCGGAGCGTGCGGCCTGGCGTCGATTTACGGGTTCGCCCAAGGCGCGTGGCCGTTCGGACTGGTCGAGGCCGTCTGGTTGCTCGTCGCCGTCCACCGCTGGCGGCGGTTGACGCGTATCGCGGCCTGAATCTTTACCGGGTCGATGACCGCGTCCCCCTCGCGCGGGCGATGACGTGTCTCGGGCGATCGGTTAGACTCGCCGACGCACTGGGCCCCGGCGGTCGATATTATGGCGAACGAAAGTCAAAATCAGGCGGAAGAAATCTTCGCCCGCGGTACCGTGATCTTCGAGGAAGGCCAGCCCGGCCACAATATGTATTTCATCCTCGGCGGCAAGGTTGAGATCTTCCGCGGCGAGGGCGACGGCAAGAAAGTGCTGGCGGTGCTTTCGAAAGGCGAATTCTTCGGTGAGCTGGCGCTGATCGACGCGCAGCCGCGCATCGCCGGCGCGCGCGCCGTCACCAACGTCAAGCTGGTCACCGTGACGCAGCACGATTTCAACCAACGGCTGGACTCCGCCGACCCCTTCGTCCGCGCGGTCTTGCGGGTGCTCACCGCGATGGTCCGCGATCTTTCGCCGGCGCCGCGATCGTAGCGATGCGTAAGCTGACGTCGTGGTTGGCGGCGTGGACGCTGGCATTTTTGCTGGCTGGGGCAGCCTGTGTTGGGACGGCGGGGGCCGACGATGGCGCGGACCTGCTGGCGGCGGCGCGTCACGGCGACACCGCCGCCGTCACGGCGCTGCTCAACGCCGGCGCCGATGTCGACAGCCGCGACAACGGCCGCTGGACGCCCCTGGTGTGGGCGGCGGCCTATCTGCACGAAGACACCGCGCGCGTGCTGATCGAAAACGGCGCCGATCTTGAAGCCATCGGACGCGCCGGCAAGAACAGCGGCACGGCGCTGATGTGGGCCGCCAAGAAGCCCGGCTCGCGCGCCATGGTCATACTTTTGCTGGGCGCCGGCGCCAAGGTCGACGGCACCGACCAATACGGCCGCACCGCGCTGATGCTGGCCGCCCGCCACGGCCGCGCCGGCAGCATTCGGATGCTGCTCGACGCCGGCGCCGACATCAACGCGGTCAACGATCTGCCGCGCGTCCGCACCGCCCTGGAAGTGGCGCAAAAATATCGCGGCCGGCGCGTTGTGCGTTTGCTGCGCGAGGCCGGGGCGAAGGACTGGGCGGACCTTCCGCCGGACCGCACCGCCACCTGGCGCGCCGCCCAACAAGCGGCCGAATGAGCGCCGCGCGAAACCGGCTGTTCTGTTTCGGCCTCGGCTACAGCGCCCGGGCGCTGGCCGCGCGCCTGATCGTGGAGGGTTGGTCTGTCGCCGGCACCCACCGGGCGGGCGAATCCGTAGCCGCGCCGGGCATCGAGGCACTTGCTTTCGACACCGAGAGGCCGCTCGACGAACCGGGCCGGGCGCTGGCCGGCACGACGCATCTTCTGACTTCCGTGCCACCGGGCGACGCCGGCGATCCGGTACTGGACCACCACGCGGGCGACATCGCGGCGATCGAGGGCTTGAGATGGATCGGCTATCTGTCGGCGACCAGCGTGTACGGCGACAGGGGCGGCGCCTGGGTCGACGAAAGCGCGGTCCTGTCGCCCACCAGCGCGCGCGGCCAGCGCCGGGTCGCGGCGGAACAGGCTTGGATGGAGCTGGGCCGCGATCACGGAATCCCCGTGCACGTCTTCCGCCTGTCCGGCATTTATGGCCCCGGGCGGTCCGTCCTCGACCAGGTCCGCGCCGGCGCGGCCAAGCGCATCGACAAGCCGGGCCATCTGTTCTCGCGCATCCATGTCGACGACATCGCGCGCGTGTTGCGCGCTTCCATGGCCGCGCCCGACGCCGGCGCCGTCTATAATGTCTGCGACGACGAACCGGCGTCCTCGGCCGATGTCACGGCCCGCGCCTGCCAACTCCTGCGCGTCGATCCGCCGCCCCTGGTGCCGTTCGAGGAGGCCGCGCGTGCCTTCTCGCCCATGGCGCGAAGCTTCTGGACCGACAACCGCCGCGTCTCCAACGCCAAGATGCACGCGGAGTTGGGCATAACCCTGCAATACCCCAGCTACCGCGAAGGCCTCAAGGCGATCGCGGACGGCGGCTAGAGCAGATCGTGGTTGATGGGAATCGCCATGGGCGATGCCATCGCCCGCGTGAATCTGCTCTACTCTATAAGCTAGACCGGATTCACAGGATCGATCGAACCCCATAAGTGGGTTCGATCGATCCTGATCCGGTCTAGGCGCGCTTGACTCCCCGCCGGTGGAAACTACGATACGTCCGAAACGATGACAGAGCCCGGATTCGGGGAGCAAACGGAGGAGGAAACCGATGGCCGACACCGAGAGAAAAGTTGAAAACGGCGTCAATGTCGCGGCGTTGCTTGACGCGCGCGAGGCGCTTACCGACGCGGCCGATGCCGCTCAGTTTACCTGGCGGGCGAGTTGCACGTGGAAGAACGGCACCCATTCTCACTCCACCGTCGAGGGCTACTTCGGCCTTGGCGAGGAGCATAAGCACAAGACCACATTCACTTTCGACGCCGACCACCCGGCCGTTTTCGCGTCCGAGGACCTTGGCGCCGCGCCGGTCGAATACGTCCTTGTCGGCTTGGCCAGTTGCCTGACCGCCGGCATTGCCGCGATCGCCCAGCACCGCGAAATTCAACTGCGCTCGGTCACGGCGACGATCGAGGGCGGCATGAACATCCAGGGCATCCTGGGCATCGACAGCGACGTGCGCAACGGCTTCGACGGCATCAAGGTGAGCTACGAAATCGACGCCGACGCGTCCAAGGACGACATCGAGGCGCTGGTCGCGCAGTCGCAGAAGCGCTCGGCGGTCTACGACATCGTCACGAACCCGACCAACGTCACCGTCGAAGTGATCTAAGCGAACGCTACGCGCGGCCCGCGACCGGGGGAGGGGTTTCCATACCCAAGACGACGACCGTCGTCATCGGCGCCGGACAGGCCGGGCTCGCCATGAGCGCCTGCCTGTCCGAGCGCGCGATCGACCATGTGGTGTTGGAGCGCGGCCAGGTGGCCAACTCGTGGCGCACCGAGCGCTGGGACTCGCTCACGCTGCTGACGCCGAACTGGCAAAGCCGGCTGCCGGGCTACGGCTACCAAGGCGACGATCCCGACGGCTACCGGACCATGCCGGAGACCATCGATTTCATCGACAGCTACGCGCGCGTGATCGCCGCCCCGGTGCGCACCGAGACCACGGTGACCTCGGTGCGCCCCGCCAACCCCGGATACGTGGTGGTCACGGACCAAGGCGAGTGGCGCTGCCAAACGGTGGTGCTGGCTTCCGGGGCGTGCAATATCCCGCGCGTCCCGGCCCTGGCCGAGGCGGTGCCGTCCCACATCGCGACGCTGACCCCCGACCGCTACCGCAACCCCGATCAGTTGGAAGACGGCGGCGTGCTGATGGTCGGCGCCTCGGCCACCGGCACGCAGCTCGCCGACGAAATCCACCGCTCGGGCCGGCCGGTAACATTGTCGGTGGGCGAGCACATCCGCGCGCCGCGCGTCTACCGCGGCAAGGACATCGAGTGGTGGATGGACGCCGCCGGCGTGCACGACGAACGCTACGACGAGATCGAGGACATCAAGCGGGCGCGCAAGGTGCCCTCGCTGCAGCTCGCCGGCACGCCCGGGCGCACCACCCTGGACCTCAACGCGCTTACCGACATCGGCGTGAAATTGATCGGCCGCCTCGCCGGCATCAATGATGGCAAGGCGCAGTTCTCGGGCTCGCTGCGCAATCAGTGCGCGCTGTCGGACCTGAAGATGGGCCGCCTGCTCGACACATTCGACGAATGGGCCACCGACAACGGTCTCGACGGCGAAGTCGAGGCGCCGCATCGCCTGCCCCCCACCTGGGTCGAGGACGCCCCGCCGCTGGGCATGAACATGACCGACGGCGCGATCCGCACGATCGTCTGGGCGACCGGCTTCCGGCCCGACTTCTCGTGGCTCGACGTGCCGGTGCTCGACCGCAAGGACCAGGTCCGCCACGACGGCGGCGTGGTCACCGAATCGCCCGGTCTGTACCTGATGGGCATGCAATTCCTGCGGCGCCGCAAATCCGCCCTCATCGACGGCGCCGGCCCCGACGCGCGCGACCTCGGCGCGCACCTGGCAAGCTACCTCGACGGCGTGGCCGCGCCGGCCAGCCGGTAGAGGCGGCGCGGCCGGGAAAGGCCGAAAATGGGTTTCTACGACCGCTACATCCTGCCCAAGGTCATCGACATGGCCTGCGCCGCCAAGCCGATCGCCAGGCAGCGCCAAAAGGTGGTGCCGCGCGCCCAGGGCCGGGTGCTCGAGATCGGCATCGGATCGGGCCTCAACTTGGCCTTTTACGACCCCGCCAAGGTCGACCATGTGATCGGTCTCGATCCGGCCCCGGAGATGTTGCGTTATGCGAGGCGCAGGTCCGCCGGCCTCCCCTTCACGGTCGAATACCTGCCCCTGAAGGGCGAGGCCATCCCGCTGGACGCCAAAAGCATCGACACCGTCCTGGTCACCTACGCGCTGTGCACGATCCCCGACCCGGCCGCCGCCCTGCAAGCCATGCGCCGCGTCCTGAAGCCCGGCGGGCGGCTGATCTTCTGCGAGCACGGCAAGGCCCCGGACGAAGCGGTGCGGCGCTGGCAAAACCGCCTCAACCCCTTGTGGGGCTGGATCGGCGGCGGCTGCAACCTCAACCGCGACATCCCGGCCCTGATCAAGGCCGCCGGCTTCGCCATCGAAGATATCGAAACAATGTACCTCCCCGGCACCCCCCGCTTCGCCGGCTTCAACTACTGGGGTTCGGCCCGGCCGGGTTGAGGGGTGGCAGAGGCGGCGGCGCGCGCCCAGCCGCGCCCTCTCGGTCATG
>Ga0066376_10004000_pt1 | contig 12982 bp, 13 predicted proteins | sample Knorr_S15_td_Bot_FD_77009 | JGI IMG/M metagenome (GOLD analysis project Ga0066376, IMG submission 77009) | Marine microbial communities from Southern Atlantic Ocean transect - Knorr_S15_td_Bottom_ad_5009_LV_A | ecosystem: Environmental > Aquatic > Marine > Oceanic | place: Southern Atlantic... | reverse complement strand
CATACATTCTTGCATGGGCAAAATCTCATAATATCCTGACACATACTGATGCTGTTCAAGCACTAGGTAAAATTAAAGTTGATTTTGATGATTTAGGTGTCGATGCTATGACTATCTCAAGTCACAAAATCTATGGGCCCCAAGGAGTGGCCGCACTCATTCTTAATAAAAAAATTGATCTTCACCCCCATATAATGGGCGGTGGACAAGAAAAAGGATTAAGAAGTGGAACTGAAAATATTGCCGCTATCATTGGTTTTGGGAAAGCCTGTGAGCTAGCCGTAAAGAATGTAGCCATCATTAATAGCAAGATAAAAGAATGCCAAATATACTTAGAGAAGGAACTGCGAAATTTAGGGGCGATTATTTTTGGTGAAAAAACAGAACGATTAGGTAACACAACATTTTTTGCCTTCAATCAGATAGATGGCTCAACCCTTCTAACCGCTCTCGATCGGAAAGGATTTGCAATTGCCAGCGGATCAGCCTGCTCTAGTAACAGCACCGAACCGAGCCATGTATTGTTAGCAATGGGTATTGAGCCAGAGTTAGCTCAAGGAGCACTCAGGGTAAGTCTTGGTATAAAAAATACTATGAATGAAATCAAGGAATTCTTGGAGACTTTGAAAATTGAACTCACTCGATTAAAGCAATTGACTGCTATATCAGTTTAAAACTAACTAGAGGAAACTATGACAACAGAAACATATACAATGCCAATTTATCTGGACTACTCAGCTACTACACCGATCGATCCTCGTGTCTCTGAGAAAATGATTCCCTATCTTTCCGAGAGCTACGGAAACCCAGCGTCCCGAAGTCACCCTTACGGTTGGATAGCTGAAAAAGCAGTAGAAAATGCACGAAAGGAAGTTGCTCAACTCGTCAACGCAGATCCCCGAGAAATTGTTTGGACATCAGGGGCAACAGAATCAAATAATCTTGCTATCAAGGGGGCGGGTAATTTTTACTCCGGAAAAGGAAAGCATATTATCAGTGTCGCCACCGAACACAAAGCGGTAATAGATGCAATTAGAGAAATGGAGCGTATGGGTTTTGAAGCAACATTTATTCAGCCTGAACCAGATGGTTTAGTTGATATAGAAAAATTTAAGAAAGCAATTCGACCTGATACCGTGCTAGCCTCCGTTATGCTTGTTAATAATGAAATTGGGGTCATCCAAGACATCACTGCACTTGGAAATATTTGCCGAGAACAAAAAGTTATTTTTCATGTAGATGCTGCACAAGCCACAGGAAAAATCAAAATTAACTTAGCAGAGTTACCAGTTGATCTTATGAGTTTTTCTGCACATAAAACCTATGGACCGAAAGGTATTGGAGCGCTTTATGTGAGACGTAAACCTCGTATCCGTATTGAAGCTCAGATGCATGGTGGTGGTCATGAAAGAGGTATGCGCTCAGGCACACTTGCAACCCATCAAATTGTCGGTATGGGAGAAGCCTTTCGAATCGCCTGTGAAGAAATGGATATAGAAAATACACGTATTAAAAAACTTCATGCGAAACTTTTGTCAGGTTTAACTGAGATTGAAGAAACTTATGTAAATGGAGACCTTAAAGACCGCGTCCCACACAATCTTAATATCAGTTTTAATTATGTAGAGGGTGAGTCTTTAATCATGGCAATCAAAGGAATTGCTGTCTCAAGCGGGTCTGCTTGTACCTCTGCCAGTCTAGAACCTAGTTACGTTTTACGATCATTAGGTCGTACTGATGAACTTGCTCACAGCTCAATACGTTTTTCAATTGGACGATTTACCAAGGAATCCGACATTGATTACACCATAGCACTCGTAAAAGAAAAAATAGGTAAACTTAGAGATTTATCTCCACTTTGGGAGATGTTCCAAGACGGTATTGATATATCAAAAATTGAATGGGCTGCTGAACACTAAAATGACTATCTCACTTACAGAAAAAGCCGCACAACGTGTAGACAAATATCTAAAGTCCCGTGGCAAAGGTGTTGGACTAAAGCTTGGAGTTAGAACTGCTGGCTGCTCTGGTATGGCTTATACTCTTGAATTTGCGGATGAAATCTTGCCCGAAGACCAAGTCTTCGAGAGCTACGGCATTAAGATTTTAGTAGACCCTAAGAGTCTTATTTATATTGATGGCACAGAGCTCGATTTTACAAGAGAAGGTTTAAATGAAGGATTTCAATTCAACAATCCCAATGTAAAAGATAATTGTGGTTGTGGAGAAAGCTTTACAATTTGACCCAAAATTATTTTGAAACTTTTAAACTTCCTACTCAGTTTGATATCGATTTAAATGCACTTTATTGTGCTTATCGTTTAATCCAAAAAACTGTTCATCCAGATCGTTTTGTCTCTGCCTCACAAAGTGAAAAAACTCAGTCACTTATGAAATCTACAGAAGTGAATAATGCTTTCCAAACACTTAAGCAACCATTAAAACGTGCAGAATATTTAATAAAATTAAATACTAAAAAAGAAACAGTAACGACCTCTTCTGATTTTTTGATGAAACAGATGGAGTGGGAAGAGCACTTAGAATCTATCACCAACAAAAAAATAGCACTGAATGATTTCGAAAAATTAATTGATGTTAAATATCAAGATCACCTAAAAAGGTTAACTAAAATGATTGATAAAGATAGAGACTGGAGTAATGCCCAATCAATTCTTAATAAACTTAAATTTATAAATAAATTAAAAAATAAAATTAATCAACATATTAATGTCCTAGAGGATCGTTAATGACACTCCTTCAAATCTCTGAACCGGGAAAAAGTACACTACCACATGAGCGCCGGCGGGCAATAGGGATAGATCTAGGCACTACAAACTCTTTAGTGGCCTCTGTTATCAATGGGACCACCTCCATTATTGAACAAAAAAATGGCTCACACCTGCTCCCATCGGTTGTACATTATGGTGCAAATAAATTAATTGTAGGTGCACAGGCAAAAGAAATACAAACTACAGATCCAGAAAATACTGTCTCATCTGTCAAGCGCCTAATGGGTAGAAGCTTGATTGACTTAGATGCCAAACAGTTACCCTTAAAACTTAAAGACTGTGGTGAATATATTGGCATTCACACACAGCAAGGACTTAAAAATCCAGTAGAAGTATCCTCTGAAATCTTAAGTCAACTTAAATCAATTGCTGAAGCACGGCTAGGTGATGAAATTATGGGGGCAGTCATCACAGTACCTGCTTATTTTGATGATGCCCAAAGACAAGCAACCAAGGATGCAGCTAAACTGGCGGGTATTAATGTATTACGATTAATTAATGAACCCACTGCTGCTGCAGTCGCTTACGGATTAGATCAAAATCCAGAAGGCAATTATGTCATTTTTGACTTAGGTGGAGGTACTTTTGACATCTCTATTCTAAGGCTATCTGAGGGATTATTTGAAGTCTTAGCGACGCATGGTGATGCTCACCTAGGAGGAGATGATTTTGATCAAGCCATTGTTAAGTGGTTATGCAAAAATCATAATATCAACACAACTGACCTAGTAGTAAAACAAACGCTCATTTCATTAGCTCAAAAAATAAAAGAAACATTAACCACAGAAACTGAAATTCATATCAACGAAACCATCAACTCATCAATTCATATTAAAACTTACTTAAATCAGTCTCTGTTTGAGAACATCACAAAAGGTCTAATTCAAACTACACTAATTTCCACTCAACAAGCTCTCCGAGATGCAAAGCTCAGCATTTCTGACATTCAAGGAGTAATTATGGTTGGCGGGTCAACTCGAATGCCTTGTGTCCAGAAAGCTGTAGAAGCATTTTTTAAACAACCTTTGTTTAATAAATTAAATCCGGATGAAGTTGTCGCTTTAGGCGCAGCCCAGCAGGCTCATATCTTATCTGGTAATAGCAGTAATAATCTTTTACTTTTGGACGTTATCCCCTTATCTTTAGGTATTGAAACCATGGGGGACATAATTGAAAGAATTATTCCACGCAACTCGACTATTCCAATTGCAAAGGCACAAGAATTCACGACTTATAAGGACGGGCAAAGCGCTATGATCATTCATGTAGTACAGGGTGAACGTGAACTAGTTAAAGATTGTCGTTCCTTAGCCAAATTCACACTCAAAGGGATCCCGCCTATGGTGGCCGGTGCTGCTAAAATTCGAGTTACCTTTCAAGTCGATGCTGACGGACTGCTGTCAGTTAGTGCAAAAGAGCTATCTACTGGGATTGCGTCCTCAATTGAAGTTAAGCCTTCTTATGGATTATCGGACGAAACCATCAAAACCATGCTAGAAGCCTCTATTAATTTAGCTGAGGAAGATAAAGAAAGTCGAGCTCTTGCAGAAGTAAAAATTGAAGCGCAACAACTCTGCGAGTTAGTTGATGAGGCCTTAAAAAAAGACCATCATCTATTAGACAAAAAAGAAATACTAATTATTCAAAAAGATCTGAAAGAATTAAAAGAAGCAACGAGGACTTCAGATCGATTTCTTATTCAGCAATTAAATGAGAAATTAAATCAAGATAGCCAATCCTTTGCTGCAAAACGTATGGACCAATCTATACAAAAAGCACTGACTGGTAAAACTATTAACTCTCTAAAACTCTAATTATGCCTAAAATTATCATTTTACCTCACCATGAGCTTTGTCCAGAAGGAGATGTTATTGAGGCTAAAGAAGGTGACTCAATCTGCGACACATTACTAAAAAATCATATTGAAATTGAACACGCATGTGATCAAGTTTGTGCCTGCACTACCTGTCATGTATTTATCAAAGAAGGATTGCAGTCTCTAGATCCATCCGAAGAAACCGAAGACGATATGCTCGATAAGGCTTGGGGTCTCTCCGCAGAATCACGTTTATCCTGTCAAACCATAATAAAAGATCAGGACCTTACCATCGAAATACCGAAATATACAATTAATTTAGCGAAAGAAGGATAAAGTTTTACCTAAAAACTAATCCCATACCCAACACTAATTGCATTATATTCGCTATCACCTACTTTTCGTTTAAAGCCTATTGATAATGATTTATTCTCAGTAAACTTATATCCAATACCTACTTTAAATGTTTTTGTATAATCGCGATGCTGATCTGTATCAAATGCATCACGAAATCTAACGCCACCTTTAATTGACCATTTATCATCAATTTTATATTTCAACCCTGGAGTAATAACCCAAAAATTAAAAGTATTTGTATTTGTTTTTTTGTTACCAGCACCAACTCTCATATATGCACTTAAATTATCTAACAATTTAACCTTACCAAGAATTGCTGCACCTATCCTTGTACTAAATCCCTTATTGTCTTTTTGTTTATGCGTTACTTTAATTTCAGTTGAAAAATTACTATTAAGTTTTAGACCTAATACAAAGCCACCCTCAGTTGCATCTTGCTGACCATCTTTACCATCTTGCTGACCAAGTGAGATTTGAGCATAATAATCTTCCGCCATAATACTTTTTGTCAATAACAACAAAATTATTAAAAACATTTGCTTCATAACTCATCTAATCCAATATTTAAATTATATTTTTTAGTGCAGATGAATTATACAATGCTAAATATGACAAATTCATGACAAATATTTAATTAACAAAATTTAAATATTTACTAAAAAAACGCGCTCTCTTTGTCAAACTCAACAATGCCAGTTGATAAGTTATAAACAGCACCAATAAGACCTATTTCTTTTGCTTTTAATAGATCTTTGATGGTAGAGCTACGGCTTAATATACGATCCATTTGTTCTTGCACATTCAAAAAACACACCTTATCAACAAAGAGTTCATTTTTCGAGTGCCTATCTGGATCTTGAATCGTTTTTTCAGACTCTACTGCAGGATCAATCAATTTGATAATACCTCCAATATGACCATCCTGATAATGATCGCATGCTGCTTTAATCGCACCACAATGAGTGTGCCCCATTACCACTATAATTTTTGAGCCTAAATATTTACAAGAAAACTCTAAACTTCCAATAGCTTCCCCAGACGCAATATTCCCCGCCAATCGAACACTAAAAATATCCCCCAAATTTTGATCAAAAACAAGCTCCACCGTCGTTCTAGAATCACTACATCCTAAAATAGATGCAAAAGGATGTTGTTTATCTTTTATTTCATCTCTCACATTTAACATATTGTGCTGACGCTTAACATTATTCACAAAACGCCTATTCCCCTCAATCAAAACATTTAATGTCTCTCGAGATGAAATATTATTCCTATCTAAAGTGGGATGTTTATACATAAAATTATTCCGGTCTCATATGAGGAAATAAAATCACATCACGAATGCTAGGACTATCAGTTACTAACATTACCAAACGATCAATACCAATCCCACATCCACCAGTAGGGGGAAGTCCGTACTCTAATGCGCGAATAAAATCTGCGTCATAAAACATAGCCTCCTTATCTCCAGATTCTTTTGCAGCGACCTGCGCCTTAAATCTTGCAGACTGCTCTTCTGCATCATTTAATTCAGAGAAACCATTAGCAATTTCTCTGCCTGCAATAAAGAGTTCGAATCGCTCGGTAATTTCAGGATTTGTATCAGACATTCTCGCCAGTGGCGATACTTCAATAGGATAATCAATAATATATGTAGGATTCCATAAATGCTCCTCTGTAATCGCCTCAAAAAGTGCCAATTGATAGGCACCTAGCCCAGCATGATCAGAAATCTTCTCACCATTTTTCAACAACAATGTCTTAATGAAATTTTTATCTAATAGCTGCTCTTTAGTAAATCGGTCAGAATACTTCATAATGGCTTGAACTAAAGTTAAGCGATCAAAAGCCTTACTAAAATCAATCATTTTACCTTGGTACTCTACTTTTAATGACCCTGTCGTGGATTCCGCAACCTTACGAATGCACTCCTCAGTGAAATCCATAAGCCATTGATAGTCAGTGTAGGCCGCGTAAAATTCCATCATGGTAAATTCAGGATTATGTCGCACACTCAAACCTTCGTTTCTAAAATTACGATTGATCTCAAAAACACGATCAAATCCTCCTACCACCAATCTTTTAAGATAAAGTTCAGGAGCTATTCTTAAAAACATATCCATATTAAGTGCATTATGGTGAGTAGTAAAAGGTCTAGCTCTTGCACCACCAGGAATAGGATGTAACATCGGTGTTTCTACCTCTAAAAAATCTTGCGACTCCATAAACGACCTAATGGTAGAAATAATTTTAGAACGCTTTAAAAAAGTCTCTCGAGTATCCTTATTTACAATTAAATCTACATAACGCTGACGATATTTAGTCTCTTGATCCGATAAACCATGAAATTTTTCTGGAAGAGGACGAATAGATTTTGTAAGTAATATAATTTCAGTAACTTCAATAGTTAATTCATTAGTTCTCGTCTTAAACAACCTTCCTTTGGCACCTAAGATATCTCCCAAATCCCATTTTTTAAACTGTGCATAAAGCTCTGGGTTACTCTCAGAATTCACCAGATCTCTTACAACATACAATTGAATTCGATCAGTCTTGTCTTGGATGGTAGCAAAGCTTGCTTTCCCCATAACACGTTTTAGCATCATACGACCTGCCACCACCACCTCTACCCCTTTTTTCTTCAAGGCCTCTTTTTCATTGTTGTCATATTCGCTATGCAGATCTTTAGCAAAATGCTCAGGTCTAAAGTGATTTGGAAAGGCAACACCCCCTCGTGCTCGATGTTCATTCAATTTTAACCGACGTTCAACAATAATTGCATTATCAGCAATTTCAGTTAAATTATTATTTTTTTTTATATCGCTCAAATCATACTCCTTGCTTTAAACTTTCACTGATAAAGGGATCTAAATCACCGTCCAGCACCCCCTGTGTATTTCCTATCTCAACACCCGTTCTTAAATCTTTAATTCTAGATTGATCAAGCACATAGTTCCGTATTTGATGTCCCCACCCAATATCTGTTTTTGCGTCCTCTAAAGCTTGTTTTTCTTCATTACGTTTATTCAATTCTATTGTATAAAGTTGTGCCTTAAGCATATTCATTGCCTCAGTTTTATTTCTATGTTGAGACCTATCATTTTGACATTGCACTACAGTATTTGTTGGAATGTGTGTAATTCTAACAGCAGAGTCAGTTTTATTGATATGTTGACCTCCTGCACCAGAAGCTCTATAAGTATCAATTCTTAAGTCAGCTAGATTTATATCTATCTTGATTGATTCATCGATTTCAGGATACACATTTACTCCAGCAAATGAAGTATGTCGCCTACTCCCAGAATCAAAAGGTGATTTTCTAACTAGACGATGAATCCCAGATTCAGTTCTAAAATAACCGTAAGCATAATCTCCCGATATTTTAATGGTAGCACTCTTGATCCCCGCCACTTCACCTTCTGATAACTCTAAAACTTCCACTTTAAATTCTTTTTGTTCGGCATATTTTACATACATTCTTAATAACATATTTGCCCAATCCTGTGCTTCTGTACCCCCACTCCCAGATTGAAAATCTATAAAACAATTATTTGAGTCCATTGCACCAGAAAACATACGTTTAAACTCAATATCATCCACTAATTTTTCTAAACGTTCAGTATCAAGCTGAATCATTTCAAGAGTTTCGGTGTCATTTTCAATTAAGGCTAATTCAAATAATTCTTGATTGTCTTTAAGCTGATTAGTTAAAAATTCTGCTTGAGAGACGACAGTTTCCAAAGCTCTCTTTTCCTTACCAATGCTCTGACTTAAAGAACGGTCAGTCCAGGTTGCAGGATCTTGCTGTTGTGCTTCTAAAATTCCAATTTGTTTAATTTTTTTATCAAGGTCAAAGATACCTCCGGAGTGTTTCAAATTTATCATTCACTAAAGCAATATGCTGTTTTAATAAATTTATATCTTCTTGTTCCATTAAACACCCTTATATTTGCTTTAAAATTTGTCGTATTATAACTTTTTTTCAATTGCATTACTGTCATAAAACTGTCATTTAATTACTTTATCCTTAACAAACTTATTAACGATACCTATAATATCTACAGGAGTATTATTTAAATGAATGGACTAAATATTAAAAAAGTTGGTATAGCTATATTTTTAAGTATGTTAACCCTAGGAATGCCAGTTACTGCGGCTATTGATATCGTTAAAATTGATGGATCAAGTACCGTATATCCCATTACTGAGGCTGTTGCAGAAGAATTTCAAATCGAAACTGGTATTAAAGTTACTGTAGGTGTCTCGGGAACAGGTGGTGGCTTTAAGAAATTTTGTCGCGGTGAAATAGTGATAGTAAATGCTTCACGCCCAATCAAAACCAAAGAAATTAAAAAATGTAAAAAAAAAGGAATTGACTTTATTGAAATTCCAATTGCATTTGACGCACTTACTGTAGTTATTAATAAGAAAAATAATTGGTCAAAAGAAATAACACCAACTGAATTAAAAACAATGTGGGAGCCTGTGGCTCAAGGTAAAATTAAAAGGTGGAGTCAAGTACGTGCAAACTGGCCTGATACTCCATTAAAATTATATGGTCCTGGTGCGGATTCAGGCACATTTGACTACTTCACAGAAGCTATTGTTAAAAAATCAAAAGCAATTCGCGGTGACTTTACAGCATCAGAAGATGATAATGTTTTAGTTCAAGGGGTTGCTGGTGATAAAGGAGGCATAGGTTATTTTGGCCTAGCTTATTATGTAGAAAATAAAAATAAATTAACAGCGGTAGCTATTAAAAATAAAGATGGTAAATATGTCACCCCCTCTCTCGAAACAGTGATGGATGGTTCATATAACCCTCTTACAAGACCGCTATTCATTTACCTAAATGCGATAAAAATGGCGTCTGACCCTAATATGAAAAAATTCGTAGAATTTTATATTAAATATGCTGCAGAACTTTCAAAAGAAGTCGGCTATATTCCACTTAGCTCAAAAGAATATACCGCCATTAAAAATCATGTTAAAACCCTACAAACTGGTACTGCTTTTAAGAATGGTCCTAAAATAGGCCTTTCTGTTCAAGAAATATTAACTCGCTCCGCAGTTAAGTGAAATCAATTAATAATAATTATAAAAAAAAGTCTATAACACCGTCTATTTATAGCAAAATTTAATTGTAATTTATAAATTTATAAGTATCATTTGAAGAATTTCTGTTAAACAAAATATCCAATGGATACAACAAAAAAATTAACAATCAGTCCAAGGCTAGCAAAAAATTTTCGTAGAAATTTTATTGAGCGATTAATTGAATTCGGGCTCTTAAGCTCAGGTATGATTGCTATATTTATTACACTAGCAATTATTTATACTTTAGTTTCAGAAGCCATTCCCTTTTTTCAGCATGTAAGTATTATTGAATTCTTAACTGATACTGTATGGACACCAAATTTTTCAATTAAACATTACGGGATCTTACCTTTAATTTCAGGGACCCTCACCACTACCGGAATAGCCCTTTTTGTAGCCATTCCATTGGGTACAATTACCGCTATTTACCTATCTGAATTTGCATCCCATAAAGTTCGGGAAATAATTAAACCTATCTTAGAATTATTAATAGGCGTACCTACAGTTGTATTTGGTTATTTTGCCTTAATGATAGTCACCCCTTTCTTACAAAAAATTTATCCTGACCTAACAACCTTTAACATGCTTGGACCTGGAATCGTTATGGGAATTATGATTGTCCCTTATATTGCATCAATCTCTGAAGATGCTATGCGAGCCGTACCAATGGCCATAAGAGAAGGTTCTTATGCTATGGGAGCTACACGCTTCCAAACGGCGGTGAGAATTATTACACCTGCCGCAATTTCTGGAATTGTTGCCGCTTATATATTAGGAATTAGTCGTGCGGTCGGGGAAACTATGATAGTAGCAATCGCTGCAGGACAACAGCCGAATTTCACATTCAATCCTGTAGAAAGTGCTGCCACAATTACCTCTTACATTGTATCAGTTGCTCTAGGTGATTTGGAGCATGATGGAATTGGTTATCAAAGTATTTTTGCAGCAGGGCTTACTTTATTAATTATGACTTTATTTTTAAATATCTTAGGGCATATAGCCCGCAAGAAATTTTCAGAGCGATACTAAAAAAATGGCAGAACAAAAAAATAATTTACTATCAAAAAATTTAGGTTTGATTAGAAGCCTAATCGTAAAACAGAAACGTTATGACTATGCTTTTGCAGGTCTAGGTATGTTTATTATTGCGTCATTAACAATTGCGCTCTTAATCTTATTTATAGATCTTGTAATTGACGGTTACCCAAGATTTACATTAGATTTTTTTAGTAATTTTCCATCAAGACGAGCTGCTCGCGCAGGTATTTTATCGGCATGGGTAGGATCTTCGCTAGTTCTTTTTGTAACTTTTTTTGCAGCAGTACCTTTAGGGGTGGCAGCAGGTCTTTATTTAGAAGAGTATGCTAAGAAAAATTGGTTCGCTGATCTAATTGAAATCAATGTCTCAAATTTAGCAGGTGTGCCTTCCATTATTTACGGACTTCTTGCGCTTGGGCTATTTGTATATGGATTTGGATTAGGACAAACTATTTTAACGGCAGGCTTAACACTTGCGCTACTCATGCTACCAATAGTAATTGTCTCTACAAGAGAAGCTATCCGAGCCATTCCAATACATATTAGAGAGGCTGCATATGCTGTAGGCGCTACAAAATGGCAGGTTTGTTTACATCATATAATTCAATATTCCTACGGTGGCATCTTAACGGGGATTATTATTGGCATGGCTAGAGCGATAGGTGAAACAGCACCTATAATTACAATTGGCGCTTTAACATTTATTGCATTTTTACCACCAAGCCCAATTGGGATAGAGCCGCCTTTTTTGAATTTTGAATGGTTAAACTCTGGATTTACTGTACTACCTATTCAAATGTTTAATTGGATATCTAGACCTCAATTAGCTTTTCACGTTAACGCAGCAGCAACTGGTGCAGTAATTATTATGCTGACATTGTTAATGAATGGTGCCGCAATTAAAATTAGATATAACATTAGGAAGAAAATTAAATGGTAGTGAAAAAACAGAATAAAATAGCTAAACACAACGAAATTATTAAAGCCGAATCAAAAAATCTTAATTTCTTTTATGCTGATGGAACTCAAGCATTAAACGATGTTAGTTTACCCGTTTATGAAAATAAAATTACTGCACTTATTGGTCCGTCAGGTTGTGGCAAATCTACTTTTTTAAGAGCATTTAATCGTATGCACGACCTCTACCCAGGAAATCGCTATGAAGGTCAGATTATTCTTCAACCCGACAACACTAATATTTTAGATAAGGGTGTCGATCCAATTGAGGTGAGAATGAGAATTAGTATGGTTTTTCAAAAGCCCAATCCATTTCCAAAATCTATCTTCGAAAATGTTGCCTACGGTCTCCGTGTAAGAGGTGAAAATAACAAAAGAACATTAGATAATAAAGTTGAAGACGCACTCAAAGGAGCTTCGTTATGGCAAGAAGTAAAAGATCGTTTAAATGATCTCGCTTTCAACCTTTCTGGAGGACAACAACAAAGACTTTGCATTGCACGTGCATTAGCCACAGAACCAGAAATAATGTTATTTGATGAGCCTACCTCAGCACTTGATCCAATAGCCACAATGAATATAGAAGAATTGATGTCTAGCTTAAAACAAAAATTATCAATATTAATTGTGACACATAACATGCAACAGGCAGCAAGAATTTCAGATTATACTGCCTACATGTATCTCGGAAAATTAGTGGAACATGATAATACTAATCAAATCTTTACCAATCCATCCAAAAAAGAAACAGAAGATTATATTACCGGTAAATTTGGTTAAGTTGATTTAAGTTGTTTAATTTTTTTTACTAAAAACTCCGCAGACTTAAGTGCGTCTTCCCTCACTGGTCCTTCAGTCATTACACGAACTAATGCTTGTGTTCCGGATTCTCTAATTAAAATACGACCTTTCCCATTCATTATCAACT
>Ga0066376_10003997_pt1 | contig 12988 bp, 17 predicted proteins | sample Knorr_S15_td_Bot_FD_77009 | JGI IMG/M metagenome (GOLD analysis project Ga0066376, IMG submission 77009) | Marine microbial communities from Southern Atlantic Ocean transect - Knorr_S15_td_Bottom_ad_5009_LV_A | ecosystem: Environmental > Aquatic > Marine > Oceanic | place: Southern Atlantic... | reverse complement strand
TCCATGATGCTGGCCCGAGTCTCAATGAGCAGCCCGCCGGTCGGGAAATCCGGACCCGGTATCATCTCGATCAGGGTCGCCATGGTGGCGTTGGGGCGCTTGATCAGATGGATCAGCGCCGTGCAGAGTTCGCCTGCATTATGGGGCGGAATATTTGTCGCCATGCCGACAGCGATGCCTGTCGCGCCGTTCGCCAGCAGGTTCGGGAAGCGCGCCGGAAGCACCACCGGCTCTTCGTCTTCATTGTCGTAGGTCTGGCGGAAATCGACACAATCCTCGTCGATGCCGTCGAGCAGCGCCGCCGCCACCGCCGTGAGGCGCGCCTCAGTATAGCGCATGGCCGCCGCGTTATCGCCGTCGATATTGCCGAAATTGCCCTGGCCGTCGACCAGGGGATAGCGCACGGCGAATTCCTGGGCGAGGCGCACCAGGGCGTCATAGACCGACAAATCGCCGTGCGGATGGTATTTGCCGATGACGTCGCCGACCACGCGGGCGCATTTTTTGAAGCCCTTTTCCGGGTCGAGCTTGAGCTGACGCATGGCGTGCATGAGGCGGCGATGGACCGGCTTGAGCCCATCGCGCACATCCGGCAGGGAGCGCGAGGTGATGGTCGACAGAGCATAGGCGAGATAGCGCTCGCCGAGGGCGTCGGAGAGGCCGATATCGCGGATGTTCTGGGTGGGATCAGGCGCGGTCATTTTCCTTTATACCACCAGATATGGTAGGTGGGCGAGTCAATCGATCTATAAATCGACCCCGGGCGGCGGGTAATTTGCGGTCATGGGGGGCGAAAACATGGCGGTCGAGAAAACTCCCCGTGAGCTTCAGGGCGGCCAGGATATCGCCCGTATCGCCGTCATTGCCGCCAATCAGGAAACCGGGAAGCGGCAGTAATTTATCATGGTACGGCTCACCAGCCTGCCGGCTTACCGCGCGGCCCGACTTGGGCGAGACGTAAATCAGATCATCGGTAGCCCCGGACGATGCGCATTGGCTCAAATCGAGCCCGAAGCCGAGTTCGTCGAGCAGGCCCAGTTCCCAACGGGCATAAATCGCGGCCCAGGCCGGTGACGTTACGAACGCATCGAGCAGGACGAGAAACCCCGCATAGAGCTTAGGGTACGGGTGGCGTTCGGGCAGCGACGCCTCGGCCACGGCGCAGGCCGACGACAGCCCGGCCAGACGCAGGGGGTCGTCGAGCAGCATGGCGGCATAACTCTGGGACAGCTCACAGGTGTAGGCGCCGAGATGTTCGGCCAGGCGCGCCCGCCATTGAACGCTCAGCAGATTCCCCGGCTGATAGACGCCGCGCCCTTTCGAGGCGCGCCCGCCCCGCGCCAGCCCGGCATGACGCCCATGATCGCGGGTCAGCAACTGCACCACCGCCGAGCTGTCGCCATGGCGCCGCGAAGCCAAAACGATCCCCTCGTCGGTCCAGTCCATATTACGGCACGAAGCAGGACTGGACCGGCGGTGTCTCGGCGCGGTGGTCATCGAGCATCTGCAGGGTCTCGCGGGTCTTGCCCAGGGCCGCGGCGTCGAGTTCCGCCACGGCGATGCCGGTCCGGTCTGCTCCGGCGTCGGCCAGCAGATGGCCGTCGGGGCCATACAGGGCGCTGTGGCCGACGTAGTCCAACCCGTCATGGCTGCCGACATAGTTGGAGAAGGCCACATAGACGGTATTTTCCAGGGCCCGTGCCGGGAAATAGATGGCCCGCCGGTCATCGGAATTGCCAAGCGGAAACGCGCCCGACACCAGATAAGCGTCGGCGCCGGCAAGGGCTACCGCCCGGCCGTGCTCGGGAAAGCTCGAATCGTAACAAATCCCCAGACCCAGGCGCCAGCCGTCGACCTCGATCATGCAGCCCGCGCCGCCGGGGACGAACCAGTCTTTTTCGCGGCTGTCGAGGTGCTGCTTATCGTAGGTCGCCACAAGCTCGCCCTGCCGGTCAATGACCAGGGATGAAAGACCCAAGCCGCGCGGGTTGTGTAGAGGCCCGCCGACGACGGCGATGACCCGGTTGCGCCGGCAGGCATCCCGTATGGGTTCCAACGCCTCGCCCGTGGGGTCGATCATGCAGCGCTCAGGCGCATCATCGAGAATAGCGCCGGCATAGCCGCAGACCGATAGCTCGGGAAACCCCAGCACATCGACGCCAAGCGAACCGGCCTCATGGCTCCACCCGGTATGGACAGCCACATTCGCCGCCACATCGCCCGCCACCGCATCAAACTGCGCGACGCCGAGCCTAAGAGCAGACGGTGACATCGGTTTTCGAGAAATCATCGCCTTTAAACAGAAGCGGCTCGCCCGATGTCCTGCTCAAGGCATAGCTAAAGCAATCGCCGAAATTAAGCCCGGCGGGGTGGCGGCCCTTACCGTATTTGCGGAAGGCATGGCGGGCGAGTTTTAATTGCTCCAGATTAAAAGCAATTATCTCAATCCCCGCTCTGTGCAGCAGAATATCCACTTCCCGCTCACCGGCAGCACCAAGCTCATTCTCGATCACTAGGCTGACTTCCAAAATCGATGCCGCCGACATGAGGCGCGTTGGATCAGAGTCAATCGAAGAACTGAAATGATCGGCATCCGCTTCGCCAAACAAAATCGCTACAAGGGCGGACGAATCGATAACCATCAGCGAGGCACACCGTTCTCATCGTATCCGATTATCTCGTCGGCGGTACGGTTCGTGCGGCGTGGCAAGGCCGCGCAGCGCCGGCTGATCTCCATGATCTCGTCCTTGAGGCTCAATGGACTCTTGGCACCCTCGCGCTTCAGCCGTTCGCGCAACGCAATTATCACGGTCTGGGTGAGGGTTTCGCCGGTCCGTCCCGCAAGTTCTCGGGCAAGCCGGTCGGCTTCTGGGTCTTTAATGTTAAGCGTCATGGCGTTTCTCTATGGAAGACAAATAGAAACCTTCTGTATAATGACAAGCATAGAGTGGCACAATCATAAACAGAAAATCTTGTACTCAACTGTCCACGATGCCCAAAATGCTCGGCAATCAGATCGGGCGCCTTGCCGATGAAGACGTAACGCGGTTGAACCAGGCAATCATGGTGTTCCTCGGCTTGGCGTAAGAATTATGCAGTGGCTCCGTTTTACCACTTCGGGAACTCCAGGCCCATATCTCGGTAGCGGGCGGGGTCGTCGGTCCATTTGGGGGCGACCTTGACGTGGATGAAGAGATGCACGCGCTGGCCGAGGAAGGCTTCCAGGTCGAGCCGGGCGGCCTGGCCGACGGCCTTGATCTGTTTTCCGCCCTTACCCAGAACGATGGGCTTGTGGCTGTCGCGCAGCACATAGATCACCTGATCGATGCGCAGGCTGCCGTCTTTGAGTTCCTCCCAGGACTCGGTCTCCACGCCCAGGGCGTAGGGCAGCTCCTGATGGAGCCTGAGGAACAGCTTCTCACGGGTGGTCTCGGCGGCGAGCAGGCGCAGGGGAATGTCGGATAGTTGATCTTCGGGGTAGAGCCAGGGGCCGGGCGGCATGCGGGCGGCCAGAAAATCACGGAGATCGTCAACACCATCGCCTTTGAGCGCTGAGATCATGAAGCTGTCGCTGAAAACGCCGGTCTCGTTGAGCTTGGCCGCCAGGGGCAGCAGGGCTTCGCGGCTGATGCCGTCGATCTTGTTCAACGCCAGCACCGCCCGGCGCTTGCGCGACACCAGCCCCTCGATAATACGCCTGCTGTCGCCGTCGAAGCCGCGTTTGGCATCGACCAGCAGGACCACGAAATCGGCGTCATGGGCGCCGCTCCAGGCCGCCGTCACCATGGCTTTCTCGAGACGCCGCTTGGGCTCGAAGATGCCCGGCGTATCGAGGAAGATGATTTGCGTATTTTCGTCGGCCATGCAGATTCCGGTGATACGCGAACGGGTGGTCTGCACCTTGGGCGTGACGATGGATATCTTGCCGCCGACCATCCAGTTGAGCAGGGTCGATTTGCCGGCGTTGGGCGCGCCCACCAGGGCGACAAAACCGCAACGGGTGGTGGCCGGTGTGTTCATGAGCTTGCTACGACGCGCAGCATGGCTCCGGCGGCGGCCTGTTCGGCGACACGTTTCGAGCCTCCCTGGCCCCGGGCGGGCGGATGGTTGGCGACACTGACCTCGACCTCGAAGACCGGATCATGGGCCGGGCCCTCCTCGCCGGTCGTGGTATAGGCGGGCAGCGCATGGCCCGCCGCCTGGGCCCATTCCTGCAGCCGGGTCTTGGAGTCTTCCGGCGGGCTGTCGGCGGCCATCATACGATCACCCCAATGGCGGCGAATGAAAACATCGGCGGGCGCCAGTCCGGCATCGAGATAGAGCGCCCCCAACAGCGCTTCGAGGGCGTCAGCCAGCAGCGAGGGATTTTCGCGGCCGCCGCTGTCCGCCTCGCCCTTGGAAAGATGAACCAGCTCCCCGATATCGAGCCGGTCCGCGATTCCTGCCAGGGTCTTGCGGCTGTCCCTGGCCGCGAACCTCTTGGCCGATGTCCCCTCCTCTTCTTTTGGAAAGGCTTCGAGTAGCATATCGGCGACAGCCAGGCCAAGCACCCTGTCTCCGAGGAACTCAAGCCGTTCAAAGCAACGCTGGCCTGCTTTCACGCTGGAATGGGTCAGCGCCTCGACCAGCAAATCTTTACGGGCGAAGTCATGATCGAGTACCCGCGCCGCCGCGGCGAGACGGGATTGCTCGCTCACTGGACGGCGCTGAAAATCCGGCCGAAACGCGTCGCAGACGGCCATTTCCACAGCTCCCAGATCTGAGCATCCCCATTGGTCGAGAAAAAGATGACTTCGGCGCGACCAACCAGGTTTTCCGCGGGGATGAAGCCTACGCCGCCCCGATCAGAGGCAACCCGGCTGTCGAGTGAGTTGTCGCGGTTGTCGCCCATGGCGAAATAATGCCCCTTGGGCACCAGAAAGACATCGGTATTGTCGTGCGAGCCCCGAAAATCGATATCGAGGGTCTCATAGCGTCGCCCGTTGGGCAGGGTCTCCATGTAGCGTGCTACGCGGCGGACCTGACCATAGCCGTTGGTCTCCGAAAAATCGCTGATCCGCTTCCGCTTGACCGCCTCGCCGTTAAGGATGAGCGCGCCGTTGACAACCTGGATGCGATCGCCGGGCAGGCCAATGACGCGCTTGATATAGTCAGTCGCGTTATCGCGCGGCAGCTTGAACACGACAACGTCACCGCGTTCCGGGGCGCCCGCCAGTATGCGTCCGCTCTCGTCGCCGAGGCTGGGGGGGACAATATCCCAACCGAACAGATCGAACGAGAACCGGCTGTAGCCATAGGCGTATTTTGAAACGAACAGGTAATCACCGACTAGCAGAGTCGACTTCATCGACCCCGACGGAATATTGAAGGGCTCGTAGGCGAAAGTGCGCACCACCAAAGCAATCAGCACGGCGATAAGGATCGTCTTGATGGTCTCCCAAAAACCATCCTGCTTTTTATTCAACATTAACTTCGCTTTTTAAAAGATTGAAAAATTGAACTATCTTCCGACTTCTCTTGGAACCGCCGAGATCAGAACCACAGCCTGGGCCGTGGGATCGTCATCGGTGATGGTGAGATCGATTTGTGCGGTCATGCCGGGAGGCGTGAGCTCTTGTAGCCGACGCGCGGCGCCGCCGGTGAGCGCCATTGTCGGTTTTCCCGAAGGCAGATTGACGACCCCGAGATCGCGCCAATAAACGCCCTTGCGGAACCCCGTTCCCAACGCTTTGGAGCAGGCCTCTTTGGCGGCAAACCGTTTCGCATAGCTCGCCGCACGATTGAGCCGCCGGTCGGACTTTTTCTGCTCCATCTCGGTGAAGATGCGCTCGATGAAACGCGCACCGAAGCGCTCCAGGGTACGCTCGATGCGACGGATATCGATAACATCGTTGCCCAGGCCGAGAATCATCAGGCGCTGCGTGATCCCGTGTTTTCGGCGCGGGCCTTGTCCATAAGGGCGCGCATCCGCTTGATGGTGCTGTTGAGGCCACCGAAAATCGCCTCGCCGATCAGGAAATGACCGATATTCAGCTCAACAATCGATTCGATGGCGGCGACCGATCCGACCGTATCGAAGGTCAGGCCGTGGCCGGCATGGCATTCGAGGCCAAGCTCGGCGGCCTTTTGACCCGCAACGACGATGCGCTCAAGTTGCTTATCCCGTTCCGGGCCCGGCGGTGTGTCGCAATAGCTTCCCGCATGAAGCTCGACGATATCGGCGTTGAGCGCCCGTGCCGCCTCAAGCTGCTTCAAGTCGGGATCGATAAAAAGCGAGACCCGGATGCCGGCGCCGGCGAGTTCCGTTATGTAATGCTGCAGATGGTTATGGCCGCCAACCACGTCGAGCCCGCCCTCGGTAGTTAGTTCCTGGCGTTTTTCAGGCACCAGACAGGCGGCGTTGGGAATATGGCGCAAGGCAATATCGAGCATCTCGTCGGTCGCTGCGATCTCGAAATTGAGCGGCAGGTCGACTTCATTGATGATGCGTTCAATATCGTTGTCCGAAATATGGCGGCGATCTTCACGCAAATGCGCCGTGACGCCGTCGGCGCCGGCGTCGGCGGCAAGCTTGGCTGCGCGGACAGGATCCGGTTGATCGCCGCCGCGCGCGTTGCGGATGGTCGCGACGTGATCGATATTGACGCCCAGGCGTAGCTTTTCGCTCATAATCTTCACTCCTTATTTTCGGTCGCCATAATAATCTCTCTGCGGCGCCTTTCTCGGCGGCGACTGCGCATCTTCTGATAATTCGCCACGATTTTCCTAACCGGCCAAAAGCACGCAACCCAGACAATAATGCTTGTGGGAAACGACCCTAAGAACATGGGCAGCAAGATGGCCCGTGGTTCTTCAAAGATATACGCTATGGATAGCTCTTCGGGAAGGGCATGTCCGACTTCCCAGCCGAGTATCCATGTGCCGATGCGATAGATAAACGCCCAGATAAAGGGAAAGGTCCAGGGGTTGCCTATCGCCGTGCCAAGGACTGATGCGAATAGGTTGCCGCCGATCAACCAGGCGAGCAGGGCGCCGAACAGAAAATGCAGGCCGATGAAGGGGGTGAAGGACACGGCAGCACCACAAGCCAGCCCCGCCGCAATACTGTATGGCGAGCCGGGAAGCCTTTTGACACGATGAAAAAAATACGTGCCGGCACGACGCCATCCACCTTTCGGCCAGAAAAACCCTTTGATGCGGTGCCCCCAATCCCGCTTGTCACGACGCCGAAACATCAGCTCATATCTCGACGCGGCTGCCCGGCTTCACGGCGGGCGACGATGCCAGTTCGGGGGGCAGCTTGTCGGCCTCATAGGTCGGAAGATTCAGACCCGCCAGGGCGAACAGCGGAACGCCGAGATCAACCTCGCCGTCGCTGCGATCTATCAGGCAGCTTGCGGCGACCACAAGACCACCAAGCTCTGTGATGCAATCGATACATTCGCGCGACGATTTACCGGTTGTCACGATGTCTTCGGCCATCAGCACCCGGGCGCCCTTGGCCAATCCGAAGCCGCGTCTGAGGATCAAGCTGTTATCGATGCGTTCGGTGAACATGGCTGGGACGCCTAATTGCCGGCCCATTTCATAGCCGACGACCACACCGCCCATGGCCGGTGACACCACCGCATCGATGGCGCCGGCGCCGAGGCGCTCGACGATCCGTTCCGTCAGCGCCGCGCACAGCCGGGCGCCGCGGCGGGCGTCCATCATCACCCGGGCGCATTGCAGGTAAGCCGTGCTATGCAGCCCGGAACTCAGCAAAAAATGCCCCTCAAGCAAAGCGCCTGCCTGGCGGAATTCCTCAATTACTTCGTCTTTGGTCATGGCTACTCGATTCCAAGTCTATCCCCGCGAGCGCTCGGCGGAATTGATCGTCGAGGTGGCGCGGAGCGCAGTAATGATGGTCGTCAGATGTTTTACATCGTGAACCTCGATGTCGACCAGTATTTCGAAAAAATCCGCCGATCGATTGGTGATTTTCAAGTTGCTGATATTGCCGAAATTCTTGGCGATCACCATAGAAAGGCCGCCGAGACTACCGGGTTCGTTGGTCACCACCAGCTTAATTCTGCCGAGATGGAGCGCATCACCATCATGACCTGATTCCCACGCCACATCGAGCCATCGGTCGGGGTCGTCGGTTAAGGATTCGAGTGTTTCGCAGTCGATGGTATGGATGGTGACACCCCGGCCCGTGGTCACAATGCCCACAATGCGGTCCCCGGGAAGTGGGTGACAGCAGACGGCGTAATGCATGGCCATGCCGGGTATCAGGCCGCGTACAGCGACCGCGTGGTCCTCGGTCTTTTCCGTTTTCGCCCGTCGCCGTTTGAGCGACACGGGCTCCTGGTCTTTAACCTCGGCCTCCGGATAGGCCACAGCGACGAGCTCGTGACCGGTAACAACGCCCTCACCCACTGCGGCGTAAAGATCATCGATGGAATCTTGCTGGAATTTGGGAAGTATTGTTTGGAGGATTTTTTCGGACTGCTTTTGCTTGGCCTGACGGAACGACTTCTGAACAATGGCGCGGCCGAGATTTACATATTCATCGCGCTGTTGCTGACGCACGAAACGACGAATGTTGCTGCGCGCCCGGCCGGTAACGACAAACCGCTCCCAGGAAGGCGACGGCGTCGGTGTCTTCGAACAGATGATTTCCACCTGGTCGCCGTTTAACAGGATTGTGCGAAGCGGCTTCATGCGGCCGTTGATCTTGGCGCCGACACAGGTATTGCCGACTTCGGAATGGACAGCATAGGCAAAGTCGACCGGTGTCGATCCGCTGGGCAGAGCGATGAGGTCTCCTTTCGGCGTGAAATTGAAGACCTGATCCGAGAACATTTCGAGTTTGGTATTCTCCAGAAACTCCTCGGGCCCGGAAGCATGATCGAGGATTTCCAGCAATTCCCGTAGCCAGCGGTATTGCCGCCCTTCACGACGCGCCGTTGTTGCGTTTGTTTCCTTGTACAGCCAATGGGCAGCAACGCCGATTTCGGCAAAACGATGCATTTCTTCGGTGCGCACCTGAATTTCAATACGATCGTTGTTAGGGCCGATCACCGCTGTATGGATCGATTTGTAGCCATTTGGCTTAGGCGTCGAGATGTAATCCTTAAATCGCCCCGGCACCATCTGATAAGCGCCATGCACCGCGCCGAGAGTTTCGTAGCAGGTGGCTACGTCCGCGACAACGATACGAAACGCGATGATATCGGAGAGCTGCTCGAAGCTGATGTTCTTGCGCTCCATCTTGTCCCAGATCGAGTGAGGTTTCTTCTCACGCCCCGATATCTCGGCCTTGATCTTCGATTTTGAGAGGGTTTTCTCAAGTGCCTTGATGATTTTAGGCGCATGGTTTTCACCGGTTTTACGCAAATATTCAAGCCGCGCCATGACCGAATCCCGAGCTTCCGGATTGATCTCCTGAAAGGCCAGGTCTTCGAGTTCGTCCTGAATTTCCCGCATGCCGATGCGCGATGCGAGAGGCGCGTAGATATCCATGGTTTCGCGCGCAATCCGCCGGCGCTTTTCGGGGTCGTCGACATGTTTCAGGGTGCGCATGTTGTGCAGCCGGTCGGCGAGCTTGACCAGCAGCACGCGGATATCATCCGACATTGCCAGCAATAGCTTGCGGAAGTTTTCTGCCTGCTGGGTGTGATCAGATTGCAATTCGATCCGCGACAGCTTGGTAACGCCATCGACGAGCTGGGCAATTTCTTCGCCGAACAGCCCTTCGATCTGATCAATGGTGGCGTCGGTATCTTCAACCGTGTCGTGGAGCAGTGCTGTGATGATCGTTGCGCAGTCGAGCTTTATGCCGGTCAATATGCCGGCGACTTCTAAGGGATGGGAAAAATATGGATCACCCGAAGCGCGCTTCTGGGTGCCATGAACCTTCATCGCGAAGACGTATGCGCGGTTGAGTCCGTCTTCGTCTACGTTTGGGTCGTATGCCTTGACCCGCTCGACCAACTCATACTGTCGAATCAACGGCTTTCTTTCGCTAGACTCCGCCTGTTATACCGCATCCAGCCACGAGGCTTAGCTGCTGCTTTCGTCTTCGACAGGCGACTCAGTTGGATCACCTGCGGTTTTCGCCTCTTCTGCGACGGCCGCGGGCTCATCCTCAAACTCAACCGATTTAAGGGCTGCCGCGTCAGCCGCAGCCGCAGCCGCATCTCCGAGGCTAGTCTTCGGGGTTTCGGTGATTACATCCGCCCATTCTTTTTCGGCGGCAGCCAGGATGTTGGTGGTTTCCTCTTCCGGCTCATCGGCATCGACATATTTCTGCAGACCGAAGATGACTTCATCCTTGAGTGCAACGATATCGATGCTTTCCTCGGCGATCTCACGCAGCGCGACAACCGGATTTTTGTCGTTATCACGATCGACGGTTTCTTCATCACCCGACGACAGGCCGCGCGCGCGCTGGCTTGCTAGCAGAACGAGCTCGAACCGATTGGGAATTTTGAGAATGCAATCTTCGACAGTAACGCGAGCCATATAGAATATCTCCAGAGAACGGTCGTGAATGTAGCGCTCTATTTATAGTGCTAGCCGTCTTAAATCAAGCATAGGCTCATATTGTTAATCTATTGGTTCGGCGACCTGGTCGGGGCCCAGCGCGTTTATCAGAACCGTAATTTCCTTGCCGCTTCGGGGATGAATCCATCCCGGTGCAACTTCGGCCATGGGCAGCAGCACGAAGGCGCGGTCCGCCAAGCGGGGATGGGGAAGTTCGGGCGGTGGCACGCCGTCGGCCAGACTGCCTCGATAATCCAGCAAATCGAGATCTAGGGACCGGGCTGCCGCCGGCCCCGACCGTTCGCGGCCGAAGCGATTCTCGACCATATGGAGGGCTTTGAGCAAATCGGCCGGGTCCAGATGGCTATCGACGGCGGCCACTCCGTTGATGAACCAGGGCTGCGAGGAAACGGGTACGGGTGCAGATTTATACCAGCGAGACCGGCTGATGACGCGCACGTCCATGTCTTCCAGGACGCCCAGCGCAGCCATACAGGTCTCCAAAGGAGACTTGTCTCCCGACGGTAGATTTGCGCCCACGGCAATTAAAATTTGACCCTGGGAATTAATACTTGTTTGCATCACCGAGACATTCTAAAAAAACAGTATAAAGTAACTCTATCGGTGGTTTGTTGGTGGTAACGGGTAATAAATCGCATTTTATAGCGGTATACAGGTGAGGATTATAACAATGAATTTTTATCCGCAAGAACGGATAGGTTTGTTTATCGATGGGGCAAATTTATATGCTACGGCGCGCGCTCTGGGTTTCGACATCGACTACAAACGATTGTTGGAATTTTTTAACGACGAAGGCTGTCTGATACGCGCCATGTACTATACGGCGTTGCTGGAAGATCAGGAATATTCCTCCATTCGCCCCCTCGTCGATTGGCTCGATTACAACGGCTATACCATGGTCACCAAGCCGACCAAGGAATTTACCGACGTCGCTACGGGCCGGCGCAAGATCAAAGGAAATATGGATGTCGAAATCGCCGTCGACATTATGGAGATGGGCGAAAATCTCGATCATGTCGTCCTGTTTTCCGGCGACGGCGACTTCCGCAGCCTGGTCGAGGCGACGCAACGCAGGGGATCGCGGGTCTCCGTCGTCAGCACCATTCGCTCACAGCCTGCCATGGTGGCCGACGAGCTACGCCGCCAGGCTGATATTTTCATCGATCTCTTTGACATGAAACAGGCTATTGAACGGACTATTCAGCAGCGCGATGAAGTCAGCGCCGACGTCGCGTAACGGAAACCGTCGCGCCAAAATTTCGCTTTATGACATGAGACGCTTTGTCGAACCGGGGCAGAACTGTCCCCTATGCCCGAGACTGGTTGAATATCTGGCCGCTACAAGGGCAGACCATCCCGATTGGCATAACGCGCCCGTACCGAGCTTCGGTCCCCTATCGGCCCGCTTGCTCATCGTCGGCCTGGCGCCGGGTATGCGCGGCGCCAATCGCACCGGCAGGCCGTTTACCGGCGATCATGCGGGCGATCTTCTCTACGGCACCCTCGCACGCTTCGGCTTTTCCGCCGGACAGTACGGCGCCGAGCCCGATGACGGCCTTTCCCTGATCGATTGCCGAATCACCAACGCGGTGCGCTGTGTGCCGCCCGAAAACAAGCCGATAGGCGCAGAGGCCAACGCTTGCCGGAAATTTCTCTCAGGCGAGATCGCCGCCATGCCCCAGTTGAGAGTCATCCTCGCCCTCGGCGGCCTGTCCCATAACGCCGTGATGCGCACCCTGGGCCACAAACAAGCGGCCGCGAAATTCACCCACTGCGCCCGCCATGAAGGCTTGCGCGAGGGCCTCACCCTGGCCGACAGCTATCATTGCTCGCGTTACAACACCAACACCGGCCGCCTCACGCCTGCCATGTTCGATCAGGTATTCGAAGGCATACGGGCGACGTTGGATGGGCAGGCTAACGATTAGCCAAACCAGATCCCGTCATTAATCGCCGGGGCGACGAGCGCGATATTCTCAAGGCTTTGGCTAAAGCCGATTAGAACATCGGCGCGATCCAAATCACCGCTTACCAGCAAACTATTCCAGCCATTAAACCCGGCCTCATCCGGTGCCCGGCTAAGAACATTTGCATACAAAGCAGTAATAAATGTGGTGTTGGAAGAGTCGGCGCCATAGAGCGAAATGAATTCAGCACTGACGATGAAAGCATTCGAAAGACCGTGCAATTGCAGGCCGTTATCCATGAGGCTGGCATTATGCAGCAAGCCTGGAGAGTCCGGCGCACGAGAGAAAGCAGCCTGATAAAGCCGGAAGGCCTGACCGGTATTTCCCGAAGAATCAATGGCCAGAGTTGGTCTTCCCCCCATGAGTTGGTCCATCCCTATAGTTAGTAGAGGAGGATCAAGACATGGGAATCAAACGACACAGACCGGAACAGATCGTCACCAAGCTACGGCAGGTTGAAGTGCTTGTCG
>Ga0066376_10003995_pt1 | contig 12989 bp, 12 predicted proteins | sample Knorr_S15_td_Bot_FD_77009 | JGI IMG/M metagenome (GOLD analysis project Ga0066376, IMG submission 77009) | Marine microbial communities from Southern Atlantic Ocean transect - Knorr_S15_td_Bottom_ad_5009_LV_A | ecosystem: Environmental > Aquatic > Marine > Oceanic | place: Southern Atlantic... | reverse complement strand
CTTTGCCCTCACCGTAGGGCTGACCGCCGGCGTGATCTCGGCGGTGCATCGCAATTCACCCTACGATGTCTCTTTCATGTTGCTGGCGACGGTCGGGATCGCGGTACCCAATTTTGTGCTGGCGAGTGTCGCCGTCGTACTCTTCGTCTTTGTCTGGCCATTGTTTCCTGCGGCCGGCTGGGGTCAATTGAACCAGATTATTCTGCCAGCGATGTGCCTGGGAGCTCCGTTTGCCGGCTACATCGCTCGCCTCACCCGTACCGGCATGCTGGAAGTGATGGGGATGGACTACATCCGCACCGCTTATGCCAAGGGTCTTAACACTCGCCAGGTGGTGCTCAAACATGCCATGCGGGGGGCGATTCTCCCGGTCGTCTCTTACCTCGGCCCCGCCACGGCCGGGATTCTCTCCGGCTCGCTGGTGATCGAACGGATCTTCGCGCTGCCAGGCATGGGAAGCCATTTCATCGAAGCAGCGTTGCAGCGGGATTACACGCTGGCCATGGGCATGGTGCTGGTCTACACGGTGCTGTTGTTCGTGATGAACACGCTTGTCGACATGTCCTACAGCATTATCGATCCCCGGGTCAAGATGGAGGCCTAGCACGTGGGGCAGCAGATTGAACAGAAGGGTGGCGGTGACCGGTCAGAGCTGGAGCGCTACGCTGCCTTGCTTGCCGAGGCCAAGCGCATCAAGGGGATTTCACTCTGGCGAGATGCCTGGCGCCGACTGCGCAGGAACCGCGCTGCGATGGTCTCGCTGGTGTTCTTGATCCTGCTCTCACTGCTTGCCCTCTCCACCCCACTCTTGCCCTTGCAGTCTCCCTCGGAAACAAATCTGGACAATACCCAGTCCCCCCCCGCGCTGACAGCTGCGAGCATGCCGCTGAGCGATGCGCTGGCCGATCATGACAAGGCGGTTGCTGCCTTGGAAGCGGAACGTCGCCAGGCCGCTTCTGACAACAAGCGGCAGGACATAGACCTGCAGATCGAAGCGATGGTCCGGGGTAGCCCGCTGAGGAAATACTGGAATAACCCGGGTCCCATGACACGTAGCATGATTCGGCTGCGCGTCATGCTCTTTGGCGACTGGTGTGCTCCTTCCATTTTCGGCACCGACAACCTGGGTCGGGACGTGCTTTCACGGCTCTGCTGGGGAGCCCGTGTTTCCCTGGTTGTCGGTATCGTCGCCACCCTGGTGTCGCTCGTGATAGGGGTCTCCTACGGCGCCACCGCCGGGTACCTGGGAGGCCGCGTGGATGCGATCATGATGCGGATCGTGGACGTGATTTACTCGGTCCCTTTTATCTTCGTGGTGATCTTCCTGATCACGATCCTCAGCGAGGAGTCGATTCGTGAGCGGCTCAACGACATCGGGATCGACCAGGTGATGATCTTTTACCTGCTGATTGGTGCCATCTACTGGCTGACCATGGCCCGCGTGGTCCGTGGCCAGGTGATCTCACTCAAGAATGAACAATTTGTCGAAGCGGCTCGCACGGTAGGAGCGAGTCGCATGCGGATTGTCTTTCGGCACCTGATTCCCAACGTGATGGGGATCGTGATTGTCTACCTGACCCTGACGATTCCCGCCGTGATGCGTTTTGAAGCATTCCTTTCGTTTCTCGGCCTGGGGGTCTCACCGCCGGATGTCTCCTGGGGCCTGCTGGTGAACGAGGGGCTGCAGGATATTACGCCGGTAAAGATCTACTGGTGGACCGTCACCGCCTCGGGGATGGCCCTGGCGATGACATTGTTTGCATTGAGTTTCCTGGGCGATGGTATGCGTGACGCCCTGGATCCGCGGATGAAGAACCGATAGGACAACCCGAAACTGTATTGACCATGACCCAGCCACTCCTCCAAGTCGATGACCTGTACGTCGAGTTTCGCACCGACGATGGTGTGGTGCAGGCTGTCAGTGGTGTCTGCTTTGATCTTGAGCCGGGCGAGACGCTCGGTATCGTGGGGGAATCGGGTTCAGGCAAGACGGTGACCAACCTGGCGATCATGGGCCTGGTACCGACTCCACCGGGCCGAATTGCAGGAGGCGAGATCCTTTTTCGTGGCCAGGACCTGGTCGGCATGCCGCCTGGCGAGTTGTCCCGCCTGCGCGGCAACGATATTGCCATGATCTTCCAGGATCCGATGACCGCGCTGAACCCCTACCTGACGGTGGGGGAGCAGTTGACCGAGGTGACTCGGCTGCACCTGGGGCATGACCGTGGGCAGGCGCTGACACATGCAATCGAGATGCTCGATCGAGTCGGCATCCCCGCGCCAGATCAAAGAGTGATGGACTATCCCCACGAGTTCTCGGGGGGGATGCGGCAGCGAGTGATGATTGCCATGGCACTCTCCTGCAAGCCGGACGTGTTGATCGCGGACGAGCCGACCACGGCGCTGGATGTCACTATCCAGGCACAGATCCTGGAGCTGATGAAACAGCTTCAAGAGGATGAGGGGACCGCGATCATCTTCATTACCCATGACCTGGGAGTGGTTGCCAACATCTGCAACCGGGTGATGGTGATGTACGGCGGGCGGATTGTCGAGGAAGCCAGGACTGTCGACCTGTTCGCCAAACCCCGACATCCTTACTCGATGGGCCTGCTGCGGTCAGCCTTGCGCTGGGACCAGGACACGGGAGAAGAACTCAAGGTGATTGAAGGCCAACCGCCGGACATGATAGCGCTGCCGCCGGGATGTGCCTTTGAACCACGCTGTCCCTACGCAGAAGCAGGTTGCAGCGAGCAACTCCCACCGCTGGTGACGCTCGACGACAGCCGACGGCACGCCTGCCTGGTTGATATCGATTCATCAAGTAGCAAGGGGTTTTGATATGTCGACCGGATCGAATACTCCGCTGCTCGAAGTTCGTGACCTGTCGGTTCACTTCACCTCGCAGGGTGACTGGCTGGGGCGCAACAAGCGGGTGGTGCGCGCGGTGGATGGAGTGAGCTTCACGGTGGCTGAGGGTGAGACGCTTGGACTGGTAGGAGAATCCGGGTGTGGCAAGTCGACCACGGCCCGGGCGATTCTCAAGCTGTTGCCGTTGAATTCCGGAGAGATCCTGTTAGACGGGGAGAGAATTGACCAGCTTTCTGACCGAGAGATGCTCCCTTACCGGCGCTCGATGCAAATGATCTTCCAGGATCCCTTTGCCTCGTTGAATCCACGGATGACGGTCGGTTCTATTGTTTCCGAGCCGATGAAGATCTTTGGGCTGCACGATCCGGCGGACCGGCGGCTGGAAGTGATGCGGCTGATGGACCTGGTGGGACTCAATCCACGTTTCCTGAACCGTTACCCGCACGAGTTTTCTGGCGGCCAGCGGCAGCGGATCGGTATTGCCCGGGCGCTGGCGGTGGAACCCCGCTTGATTGTCTGTGACGAGGCGGTGTCGGCCCTGGATGTATCTATCCAGGCCCAGGTGATCAACCTGCTGCAAGATCTCCAGCAGAAGCTGGGGGTCTCCTACGTCTTTATTGCCCATGACCTGGCGGTGATTCGGCACATCGCCGACCGCGTCGGCGTGATGTACCTCGGAAGGATCGTGGAACTCGCCTCCGCCAGGGACCTTTATGATAACCCACAGCATCCTTATACCAGTGCCTTGCTCTCGGCAGCTCCAATTCCAGATCCTGCCTCCGAGCTGGATCGCCAGAGGGTCATGCTGCATGGAGAAATCCCTTCTCCGGACAAGCACTACCCGGGCTGCTCGTTTGCAGATCGCTGTCCGCTTGTCGAGGACCGCTGTCACAAAGAGGTACCGACGCTCGGCGAAGGTAACCACCAGGCCGCCTGCCTGCTGGTCGATCCCTGACCACTGACCACTGACCACTACCGTCTCGCCTCGAGCCGATCGGCCAATTCATGCAATGACTCCGCATCGTCCGGGCTGTAGATGTGCAGGACGTTCAGGAGGGAGTTGTCGGAGCGTGGATAGAGTCGAATTCCGTCCTTGCATCGCTCGACACGTTCCACCAGGTACCAGGGGATCTGCTGGCTGCGTCCGAGAAACCGACGAGTAATTACAACGCTGCTGAAGTCGAATTGGACCGGCAGCCATAATCTCCAGGTGCAGCTGAGCAGCACCAGCAGCACGAAAATGGACATCCACGGCTGGCCAGTAAGCCAGTAGACTCCGAAGGCCACAGCCGCAATACCCGCCAGCCCGAGGATGCCGGCAGGTGAATCTCGCAGTGGCCAGCAGACAATGCTCAGTTCAGGCTGGGCGGGTAGGTTACTGACACTGCTACCACTCTTCACCTGGCTGCTACTGGAATCGTCATTCATCATTGATCACCTCGGGGGGGGCCGGGGTGGAGATACCGTTGTTCGCCAGTTGCTGGTCGTCAACCTGGCCAGCGGGCAGGGTGGAGTCTTTCAGGGCTCCGAGCAATAAAAACGAGAAGAAGGCAAACAGCAGGCCATTAAAGACCACGGCCGACACCAGGCAGACGCCAAAATAGTCCTTCATCAGAACGACACCGGGCGGAAAGTCCGAGACAGGCTCTCGGCGATCGACCACTGCGGTGCCAGCGGCTCTTTCCGTCCTGACCTTTTCTCGCCAGACTTGCCAGTCCTGCAACTGCTTCTCTGAGTCCTTGTCGAAGGACTCGAGGATGCTGGCACGCAGCCATAACATGACAGCCACGGTGATGCCAATCCAGCAGGCGGCGGCGATGATCCAGGCAGCTTGCTTCATCCGTTTCCAATGCCTCCAGCGATCTCTAGAGAGGATGATGCCATTGTTTCCTGAGTGCCAGCAATTGGGGCACAAGTTTCCTAGTCGCCCGCGACCGGTGACTCAACACCGACTTGACACTTGGTCCAAGTTGCCCGAATGTCTGGTGATACTCGGGAATCTCGAAGAGTGGATCGTAGCCAAACCCGTTGGTTCCAGCCGGTTGAATGCGAATCACTCCATGGCATTGAGCCTCGCTCGATGCCCTGACTGTCCCCGCCGGGTCGCAGACCGCCATGTGGCAGCAGTAGTGAGCCTGCCGCTGCTGGTTGTCGAGGTCGCCAAGTTGTGCCAGGAGATGGTTGTTGTTCTGATCATCCGTCGCATCGGGACCGCTAAAGCGGGCGGAGTAGATGCCGGGGGCGCCATCCAGGGCCTGCACACAGAGCCCACTGTCCTCGCCGAGCACCCAGTGGCTCAGTTGTTGAGCTTGCTCGCTTGCCTTGAGCTCCGCATTCTCGGCAAACGTTGTCCCGGTTTCTTCGACGTCGAGCGAGTTGTCGAAGTCCGAGAGGGTGAGTAGCTGGAAACCCCAGGGAGCGAGCAGCTGTTCAAGTTCCAGCCGCTTCTTCTGGTTGTGGGTGCCAAGCACGAGAATCCGAGAATCGGTCATGAGAGAGGTTGGAGTCTAGAGGTGAGAGACCGATTCGCTCCGCCTTCGGTGGACAGATCGGAGAGCAGGAGAAAGTAGAATTGGAGAACAGGGTTGGACACTTTCCTGCAGTCTACTCTCTACTTTCTTCCTTCACTAACCCCTGACCATGTGCTCTCTATCGCGGCACGCGAATTGGCGCGGGCTTGATATCAAAGGGGATCCCTGTCAGTGTCCGCGGGACCAGGCCCGAGGGCCGCCCGTTGGGCAGCGTGTTCCGACGGGCCTTGTAGGTTTCGACGATCCGCACGATTCGCGGGTCGATTTCAATCCTCCCATCTGAATAGCGCGTCCCCACGCTTTTGAAACTGCCAATTGTCACGATGCTCTCATTACGATCGTGAAACTCGTAGGCATCGACACCCTTGGACCGCATCACCATTGTCAGCCGATGGGCATACTCCGCCGCCTCCACCAGGCGGTTGGAAAGCACTGCGTTCTTGTCAAAGTTCTTATCCCAGGTCGTGGTCACCTTTCCCTGGAACGAAGCGACTTTCACGGTAAAGGGGGCTGGATTGTCCAGCAGGTTAAACTCCACGTCCTCGTTCAGTCGCACCACGAACGGATCCACGGTGCTTTGACCGCTACCATCTAGAGGCTTCAGCGGATTGATGCTCAGGAAGGCCTTGCCCATCGGCCCCTTGTTCTTCTTATCCATGCTCGGATTGAACCGTCTCTGAATATATCGAAGCATTGCGAATCGCTGACTGCTTAATCCTGCCGCGCTCACGTCACCGGTCGTGTACGCCTCGAAGTCCTCAATTGCGAGTTTCAAGGCGGCGGGTCGCAGGTACTTGACCGTTTCAAGCGTATCCTGGGCATCGGATGTATCGAGGGAGCTGAATTGGCCAACCAGCACGGCAATCTCGTCGAAGCGAATATCTTGCTTATGCCGCATCTTCAGGGCTTCCCCGTACTTGTTAATTCCCCGTCCCACAACTGCCTTGCTGAAGTCATAGGTCCGCTTGTGGGTAAAGGCCTCAAGCTTGAATTGCTTGCGCAGTTCGTAAACGAGTTCCTGCGCCTGCTTCTGGGCACCTGGCCCGGCAAATGAGGTTGCCATGATCATCCAGGGGCCATGTTCGGGCTGAAGCGGGTACGACTTGTCGGGGTCGGCATCGATAATGCGAAATGGGAGCAGTGCGAGCAGGGGGTTTCCCGCTCGCGAGGTACCCGCAGGCCAGCAGCAGGCCAGCATGGCAGCCGCGATTGCGATCAACCACTTGTACATGGAGACGTTCCTTGTTGGGTGAGCAGTTTGAGAGCATGGAGAGTACTGAAAGCGCACCGGGAGCTCCCTGTGCGGGTGGGAAAAGTATCACAAGCAGGGCAGTTATGCCAGACAGATTCTTAACCGGGATGCCCTGTGCAGCTGGCCAGCACTCGGTCCTCACAGAGTTGCCCGGCGATTACCGGGACCAGTTTTCCGAGCAGGGATTCGCTGCCGGAAAATTCGACCGGCACGTAGCGACCGGAAGTGCCTTGCAGCCGCCCCTGCATAGACGATTCAACCAGGATTTCCATTTCCCGGCCCAGCAGCGACCTGAAATACTGTTGCCTCAGATCGGCTTCCACGACTCGCAGCTCGGCTGACCGCTGCCGTTGGATCGCACGCTCGACATGCCCATCCATCTCGGCGGCCGGTGTGCCCCTCCTGGGACTAAAGGGGAAAGCGTGAATCTTGCTAAAACCGATCTGGCGAACTGTATCGAGCGTCTGCTGGAACTCGGCATCCGTTTCACCCGGAAAACCGACAATCACATCGGTCGTCAGGGCTGGCTGGTCCAGCATCTCGTTCACCAACCCGCAGCGGTCGACAATACTCTGGACCGACCAGCGGCGATTCATTCTGCGCAGGACCGAGTTGGCGCCGCTCTGCAAGCAGACGTGCAGGTGCGGACAGATGCGGCTTGAATGCTGAGCCATCAGGTCCAGCAGCGGACGAGTCACTTCGGTCGTCTCAATACTGGAGAGGCGAATCCGGAAATCTCCATCCAGTCCGAGCAGTTGCTCAAGCAGGTCGGACAATCGCGTCCACTGGTCACGCGGCCGGTCCACGTTCCAGTCGACGCCATAATGGCCCAGGTGGATTCCGGTGAGCACGACTTCCTGGTAGCCGTTATCCACCAGTCGACGAACTTCTTCCAGGATCTCGTTCAGCGGTCGGCTTTCCATCTGCGGCCGGACGAAGGGGATGATGCAATAGGTACACCGCAGCAGGCAGCCATCCTGGACTTTCACGTAGGCCCGATGCCGGGTGCCGAACCTGGAAATCCCGTTTGGAATATCGACCAGGCCGAAGCGACCGAGCAGGTCGGGAAGTTCCCGCTTGTCTGTGACCACTTCGACCACATTCGGCAACTTGGCAACTTCCTCCGGCGCTCGTGTTGCGTAGCATCCCATCACCACGATCCGGCTATCCGGGTTTTCCCGTGCCAGGCGGCGAATCACCTGTCGACTCTTGGCATCTCCCTCGTTGGTCACCGTGCAGGTGTTGACAATACAAAGCTCCGCCACGTCGTCTTCAGAGGCCTGCTGGTAGCCAAGCTGGATCAACCCCTCACGTATGAACTGGGTCTCGTACTGGTTGACCTTGCAACCAAGGGTGACTGTCTTGACGAATGCGGGCATGAGGGGGGCCTAGTGGTCTGGTTCGATTGAGGCCGACATCGAACCCTTGCAGTGCTGGATCAGCTTGTCCCCGCCAAAGGCGTGAATCTGGTCTCGTTTCAACTCCGCGTGCTCCAGCGTGGTTGTCAAGCAGATCGTACGGCCATTGCGATCAACCTGCGCCGCCAGTTCGTAGCCGCGTTCGTAAGGGTGTCCGAAAAGCGATTTTAACATCTTGATGACGTACTCGTACGAATGATCGTCATCATCCCAGAGAATAACGTGGTACGGCGACTGCCTTTTTACCTGTTGATCCCGGTTCACGTCGGGCAAGGCCGGCTCTAGAGTCGCGGTTCGTTGCTTGTCCGACACCGTGTTCTCCTGCAAAAATTGAAAAAATCATTGGCCGGGGCAGTTGACCGCCGGGCGCTGGCGAATTGTAATTCTCTATTGGGCCAACTACTTTATTGTACAAAATGTGACTTCGCCCGGGTGATACCGGGCATGAATTTCATCAACAGGTCGCCGCGCGCTGTACCCGCTTTTCCCTTCTCGCCCGCGGTGGTACAAACACCTGATCATTGGCATCACACTTCACCCCCCCCTCGCCTCGTGGGATTCTAAACATGGCTGCCTTGGACGAGTACCTGGAACAACACCGGGACGAATTTGAAGAAGATCTGTTCGAGTTTCTCAAGATTCCCAGCGTGAGTACGGACAGTCAGTACCAGGGCCACGTGGCCGATGCCGGCCAATGGCTCACGGACCATTTTCTCAAGCTGGGATTCGAAGCGACGCTCTATCCCACCGATGGTCATCCGATTGTCTATGCGGAGTCGCCTCCGGTGGAGGGAGTTCCCACGGTGCTGGTCTATGGTCACTATGATGTGCAGCCGGCGGATCCGGAGGACGAATGGGAGACACCTGCCTTCGAGCCCAATGTACGAGATGGGAATGTCTATGCCCGGGGTGCCACCGATGACAAGGGCCAGATGTTGACTCACATCAAGAGTGCCCAGGCCTGGATGGAAACGGCCGGATCCTTGCCGGTCCAGATCAAGTACTTGATCGAGGGTGAGGAGGAAGTTGGTAGCGAGAACCTCTATACCTTCATTGATGAAAACCGGGAGAAACTCTCCTGCGACATCGCTGTCATCAGCGACACCTGCCAGTTCGGTCCAGGACAGCCAGCGATCACCTATGGATTGCGAGGCATCGCCTACTTCGAGCTACAGCTGACCGGACCGAGACAGGATCTTCACTCGGGTACCTTTGGCGGCGCGGTTACCAACCCGACAATTGCGCTGTGCCAAATGCTCTCGGCCCTGGTCGACAACGAGGGACATGTCCAGATCCCGGGATTCTACGACGACGTGGCGGCGTTGGACGATAAGGAACGTTCGCGGATCGCCGCCTTGCCGTTCGATGAGAGGGTCTTCATGGAACAGGTGGGTGTGGAAGGGCTTTCTGGGGAAGCTGGTTACACCACGCTGGAGCGTCGCTGGGTTCGGCCCACTTATGACATCAATGGGATCTGGGGCGGCTACCAGGGGGAAGGGGGCAAGACCGTGCTTCCGAGCAAGGCAACGGCCAAGTTCAGCTTCCGCCTTGTTCCCAACCAGAATCCGGCAGCGATTGTCGAGTCGCTTGAAGCGATGCTGCAGGAGATCTGCCCCACAGGGATCACCATGGAGCTGATTGACATGCACGGCGCAGAAGGCGTTATTGTCCCCATCAATAGTGTCTACATGACCGCCGCCGCTCACGCCATTGAGCAAGGCTTCGGCCACTCGCCCGTGTTCATCCGCGAGGGAGGGTCAATCCCGGTGGTGACGGCATTCCATGACCAGCTGGGAGTCGACACCTTGCTGCTCGGCTGGGGATTGGATGATGACAACACGCATAGCCCCAATGAGAAGTTCTCGCTGGCCGACTACCACCGTGGGATCAAGGCCAGCACCTATCTCTGGAAGGAGCTCAGCAAGATTTCCATGGAAGAAACGGTCGATGCTGGATCGTAAGTTCATTCTCGAAAACGCGGCTGCGGTGGCAGTCAACTGCCAGCGCCGTGGTGCCAATGTCGATGTCGAGCTTTTTGTCGAGTTGGAAACGCGCCGCCGAGAACTGCTCAAGGAGGTGGAAGAGCTGAATCGACGGGCAAACGAGGTCTCCAAGTCGATCGGGAAGGCGGCCGATGATTCGCAGCGAGAGGCCCGGAAACAGGAGGGCCGGCAGCTTCGAGAAGCGAAGGACAATGGGCAGGCCGAGCACGATCAGCTCGACGAGCAGATTGGAGAATTACAGGCCGTCATCCCCAACATGTCCCATCCCGATGCACCAGTCGGGGAGGATGACAAGTCGAACCTGGAGATCCGGCGGGGGAAACACGAGCCACCAACCTTTGACTTTCCACAGCTCGATCATGTGGAGCTGGCCGAGAAACATGACCTGATTGACTTCGAAGCGGGAGCCCGCATTGCTGGATCCGGGTTCTACTTTCTCAAGAATGAAGCTGTTCTGCTGGAGCTGGCACTTCAGCAATTCGCCGTGGGGGAGCTGGTCAAGCACGGGTTTGTGCCAGTCATCACGCCGGACCTGGCCAATAGCGAGATCCTGCAGGGGACCGGTTACATTCCCCGTGGACCGGAAACTCAGATCTACAGTGTGGAGAACTCCAATCTCAACCTGGTGGCGACGGCCGAGATCACGCTTGGGGGGATGATGGCAGGGCAGGTGATTGAAGCATCCGAGCTGCCGTTGAAGATGGTCGGGATCAGCCACTGTTTCCGCACCGAGGCGGGAGCGGCTGGCCGGGCCACCCGTGGCTTGTACCGGGTTCACCAGTTTACCAAGATCGAAATGTTTGCTTTCACCCTGCCGGAGCAGAGTGATGACATGCTCGAGCACTTCTGCCAGCTCGAGTGTGATCTGTTTGACCAGCTTGGTATTCCCTACCGGGTTGTGGACACGGCGACCGGGGACCTCGGTGGGCCAGCTTACCGGAAGTACGACCTGGAAGCCTGGATGCCGGGCCGTGGGGATGGGGGTGAGTGGGGAGAAGTCACAAGTACCTCCAACTGTACCGACTACCAGGCCCGTCGGCTTGACGCCCGCCTGCGGGTCGAAGGTGAAAAAGGTACCCGCCTGCTTCACACGCTCAATGGAACCGCGATCGCAATCAGCCGGGCGCTTATCGCAATCCTGGAGAACTTCCAGCAGCCCGATGGAACCATCTCTGTCCCCGAGGTCCTGAGGCTCTGGGTCGGCAAGGATCGGATTGGCGAGAGCTAGTGGTCACTAACCACTGACCTGTCCGGCCAGCTTCTCGACCTGGCGACAGAGCTGCCGGGACTGCTCGGCATCGTTGGACTCGGCAATGCAACGAACGATCGGCTCGGTATTGCTCGACCGAACCAGCAGCCAGCGGTCGGGCCAGTCGAGCCTGAGGCCATCCAGGCGGTTTGCATCGGCCGCGGGGAAAGACCTCTCGAGCAACTCCAGCAGGTCGGCAACCGATTCTCGAGCCAAGGCAACCTGTGCCTTGTGGATCTGGAATTGAGGCAACTGGTCTGCCAGCTGGCTGAGTGGACGATCGCTCTCTGCCAGCGCATCGAGCACCTGGGCCATACCGACGAAGCTATCGCGAGCCAGCACAACCTGCGGGTCGATCGGTCCGCCGTTTCCTTCACCACCGAAACAGGCGTCCTGGTTCAGCATCATGTCGACCACGTTGGCTTCACCCACCGCAGAACGGAAAAAAGGTGCTCCATGTCGGCCGGCAATCTGCTGGCAACTTGTGCTGGTGGCACAATTGGTGACCACACTTCCGGCCCGCGCCGGCAATACATGGTCCAGGCAGAGGGCCAGCGTGAGTTCTTCGCCCAGGTAACGTCCCTGCTCGTCAACAATCGCCAGGCGGTCCGCATCCGGATCCTGGCAGAAACTGACATCGAAGCGGTGGTCAGCCAGCTGGGGGAGTAGCGGGGCGAGGTTCTCGGCCGTCGGCTCGGCCGGATGTTCAAACTGGCCGTCCGGGGTCTCGCCCACGAAGGTGGCCTGGCAGCCGAGTGCCTCGAGCAGGGGTCGCCCCAGCAGGCTGCCAGCCCCGTGGTTGGCGTCCAACAGGACCCTGAAATGCCGCCGCCGGATCTGTTCCACGTCGACCGTATCGAGAATCTTCTGCAGGTGGGTCGCGCCCACATGCGCGATTTGTTGAAGGCTACCAGCCGACCCGGGATCGGAGGTGACCGGGCCATCCTGGTATCGTTCCAGCACAACCTGTCCCTCGGCTGCCGGCACCATCCGGCCACTCGCTGTGAGCAGCTTGAGCCCGTTGTACTCCGGCGGATTATGGCTGGCCGATACCTGGATCCCACCGGCTGCTCCCTGCTCCAGGACCAGGACCGCGGCTGTTGGTGTGGCGGCAATGCCTGCTGCGAGCACGTCGCGGCCAAGTTGCTGCAGCGTACTGCAGACCTGCTCCACCACCGGCCCACCATTGGCCCGGCCATCGCGGCTGACCACCAGCGGGCCGGGGGAAAGCGTACTTGCAAAGGCGGTCACGTAGCGGGCGACCCGTTCGAGCGTGAGCGATGCTCCCACGATGCCCCGCATGCCGCTGACACTGATAATCGGTTCGTCCATCATCCCGTTCTTGTGGTCGTCAGTTGGATCCTAATTGGACGCCAGTTCCCGATCCTTGTGTTGGCGAAAACCGTGCAGCGCCAGCAGGCCATTGGCGTGGACATCCAGCAGCGAATAGCCATTGTTCTGCGCACCGCTTCCCTCGACCATCGCAGCCAGCGTGACGTAATGGATTCCCTCCAGCTGCCGGTGGTCGTTGACGTGGTTATGACCCTGGAAGACAGCCAGCACGGAGCCGGATTTTTCCAGGACCTGGCGAACCGCGGCCGCATTCCGGACGCCGTAATGGTCATCCACATCCAGCCGCTGGTGGACGAAAACGATTGTCTGCCT
>Ga0066376_10003994_pt1 | contig 12990 bp, 12 predicted proteins | sample Knorr_S15_td_Bot_FD_77009 | JGI IMG/M metagenome (GOLD analysis project Ga0066376, IMG submission 77009) | Marine microbial communities from Southern Atlantic Ocean transect - Knorr_S15_td_Bottom_ad_5009_LV_A | ecosystem: Environmental > Aquatic > Marine > Oceanic | place: Southern Atlantic... | reverse complement strand
TTTGACAATACAAAGTGACGATATGTTAACAATAGAAACAATGCATCTTTTGGTGTGTCACTTAATTACAACAATGATCAGAGCTGAAGGCACACCAAAATTTACGTATTGATTAAATGACTAAAGCATTTTTTTTAGATCGTGATGGAGTAATTAATCAAGAAAGAAAAGATTACGTTAAAAAATTAGATGAATTTGAGATTATAGATGACATAGCTGATGCAATAAAAATCATTAAAAGTCATGGTTTTTTAGTAATAATTATTACAAACCAATCAGCTATTAATAGGAAATTACTTTCAATAGAAATGTTAAACAAAATTCATGAAAAGTTAAAATCACATTTAAAAAAAAATAACACATCAATTGACAAAATATATTTTTGTCCACATACACCATCTGAAAAGTGTAAATGTAGAAAACCTAAACCTGGATTGATCATACAAGCAATAAATGATTTCAATATTGATATATCACAAAGTTTTATGATTGGGGATTCTAAAACAGATATAGAAGCAGCAAAAAGTGCAGGATGTAAAGGGATTTTATTAAAGAAAAGTCAAACTTTGTTAGAGGTTGTTAGTGATTTATTTGAAAGTGAAAAAAGATGAGATATTCCTGAATCAATTCCGTTAAATTTCATATCAATTTTTTTTCCAAAGTTAGCTGAATCTAAACACCCATTTTTTGGTCTTGATGCAACCTGTAAAATTTCTGATGATTTTGTAGGCAGTATCAAATTTTTATCCAAACTAAACTGTACAGCCAATTTCTGAGCAAATTCAAATCTATTTAGGCATGAATTTCCTGAAGCATGAAAGAGACCAGATAGATCATTTTCAATAATTTTGAATACAGATCTTGCCAAATCATCTACCAAAGTTGGTGTATTGTATTGATCAACGAATGCATTCACAGTTTTTTTATTTTTTAAACTGCTTAAAACCCAATTTGTAAAACGTGAACGAGTGTGCCACCCATATATCACAGTAGTTCTTAAAATCAAATTATTAGTATTTCTTAAAACTATTTTTTCTGCTTTAAGTTTTGTTTTTCCGTAATAACTTAATGGATTAGGAACATCAGATTCAAAATATTTTCCAGATTTTTTTCCATCAAAAACAGCATCTGTTGAAAAATAAATTAATTTTGAATTGACTTTATGACATATTTCAGAAATATCTTCAGTAATTTTTACATGTAACAAATCTGTTAATTCATGATTTGATTCACAAAAATCGACATTCGGAAATGCAACAGTATGAATTACTGTGGAGGGTTTGATTTTTTCTATATAATCTAAAATTTGTGTTTTATTTGTAAGTAAATCAAGTTGAAGTGAAGATACTTTAGGGTTATTGATAGGGGTAACGTTTTCAGTTGCATAAATTTCATAATCATTTGTTGCATAATCAATAATTGTACTTCCAACTAGACTAGCACCACCAATAATCAATAGTTTTTTTGACATATTTTATGGATTTTTTTTCCATTTATCCCAATTATAATCATCATAAGTTACATTATGCTCATCACGATTATCTGGTTTCCATGAAGGATTAACTACAGATAAAATTATACTCGGTTCATCCGAAAGATTAATGTGTGCTGAAGAACGGTTTTTTGGAATTTCAATAAGAACAGGTTTTTCTTCACTAGATTCAATTTCAAGATATTTACCTGATTCCTCTTTAATAATAAAAACAACTTTTCCCTTAATGCATACATAGTAGCTGTGTCTGATTATATGAAGATGAGGACCTTTGATTTCTCCAGGGTTAATTGATGTGACATATACCATTTCAGGCTGAACAGTAATAATCTCATCCCAATTCCTCCAAACAGGAATAAGAGATCCGTTAACATGTCCATCGTGAATATCTTTAGTCAGATGTTTTTCCAGAGTATGCCATTTAATTTCATTTTCAGGCAAATTGTTCTAATTCATTAAAGAGAATATTTAAAGTATTTAAAAAAAGAATTGTCAAAGTGGGAATTTCAAAGTCTATATTTAGCAGATTCAAAACTATTCAGAACAATGAAAGCTAAGAAAAAATCAGTAATAATTTTTGGTGGAGGATTATCAGGACTTGTTACTGCAAATGTTTGTTCACATTTAGGAATTGATTCGATGTTAGTTGAGAATTCAAATTTGTTAGGGGGAGGAAACAAATCACTCCAAGATAAAGAAGGAAACATCTTTGATTATGGATATCATGCTTTAGATTATAATAGATCATTTATTACAACAAAATTTTTTGAAAATGTATTACAAAACAATTATCGCAAATTCAAGCTTAAACGAGGAATCATTATAAAAGATCATTTAATCCCATATAATGAAAAAATCAACAAATGGCCAAAAGATCTAAAAATATTATTCTTGAAAAAAATACAGAATGATACAATTGAAGGAAAACTAAGCAGGAAAAAAATTTCAAAAATTTTTGGAAAAAAATTTACTGATTTTGCTTATGAAGATATTTTAAGATCATACCCATCAATAAAATGGTCATTAGAAAATGGAGGTAAGAAAGAAGACTTTTTTGGATTAGTGTACCCTTGGTTTTTTCCAAAAACAAAAAAGGTAAATCAAAGAAAATCAGAATGGGATATATTTCATGACAAAATGAGGAATGACTCTGACCATTTTGTATTATATCCAAAAAAAGGGGGATTTGTTAGTTTCATTAAAGCAATTTACAACGATATTGATCATAAATATTGTAAAATTATTAAAAATGTGACAAACATTGAATACAATACTGAATTAAGAACTAATCGATTTTCTAGTGTCAAAATTAATGGAAACACATACGTTGCAGACACATATTTTTGGTGTAATTCACCAATTTCTCTATGTAAAATATTGGGTATTGAAATTAGAGAAGCAAAAATTGGAAAACCTCAACAAATTGCTTTTGGAAATTTTATTTTAAAAAATGAAATAAAAAGTGAGTTTCATGAGATTTTAGTTGGAAGCAGCCGACATATGATTAATAGAATTTCATTTCCTGGAAAAATAGCAAACACAAACAATAAATTAATTCAAGTAGAATATTCTTTTCCTATAAATACTATAAAGCATGATAAGAAAATTCTAAAAAAATCATGGATTAATAGTTTAGAGACATTAGGAATCATAAACAAAAATCAGATAAAAAAATTTACTTTTATTGAAGAGAGAAGAGGTTTTGCAACTAAACACAATTGGGAAAAATTAACTAAAATGTATAAAAAAAAGATAGATGAAAAAAAAGGAGATAATGTAATAATTCCATCATTTAATTTAGGTCCAGAAAATATCAATCGAGTAATACCAGAAGTAATGTTAAATACAGTAAAATCACTTATTCTAATAAATGAGAGATAGGTTTGAAGAATTCTAAACAAGATAAGTGTTATTTGAACAGTGAGGGTAATGATTTTTTTCAAAGAAATTTTGCCAATAAAGAGATTCCAGATTTACGGTTAAATAAAAAAGTAATTTATGATGAAATAAAAGAATCTGAAATTTCATATAAAAAAGTCTTAGAATTTGGAGGAAATTATGGGGATTTATTGTACAATATGAAAAAAAATAACGATGCTGAAGAATGCTTTAACATAGAGGCATCAAAAGATGCAATTGAGTTTGGAAAACAAAATTTTAAAGATCAAGTGAATTTTGTTCATGGAACAATTGCTGATAATCATATCATTGAAGATAAAAAATTTGAAAACTATTTTGATTTAATTATAATTGACGATGTATTTGACTGGGTTTCTAGAGAAACCATTTTTCAATCAGTCACAAACATAGATAATCTACTAAAAGAAGGAGGTTTCATATTCATAAGGGATTTTTATCCGGATAAAAATACAAAAAATCAAAATCATCACGTAAAAGATGGTTCTGTATACAATTTTAAAGTAAAAAATTCTCATGCAGGAATGTTTTTGGCATCAGGAATTTATGAAATAGAATGGCAAAAAATATTTTTTGACAAAATTGGAATTTCGACAAGTTACAAATGTGATAATATGTTTAATTATAGGTGGGCGGATATAATCCTAAAAAAATCATATTCAGGGTTTTTTTCAGAAAGTAAACAAATTAAAAGATAAATTAAATACATATTCCTAAAATTAAAAACTATGTCAAGAAAAAATCAATATTTTGAAGGAAGTGAAGATAAAGAATTCAATATTTCTGAAATGAAAAAATATGTAAATACAAAACAAGAAATGGATAAAGCATTAGAAAAAATTATTTCACCTATAATTCAAAAAGAGAAACTAAAAATTTTAGATGCATGTTGTGGAATTGGTCATATCACAAACTTATTGAGTGAAATCAGTAATAGATCAGAATTTGTAGGAATTGATCAATCAGAATATCTAATTAAAGATGCAAGGAAATTATTTAACGATAAAAAAAATATATTATTTGAAAAAGGTGACATTTATGAAATAAAAGAAAAATACAAGAAAAAATTTAATGTAGCAATAAGTTGGAAAACAATTTCATGGTTACCATATTATGATCAAATGTTAAAAGATTTAATTCATATGACAAAAGATCATATTTTTTTAAGTTCTTTATTTTATGAAGGAGATATAGATTTTGAAATCAAGGTAAGAGAATTCAAAAAAGAATCAGGTAAAAATGATTTTAATAGATACTATAATGTATACAGCCTACCACAATTCAAGAAATTTGTTTATAGTTTAGGTGTAAAAAATATTAAAGTATACGATTTTGATATTGGAATCGATCTTGAAAAACCTCCAGTTGATGTAATGGGCACATACACAGAAAAACTTGAAAATGGAAAAAGAATACAAATTAGTGGTGCAGTAGTAATGTCATGGAAAATAATCAGGATAGATATTTAGGAAAATACAATACAAAGAGGAATTATTATATCATCAAAAAAACTACAAAGTAAAGTGAAAAATTCTATCAAATACCTTCAAGATGCAAAAAAACTAATTCCAGCACTTTCTCAAACATTCAGTAAGGCACCGTATAGCTATGTTGAGGGAATTTATCCCACTTACTTATCACATGGTAAGGGAAGCCATGTTTTTGATGTCGATAACAAAGAATACATTGATTTTGTACTTGGATTAGGACCAATTATTTTAGGATATAACTATCCAGCAGTAAATAAAGCAATAAAAAAACAACTTAGCAAAGGAATCTCTTTTTCTATTCCTCATTCTATAGAGGTGGAAGCATCAAAAACAATCAACTCAATAATTCCAGGAGCAGAAATGATTCGTTTTGCAAAAACGGGTTCGGACGCTGGAACTGCTGCGATTAGGGCAGCAAGAGCAATCACTAAACGAGATAATATAGCATATTGGGGAGGAGGAGGAGTATGGCATGATTGGTTTACAATCATTACAAGCAGAAATGAAGGAATTCCAAAAAGTTTAGGGAAAATGATTCAAAAATTCAAATATAACAATATTGAATCACTAAAAATTCTTTTTGAAAAATGGAAAGGAGAAGTGGCAGCAGTATATATGGAACCAATGATGACTGAATTTCCTAAGAAAGATTTTTTGACAGATGTAAAAAAACTTACCAAAAAAAATGGAGCCGTATTAATTTTTGACGAAGTTATTACTGGATTTAGATTCGCAAATGGAGGAGCTCAAGAATTATTAAAAATTCAAGCAGACATAACAGTATTTGGAAAAGGAATAGCAAATGGAATGCCACTTGCAGCAATTACAGGTAAAAGAAAATACATGAAAAAATTTAATGATATTTTTTATTCAACTACATATGGAGGTGAAACATTATCCCTAGCTGCATCTATGGCAGTAATTAACGAGATCAAAACAAAACCCGTAATCAAACATTGTTGGAAATTAGGAGAAGACTTAATATCAAAATTTAACAAATTAACAAATGAAGTTGGAGTGAAAATAAAAATGGAAGGAATTCCTGTAAGATCATCAATTGTTTGTAGGGATATCAACAACAACCCATCACTATTAATAAAAAGTCTATTTTATCAAGAGATGATAAAGAGGGGAATTCTTCTTGGACCGGGTTATGTATTTTTGTCATATTCTCATTCCCAAAAAGATATTAAAAAAACACTGGAAGCAGTAGAAAAAAGTTTGAAAATAGTAAAAAAAGCTATAGACACTAAAACTGTGAAAAAATCATTAAATGGTAAAATAATGAAGAGTGTAATGACATTTTAAATCAATATGAAACAAAATTACAAAAAATTAAGAGGGATAGTAATTGGATGTGGTTCAATTGGAGAACGCCATGTATATAATCTTAAAAAAATAGGCATTAAAGAACTAGGTATTTTTGACATAAACAAAAAACGATTAACAGAACTGAAAAACAAATATTCAGTTAATAGTTTTTTAGACATAAAATCTGCATTAGAATATAAACCAGATTTTTCAATAATTTGTACATATCCTAAATCGCATTATGAATTTGCAAAGAAATGCATTAATGCTAAGTCACATGTATTTATTGAAAAACCAATATCAACAAAATTAAATGAAATTAAAAAGCTTCTTAATAATGCAGAATCAAAAAAATTGAAAATTGCAGTTGGATATAACTTAAGATTTGATAAAGGTTTAAGATTATTAAAGAAAAAAATCTCAAATAAAGAAATTGGAAATATATTATTTATTTCAGCATATTTTGGTCATCATATCAAATTTTGGGGGAATGGAAGAAAAACAAATGAGCATTACATTTTACAAAAGGGTAATGGTATTATTTTAGATGATTCGCACGAATATGACTACATTAGATGGTTAGTTAACGAAAAAGTAGTTTCAGTATTTTGTCAAACAAAAAAATTAGAAAATATCAAAACAGAAACTGAAAGCTTAGCCTCAATTTTTTTAAAATTTAAAAATGGAATCATAGCAAATGTGAATATTGATTATGTTAGACCAAACTATGAGAGAGGTTGTCAGATAATAGGAGATCTAGGGAAATTAGAATGGAAATATGAAATGTTAAAATCGACAAAGACAAAATATATGCAAAAAGTAGAAACTAGATTAAAAAAAGAAATGATTTTCAAACAAACTAATAAAACTTTTAGTGAAAAAATTCAAGTAAACAATATGTATATTCAAGAAATTAAAAATTTTCTAGATTCTTTACAGAATAACAGACAACCAGAAATTAATGGATTAGATGGGTTGGAGACACTAAAGATTGGATTAGCTGCTTTAAAATCAGCTAAAAATGGCAAAGTGGTTAAAATCTAGATTTTTTTATCATTTTTTACAGAATTATTATATCCTTCATTGGTAGGTATTCCAAAATTTATTTTAGATATTTCAGGTTTTTTTTCTAATAATTCAAGAATGTCTTTTGTAGAAAAAAATGTATCAGGTTCAAATTCTTGATAAATTTTTTGTATCATTTTATAATCAGACTCTTCATCTAAACACCACCTAAAATGTGAAAGATTATCATCATTTGTAAAACTAAAAAGTTTAAACAGTTTAGGGTTTTTTATAATATATGGTGTAACATGTTCATGTTCAGAAAACCATGTTGCTTCGGAAAAAGCTTTTTTCAAAGTAGCAAATGTAAAAATTTCAATATCTAAACCATCAGGAAATGTTCTTTCAATAGTGTTTGATATATAATCAAAATCATTTTCAAGAAAAAATTTAACCATTTTATCAATCAAAATAGGATCTATTAGTGGGCAATCCCCTGTAATTCTAATTATTGGATCAGCATCATATTCTTTTGCTGCGTTATAAAATCTATCAAGAACATCAAATTCATTTCCTTTAAAACTAATTATTTGATTATCATTTGCAATATCTATTAATATTTGATCATCAGAATTACTACTTGTGGCTAAAATAATTTGTTCTATGTAATTTGATTTTTTTATTCGATCTAATATATGAACGATGACAGGAGAATTTAAAATTTTTAGAAGAACTTTGTTCTCTAGTCTGTTAGAATTTGTTCTTGCCTGAATAATACAGGTGATTTTTTTTGTTTTATTCATAATTAAACAAAAATAGAAAGCACTGAATTAAAATCTTTGATGGCTTTTGAACCTAAAAAACTAGTAAATAAGTGAACAGAAAATTATAATTTTTTCAAAAATATTTTAAATTAATTTGATTATATGTACAGTTATTTATATGATATAATTAAGACTGCTAACTGAAAGAAATTGAATCGGGCACTATTTTTTAAAAAAATTGCAACATATGGTGCAAAAGTAGGACTAGGAAAATCCCAAAAGTGTGTAAATTTGTATGAAGAAATGCTTTCAAAAATAGGTATGGGAATTCGTTCAGAATTTGTTAAAATTGGTGAACAGAAACTTTTTCTAGACAAAGAAGATTCGCTCATGTTATCCATAAAAAATAATGAACATGAAAATTTAGAAACTGAATATGTAAAACGGATAATTCAGAAAGGAGACATGGTTATAGATCTAGGAGCAAATATTGGATATTACACTTTGATTTTTGCAAAATTAGTTGGAAAATTAGGACATGTTTTTGCATTTGAACCTGAACCATCAAATTTTGAATTACTTTCAAAAAATGTTAAAGAAAATAAACATGAAAATGTGACATTAGTTCAAAAGGCTACTTCAAACAAAAATAGTAAAATCAAATTATACGTCTCAAAAAGAAACTTAGCAAGTCATAGGATTTTTGATGCAGGAGATAAGAGGAAAAGCATAGAGATAGATGTAATCACATTAAATGAGTATTTTAAAAAAAATACAAATCCAATAAAAATTATTAAAATGGATATAGAAGGCGCAGAAGGAGCTGCATTATTAGGTGCATCAAAAATTATTGAAAATTCAAAAGATATCATAATCATGATGGAATATTTTCCAAAACTTATCAAAAAATTTGGAATGATTCCAAAAGAAATTTTAAAATCATTAATTGAAAAAAACTTTAAATTATTTAACATGAATCAGAAAAACAGAAAACTTGATCGAATAATATTAACAGAATTTATTGAAGAATTTAATGAAGAAAAAAAGAATTATGCAAATTTATTGTGTATAAAAGGAAATGACTCTCTAATTCGAGATTTACTAAGCATAAAATTTTAAGATAAAATGTTATTTTTCTATTAAATTACTGATTTAGAAATATGTTCATTAGATGCAATATTTGAATGATCTAAGACTAAAGTGTATTCTAATTTGACATTATCACCAATACAGACATGATCACCAATAGACACAAAAGGTCCTAATTCTACGTTTTTTCCTGCACAAAAATTTTTTCCTACATAAACAGGATTTTTTATTTTGATTTTATTGTTGGTTTCGTCAACATAAGATACATTGTTTTGATTGAGAATAATTTCATTTAGATTTAATATTCCAGAGATCGTACCAGCATCAATGTATCTTTCACATGTAAAATTTCCAATTTTTCTATTGTTGTTCAAGGCAAGATTCATTGCTTCAGTGATTTCAAATTCTCCACGTTGTGAGGGTTGTAGATTTTCAATCATTTTAAAAATATAGTCATTTTTGAAAAATGCAATTCCAGCCCAACCAAGATTAGATTTTGAAATTATAGATTTTTCAGTAATTTTTATAACATGATTATTTTCAACTTCAATATTACCAATATTTCCTATTTTTGATTGATCGGTTTGTGAGGATAAAATACTTATTTCAAAATTAGAATTAATCATATTGTATAAGTAATTTTCCAAATTTTTTGGAATTAGTGTGTCTGCAAGATATAATAAAAATGAATCACCATTAACAAAGTTTTCAGCTAATTTTGTTGCTGATGCTGTCCCTGAAAAATTTTCTTGTTCAACATAAGAAATATGAATACTAAAATCAGCACCATCACCAAAATGATGTTTAATTTTATTTCCTAAGTGACCCACAACTAAACAAAAATCGGTAAAACCATTTTTTTTCAAATCAATAATGATGTGTTCTAGGATAGGTTTTCCAGATATCATGATCATTGGTTTTGGTATTGAAGACGTAATAGGTTCTAATCGTTTACCTAAACCAGCGGCCAATAATACTACTTTCATTCTAAATAAGATAAATCAAAGACTAGTAAAAAGGTAAAGAAAACTTAAAATCTACAAACACTAATAATTCAATTTCAAGATGTGAAATAGAAATGAAAGATAAGATATTACTGTGGTTAGATGTCTTTTCAGCACATTTTGGCATGGCAAAATTGTTACAGGAGAAGCATAATTATGATATTTTTGCTATAATAGACATTAATGAAGGTAAAAAATTTTACGAAGAACAAAAATTTGTAGAATTTACAAAAAAATGGTACTTTAGAGATTGTTTTGACAGTTCACAAAAAAAACCAGATTTACTTTATTTAGAAGAAATTGAAAAAAAATACAAACTGGATATTTGGAAAATAGTTTACAGTGACATAAATTTTTACAAATACAATGAATATCATAAATTCAAGTATGATGAAATTTTAATCATTATTGAACAAGAGTGTAAATTTTACGAAAAGATTCTAGATAATGTAAAACCAGATTTTCTAGTAATAAGGATTACAGATTCAAGCAATGGACAAATTCTACAGAAAATTTGCATTGCTAAAGGAATTAAAGTTTTGATGTTAGGTTTTACAAGATTTGGAAATAGGGCATATATTTCTCATGAATATGATTATTTAGAAATGTCAAACAAACATTATGAAAAAGAAGAGAAATCTTTTGATCAATTACGTGAACATGTTGAATATATTACATCTCTACAGTCTTCATTCAGAAAAGAATTTAGAAATTCAAGAAAAAAATGGATAAAAGGTGCTCTAAAATATTTATTATTAGTAAGTAGTAACAAATACAGAAAGTATTATGCAAACACTGAAAAAAATATTTTTAAAGTGATTTATGTTGAAGGTATGATTCCTTTAAAGTCAAGATATAGAAAAAAATTTATCGATTCAAATTTATCAAAACAATTAGAACATAATCAAAAATTTATTTATTTTCCACTTCAATTAGAGCCTGAACGTTCAACATTAATTCCTGCTACATTTTACACCAATCAACTTAATGTTATAACAAATATAGCAAAATCGCTTCCAATAGATTTTCAATTATTTGTTAAAGAACATCCTATGCAGAAAGTTAAAGGTTGGAGAACAATTTCCTTTTACAAAAGTATTCTAGAATTAGCAAATGTGAAATTAATTCATCCATCAATATCAAATGATAAAATGTTAAAAAAATGTGCAATGGCAATAACAATTGCAGGGACTACAGGGCTAGAAGCGGCATTATACAAAAAACCAGCAATAATTTTTACTGATGCAATATATGCATCACTACCCTCAGTACACAGATTGACAAGTTTAGAAGAATTACCTAATGCAATAAAGGAATCATTAGAAAAAGAAGTGAAATTATCAGATGTAAATGAATTCATTAATCTTTTAGATGCAAATTCATTTCCATTCAACAATACAGAATTATCAATTAAAATTAATAATGAATTTTTTTATGACGGATATTTATTTGATACAGAAATCAATAACAAAAAGGCTGAAGAATTTTTAAGAAAAAATTATGAAGATTTTAAAATATTAGAAATTGAATATACAAAAAAAATTGAAGAAATTAATAAATTGGAAAACAAATAGAGATGAAAAATAACATAAATGAAAAAAATATGAAAGACAGAATTCTTTTTTGGATTGATGTTAGTTTGATACAATTTGGGATTGCAAAAACATTACAAGAAAAAATAGATAGTGATTTTTATGTAATATATGATCTAAACCATCATTTAAAAAAATCATTTATGCAACAAAATATAGTTAATTTCAAGAAAGAATGGTATTTCTGGGACAATATAGGAAAAATTAAAGAGCCAAATATAGAATATTTAAAACAAATAGAAGAAAAATATAAAATCAATCTTTGGGAGATAGCATTTTCAGAAAGAAATTTTTACAAATACAATCCATTTTATAAATTCAGTAGGAAAGAAATTTTATCAATTTTTGAACAAGAGTGTAGATTTTTTGAAAAAGTAATAGATGAAATAAATCCTGATTTTTTAATAATTAAAACTACAGATTTCCATCGAAATTATCTCCTAACGGAAATGTGTAGAGTAAGAAATGTAAAAATTCTGATGCTATTTACTAGCAGATTAGCTAATAAAGTATCAATTGCCGCCCAATCAGACAAAATTGATCTTGAGTTAGATGAAAAAATAGATGATAAAATAAAAATTAATTCATTTGATGAATTAAGAGAATATTTTAAAAAACGTAGTAAATCTCAGCAAAAAGTTACAACTCATTCAGCAGGAATGAATTATCCTCAATATAAGAAGATTCTACCTGGAGTTAGTTGGTTAACAAAAACTGTAGATAAAAAATTTGGAGAAAGTTATGATCATTATGGGGTTACTAGGTGGAAAGCATTCTCACACTATTTTTCATATTCAATCAAAGGAAGAATGAGAAAAAAATTCATTGATAAAAATTTTTATAAAAATATTGATTTAAATAAAAAATTTGTATTTTTTCCACTACAAGTACAACCAGAACGTAATGTGGATATTGATGCACCATTTTATGCAAATCAAATAGAAGTAATTACAAATATAGCAAAAGCACTTCCAGTAAATTGCAAATTACTTGTAAAAGAACATCCATTAATGAGATACAGGCATTGGAGAGAAATTAAAGAATACAAAGAAATAATGTCTCTTCCTAATGTAGAATTAATTCATCCGTCAATATCACCTAAGGAAATTTTAGAAAATTGTAAAGTAGTAATAACAATTGCAGGAACAACTGGACTAGAAGCGGCATTATACAGAAAACCAGCCATAGTTTTTACTGATGTAATATACGCATCATTACCTTCAGTACACAGATTAACAAGCTTAGAAGAACTACCTAATGCAATAAGAGAATCGTTGGAAAAAGAGGTAAAACTGTCAGATGTCAATGAATTTATTAATCTTTTAG